>Ga0315293_10001661_pt1 | contig 21600 bp, 21 predicted proteins | sample YL17G13_20_MG_FD_203071 | JGI IMG/M metagenome (GOLD analysis project Ga0315293, IMG submission 203071) | Sediment microbial communities from Yellowstone Lake, YNP, Wyoming, USA - YL17G13_20 | ecosystem: Environmental > Aquatic > Freshwater > Lake > Sediment | place: USA: Wyoming | collected... | reverse complement strand
ATGGTCGGCGTGATCCTTTTGGTCGCTACCGTATTGATCCTGGTCTTTATATTCAAGATGCAGATGATATTCCGTCAGAGGAACCTCGGCAACATGTCCTGGGTGGCGGCGAACGAACATCTGAAAAAACAGGTGCACAGCTCTTCGTATGTCAAGATACCGGCCGCGAATAAGTTAGAACTATACAGTTATGACAATCCTACCAAGACCGGTACATATACCAGCACGTCTACCAGCACGTCCAATAGTTTATACTTTGACACCGATAAAATGACATTTGAGAACGTCGCCGCCACATTCGAGCAAGTTGATGTAAAAAACGGCAAAATAGTAGAAGTGCGAGTAAATTACACTTCACCCACGCAGCTGGCGAGCTCACTACTCCTTAAGTGCGGAGTTGATGTTAAGAGCACCGATGCAGTTGTTTACAATACTTTGCCCGACACAGTTTTGGCGATGACAGCGTCGTATATGCGCGCCTACGGAAGCGCCGGGGTGTACGGTGGCGGCATTATCCGTCAGACCTCTGATAAGGGGTATATTTACGTAAATACGGTCAGCTATCCGGTTGGCCCTAATTTTCCCCTATACCTCTACGTAGTAAAACTGAACGAGGATCTAACGCTTCAATGGTCAAAACTATATGGCTCGAATAGCACATGGGCTTACGGTAATGATGTGCAAGAAATACCCGGTGGATATATTATTGCGGGGATGTATTCTAACCCTGCTCTCGGCGTTAGCTCTGCTATGCTTATGAAGCTGAATAGCGATGGGTCGAAAGTGGCAGGGTGGCCAAAGAATATTCCTGCTGCACGCGGAGGCTTTACGCGTATAATTAAGACTGACGGTGGTTACCTGGTGTCTGGCCTGACCAGTGATCACAGAGGAATAGTAGTTAGAACCGACACCGACGGAAACCCGGTAGGCTCTACTTACGTAGTTACGAATCCGCCTTCCGAAACGGATCCATATAAACAGAACGAAATCATGAGCATTACAGAATCACAAGGCGCGTCGCCAGGGTATGTGCTGACAGGGTTTTCTCTTACAAACCGATTCGTTATCAAGCTAAACACCAGTCTTGGCACTGTTTGGGAAAAAAGACCTGCTACTCCCGAGATTTATGCTTGCGACAATGATATAAAACAGATATCCGATGACAGCTATATTGCAGCCGGAGCTGATAATACTGGAAAAATGCGCCTGCGCAGGATTAACGAGGATGGAAGCGATGGATGGTCGCAGACTTATGCTGCAGGTGAAACGGCTAGCACTGTGCTGGTAGTCCCCGGTGGATATGTCATATCAGGGCGTACAGTCGGGACTACTTTGGGTAAAGCGCGTTTTATTAAGACAGATGCGTCGGGTAGCACTACATCGGGCTGGAATAGAAGTTTCAGTGTAACGAGCACTTGCGGGGGCTCAGCGGGCTATCCATCATCATATTATGCTGATCAAGCTGCCGATGGCGGCTATGTAATAGCGGGCCCGGAAATCTATAATTCAGTCTATCCTCCAAAAGGCGTCTATTTCGAAAAGACAGATCCGGACGGAAATTGTCCCCAGGAAAGCAAACCGAGCTCTAGATCTCCGGATGCATCTGGCGGCCTCCAGCCCTTGTAGGCGACTTGCCCTGCCCTTGACAGGGCCGGTTTTATAAGGTATACTTTATATGGAAGGCCGCTAAGGATTTAGAACGCTATTTTATATTAATCTTCTGTCCAGGTAGGCCTTCTTTAAGGGATGTAAAGGCGAAGAAGGGGCTTATCTGGATTTGTTTTTTATATAGAATATACCCAATCCTGGGGGAAGGGAAGGTGATACATCATGATGATGAGAAGGGGGAAGAAGGGCTTTACGCTCGTTGAAATTATGATTGTTGTCGCAATTATCGGTTTATTAGCGGCGATAGCCATTCCGAACTTTGTCAGGGCAAGACAGAAGGCGCAGACCGAAGCGTGTATAGCTAACTTACGGCAGATCGAAGGCGCGATCCAGGTATGGGCTGTGGATATAGGCGCGAATGATGCAGCGGTGCCGATATGGAACGACCTAGTTCCTAACTACGTAAGGACTATACCTAAGTGCCCGGCAGCTCCGGCTGGAACAGATGCATACGGCACCCCGGCGTTACCGGCAGTCAGTGGCAGACCTGTCTGTTCTGTTGGCGGTAATTCTACGCCAGCGCACAAGCTTCCGTAACAAAGTTAATTGGATGGCAGTATGTTTTATAAAATGGGTCTGACCCTTTAGGGTTAGGCCCATTTTACTTGCCCGGCTCCCTTGACAAAATCCTCTTAGTATGATAATGTTGTATAAATATTAGTTTATGAGGATAAGATATAATGAAGGGTTCAGTATTATCGAGATAATGACAGTGTTGGCGATCATTGCCATCGCGATCTCGATAGCGATCCCGAATTTTTTCAAGATGAGCGAGATATCCAAGCGCACCGTCTGCATAAATAACCTTAGGAAGATCACTGCGGCGGTCGAAGAGTGGGCCCTCGAGAAAAATATCATGTCGGGGACCTCGATAAGCCCAACCCAGCAAGAAGATATCTACGGCAATTACTTCAGGGGTGGAACACCCAAGTGTCCTGGTGGAGGACAATATATGTTCAAAGAGGTAGGAGACAATCCACAGGTGTACTGTACCGAAGAGGATAAGGGTCATAAATTGTGACGGCTCTTAGATCAAAGACGCGAGGCGAGTCTGGCAACAGGGTCGGGATCGATATCGGCACCTCTTCCGTTAAGATACTGCAGATATCGGGTCCGCCCGACAAACCCTCCATAGCCGCCATCGGATACAGGGAGACCTCCGGGCTTTCAGCCGTGGAATTATCGGACTCTATAAAAAGTCTCGCGGATGAAGCCAAGGTCTCTTCCAAAGACGCCCACATATCGATCTCGGGCCCTTCGGTAATAGTCAGGTTCATTTCTCTCCCCAGGATGGATGACAATGCCCTCAAGGGCGCCATCAAGTACGAGGCCGAAAAATTCATACCGTATAACGTAAACGACTGCACGCTGGACTTCCAGACGCTCCGGAAAGACGACAAGGATAATAAATTCAGCGTCCTGCTCGTCGCGGCGAAGAAAGATTACGTCCTGGAGAAGATAAGGACCGTAGAGAAGGCGTCTTTTTCGGTGAAGGTCGTCGACGTGGACAGCTTTGCCGTAGCGAACGCATTTTTGAGGAACCTCCCCGGCGGCGCATTGGAAAAATCGTTTGCCGTGCTGAATATCGGAGCCACGTATACAAACTTAAGCATCCTGAAAGGCGAAAGCATATTCTTCGCGCGCGACATAGCGCTCGGCGGCAACGATTTCACATTTTCCATATCGAAAAAACTCGGCCTCGACCAGAAGGCGGCCCAGCAGCTTAAGGTAAGCACGCCCAAGGAAAAGGAGGCCTCGGTATCGGACTGTATCAAAGGCGTATTCGGCGACCTGATGGACGAGGTGAAATTATCTTTCGGATATTACGAGAATCAGGCGGGCAAGGGGATCGACGAGATCTACGTTTCGGGCGGAGGCTCGAACATAATCGGCCTTGAGCAGATGTTTGAGGAAAGCCTCGGCTCAAAGCCGATATTCTGGAATCCGCTTAAATTTCTGGAACCATCTTCCGTGGAAGACAGGCCCGGCATGCCGGATAAAGCGCCGGGGTCTTTTTGCGTAGCGGCAGGTCTTCTCGTAAGATAGCCGCGAGGGGTCAGGCATGATAAAGATAAATCTACTGCCCGAGGATCTTCGAAAAGAAGAATTTTCACTGAAGCGTATCGGGATCGGCATGCCGGGCGGCGGAAAGCTTGTCAGGAATGCGGCCATAGGGATCGTGGCGGTCCTGATAATAATGCATTCGGCGCTGTTCCTGGTAAGCTCTACCAGCTCCAGCGCCGTAAAGAAACTGTCGAAAAAGTTCAACCGCCTTCTTCCGCAGAGAAAAGAGTATACGGCCCTGAAGGACGAGGTCGGCCTTTCGAACAGGAAGGCGAAGACCATAGACGATCTGATGGCCAACCGTTTCAGCTGGGCCAAAAAATTGAACGAGCTCAGCGATTCCATAATCCCGGGCATATGGCTCACCGGGCTGACGTATGACGAGACCCAGGGCGAGGTCGCAGTCGCGGCAGAGGTGCAGCAGGGCCCTTCCATGGGCATGCCCCCCATGTCCGGGCCCGGCGGCGCGCCCCACTTGAGGACAAGAGAGGCCGCGGCGCCGCAGACGAAGAAGATAGTCTTAAGGTACCTGGTCATGTCCGGATACGCGTCGAGCATGGGGGAGCAGGGGACTTCTCTCGTAGGAAAATTCATAAAAAGCATGAAAGATAATTCCGAATTCTCATCAGACTTCAGCGATATCAAGCTAGAATCCATAAAGAGCGATAAAATTCAGGAGCAGGAAGTCATGAGCTTCAAAATAACCTGTTCTTTCAAGACGGGGGGCTAGAGGGCACTTTCGATGAATTTCCCGCTCAATTTGAAGGATAATCCCAGACAGGCCATCGCGCTGGCCGTCGGCATCGCGATCGCCGTAGCTTATTTTTACGTGAGATTCCTGCTGCTGCCGCAGGTGCGCGAAGCAGCCAAATCTTTAAAACAGTCGAACACCCTGACATCGGAGGTCAGGGCCGCCGAGAACGATGTTGCCAAGATAGATAGTCTGAAAAAAGAGATAACGACATACAGGTCAAAGATCGAAAGCTACGAAAGCATGCTCCCCGTCGAACAGGAAGTGCCGAAATTGCTGGAGACGCTCTCGACGATGGCGAGGAGCTCGAGCATCAAGATAGTCGGCATCACGCCGCTTGCCTCGAAACAGGAGGCGTCTCCTGAAAGGATATACCAGGAGATACCGATCATGATCAGCGCGAAGTCCGGATATCACGAACTGGGAAAATTTTTGTTCGACCTCGAAAGTTCCGACAGGTTCATGAAGGTGGCCGACATAGACATAAAAGAGAATAAGTCAAACTTGAAGAAGCACGACGTAGAGCTGCTGGTCTTGACGTACGTATTGCTGGAGAACAGATGAAAAAGAAAGAATGCCTAGGCCTGGCAATGACGATGCTCATTATCACGGTTTCTTCCGCGGCGGAAACTTTCAGATACGATCCGCACGGAAAGCGCGACCCGTTCATTCCGCTGATAGGACAGGATAGGCCATCGGCATCCGTAGCTTTTTCCGAAATAGCATCTAGAGACGATGTCAGGCTGGAAGGCATTGCCATGAGGGAGTCAGGCATGAGGACCGCCATAATAAACGGCGAGATAGTGAAGGAAGGTTTTAAGGCGGGTGAGGTCGAGGTGCGTAAAATAAATAAGGATTCGGTTGTGATTTCGATAAGCGGGAAAGAGTATACGGTAAAGTTATACGAAGAGGCCTCGGTCTAAAGACCTCGGCACTTAGCCGACACCGTGGCTTAATGAACTTAGCCTCGGTCTAAAGACCTCGGCACTTAGCCGACACCGTGGCTTAATGAACTTGGGAGGCCCAAATAGTGAACAATAGAACCCGCGTCTTTCTGCTATTATCCATAATGGTCTTCATGTTATTCGCCATGCCAGGCCCGTTATCGTCGCAGGAGAACACGGAAAAAACTGAAGAGGCCGCCGCGGCGCCAGCACAACCCGACGCCGAGCCCGCCAGCTCTCAACCGCAGGCCGAGAGCGCCAAGCCTGCTAGCCCCCAACCGCAGGCCGAGAGCGCCGAGCCTGCTAGCCCTCAACCGCAGGCCGAAAGCGCCGAGCCCCAAGCGTCAGACGCGGCACCTTCCGCTCAAAAAGCTCCTGAGGCGGACGCTAAGCCCGAAGCCCCTAAAGACGCGCCGGCCGAGAGCGCCACCGCCGCGCCGGCCCAAACGCCGGAAGCCGGGACTCAAGTCCCGGAGACGGAGAAGAAGACGGTCGTCGATCCGGGCAACGTCACTGTGAATTTTAAAGGGGCGGACATAAAGACCGTCCTTGCATATATCTCGGAAGTCTCGGGCGTTGACATAGTGCCGTCGCCCGACGTTAAAGGCGTTGTGGACCTGAAGCTGACTAACAAACCGTGGAAGACGGCCCTTGATATAATCTTGAGGAATTACGGTTTCGCCTACGAGCGCGAAGGCGATATCATAAGGGTCGTTACGGTAACTCAGTTAAAACAGGAAGAGCTTGCTTCTCAGGCATTCAACCTGAACTACGCCAGGTCCAAAGACACGGTCGACGCGCTGAAGAATATCGTCAGCGCCAACGGCAAGGTGACATATGACGAGAGGACAAATACCGTGATCGTCACGGATATACCCACGAACCTGTACAAGATAAGCCAGATAATCCAGCGCCTCGACAGGAGGACCCCGCAGGTGCTGATAGAAGCGCGGGTCATAGAGACGGTCCTCGATAATACCGAGAAACTTGGGATCGACTGGAATATAAAGATAAGCGCTTCCGGCGCCAAGAGGCCGATCACGATTCCATTCAAATCATTCACTACAGGCAATGCGTGGTACCCGCAGGTAACGACGGCGGCGGCAACTACCACCGCTGCTCTTGGTGCAGTAGGGACCCAGACTACCAACGCTACCTCTTTTCCGGGCGCCGCATCAGGCGTAGACGCATTTCCCTTTGCCGCGACGGCCGATTTCCAATTCGGCTCGCTCGATTTTTCGCAGTTCAGCGCGGTCCTGGAGTTCCTGAAAGCGAGGGCGAACACCGATGTCGTATCAAATCCCCGGATCGCCACGCTGAATAACAAAGAGGCGCTCATCAATATCGGCCAGACGCTCAACATGCCGAAGTACGAGAGGAATTCGTCAACAGGAAAGATGGAGATAACAGGATACGAGGCGAAGGATCTCGGCGTAATACTTAAGGTCACCCCTCATGTTAACGACGTTAACGAGATCGTGATCGACCTTGAACCCCAGATAACGGACCTTCTTCGCTACGACACGCTCGATAAGACGTCAGGCGTTGTTGCCCCGGTATTTTCCACGCGAATCGCCAAGACACAGGTCATGATAAAGGACGGCCAGACGATATTCATCGGCGGCCTTATAAAAGAGAATGACGTTGATGTAAAGCGCAAAGTGCCTTTCATTGGCGATGTGCTTGGCGATGTGCCTTACCTGGGGCTGTTATTTACGAAGAAGGAGACCCAGAAACAGAAGACGGAGCTCATATTTTTCATAACGGTCAACCTCATGGCAGTCGACCAGGAAGTGACAGGCGTTCCCAGGGCATATAAGGCCTATCAGCCAGAATTTACATTGACCCAGACTCCTGAGAAGGCGCCCAAAAAGAAGGGGCATGCGAGATAAAGATAAAGATAACTTTTAAGAAGACCGGGGACATGCGGTTCGTCTCGCACCTCGATCTCATAAGATTGTTCCAGAGAGCTCTGCGCAGGGCAGGCCTTCCAGTCACGATCACCAAAGGGTTCTCACCCCGCCTTAAGGTAAGCATAACACGGGCCCTGAAGCTGGGAGTGGCGAGCGATAGCGAAGAGGCTGTAATATGCCTGGACAGGCCTGTTGATACGAAAGATTTTATCGATTCGATAAATAAAAAGTTGCCCGAAGGAATAGGGGTAACAAAAGCCGAAGGAGAATAGTTATAATGCAGAGAGAGATATTTATAAATATCGCGCAGCATGAGAAGAGGGTCGCGATACTCGAGAATAAGCATATCGAGGAGTTTTACGTCGAGCGCCCCGATTATGTTAATCTGGTAGGCAACATCTATAAAGGCAAGGTCGAATCCGTCCTTCCCGGGATGGGCGCTGCGTTCGTCAATTTAGGCCTCGAGAAGAACGGTTTCCTTTATGTCGCCGATGCCGTTACAGGCATGTCGAGCTATGAAAAACTTCTGGAGGAGGGGGCGGAAGAAGAGATAGAGAAGATGGACTCGAAGAAGCCCCTTCCGTCGATAACGGAGCTCCTGAAGAAAGGCGACGATGTCGTGGTCCAGGTCGTGAAGGAGCCGATCGGAACGAAAGGCGCGCGTCTCACCACGCAGATAAGTATCCCGGGGAGATTTTTGGTCCTGATGCCTTTCGATAATCATATCGGCCTTTCGAAGAGGATAGAGTCCAGGGAAGAGAGGGATAGGATACGCAAGATAATAGAAGAGCTGAAGCTTCCTAAAGATGTCGGATTCATCATAAGGACCGCCGCTCAAGGCGCAAGCCAGAAGGACTTCTTCAGGGAGTCGAGGTACCTTCTTAATCTATGGAGCCACATAAAGGCAAGGGCGAGAAAAGTGAGGCCGCCGCAAGTAATACACCAGGAATATGACATAGTATTGAGGGTCGCAAGGGACATATTCACGACGGACGTCACGAGGCTTGAGATCGATTCGAGGGGCGACTTTAAGAGGGTGTCGAGATTTTTAAGGATACTCGCCCCGCACCTCCGGCCTCGGCTGAAATTTTACAGCGACAGGGTGCCGCTATTCGAGAAGTTCGACATAGAGAAGCAGATAAACAAGTTATATGACAGGGTGGTCCAGCTGAAGTCCGGAGGTTATCTCATATTCGACCAGACCGAGTCGCTCGTCGCCATCGACGTCAATTCCGGCAAGTTCGTGGGAAAACGCAACCTTGAGGATACCGCATTCAAGACGAACCTGGAGGCGGCCGAGGAGATACCCAGGCAGCTCAAACTCCGCGACCTCGGCGGCATCATCATCATCGACTTCATAGACATGGAATACGCCGACCACAGAAGGAATATTTTTAAGACCCTGGAGAGGAATCTCGAGAGCGACAAGGCCAAGACGAAGATACTGAATATATCGAGTATCGGCTTAGTCGAGATGACGCGCCAGAGGATGAGGAAGTCGATCGAGTCGAAGAGTTACCAGAAGTGCCCGTACTGCTCAGGCCGCGGCATAGTCAAGTCGGTCTCGACGATCGCGATCGAGCTCATGAGAAAACTGGAGAGCTTCCTCGCCGAGACGAAGTCGAGGGATATCTTCGTATCCCTTCATCCGGAAGTGGCGTACTATATCTCGGCCCCGGAAAGAAATATGATAAAATCCGCCGAGCGGAGGTTCAGGAAGTCGATCCGTATAATGGAGGACCCGAATCTTCATATCGAGGATATAAAGATAGAACAGAAAAGCGTTTGAAGAAGCTAATAACCACATTCCTGCTTTTAACCGCAGCCTTCGCGGCATATAAGGGCTTCGGCTACCTTAAAAAGACGAACGCGGCTTTCAATTCAAAAGTATCCGCAATCGGCGATAAGGTCACGGCCGTAAAGTCTGAAGCTGTCCACACCATAGAGGCCTTCAAAGAACGTGCCAAGGGCGAGACCGCCCCGTCCCAGCCTGCTATACTTGCGCAAAAAGAGACAAAACCTGCACAGGGCATATCCATCTATCTGAAACACGGCGGTGTGATGAACGGCAAGCTTCTCGCCAAGACCGACGAAGATTATACTGTGGAGTGGAAGGGTGTGAAGTATGTGGTGAACGTCCGGCAGATACTGCGTGTCGAACTTAAAGACGAAAAGTCAATAGAATGGCCTTATAAGAATGATGTCGTGGCGGTGAGACCGAACGGCGTTGCCGTCGACGGAAAGATAACCGATGTCGCCGATGACCGCATAACCATGTCGTTCGAAGAGGGCGGCGGCTCCATGGAGATGTCGCTTGCCGTCAAAGATATCGATCACCTCGCCTTTGCGCCGGTCCTTAACGCCGAGAGCGCGAAGACAGAAGAGCACCTGAAGACCTTATTCCCGAAGATGAAGTTCTACCGCGAGGGGAACTTCACGATAGTCACCGATTCATACATTACATGGGTCAATGCCTACAAGAAGACATTGCGAAGGGAATATACGGACATATATCTGCGGTTCTTTAAACTGTTCAAAGATAGATCGCCCAACAACCAGAACTTCGTCGTGATATTCGACGACCCGCTAGACTTCGCGAACTATTGCGAGGCCGACCTCGTGCCTTACTGGCTCGTTCTGGGATACTTCTCACCCGACGACAAGGTCCTGTATCTTTACAACGCCTTTGGCGAGAAATGGGAGAAGTCTGTGTTCGAGATAGCCGCGACGATCATCGGTAGATATGACGAATTGGTAAATACGGTCAAGCAGAAGTACAATATCGACGAACGCTACGACATATTTATCGACGGACTCATGAAAGAACATAAGGACAAGTTCTGGAACGCGTATAATTTCTATAAGAGCGGCCTTGTCGACAGGACGCTGTCGACGCTCAGGCATGAATTTGCGCATGAAGTCTTTCACAACTGGGGCCTTCAGAATATAATTCTCTCCAAGCCGAAGGTGGACAAAGAGATCCTTGTCGCCAAGAAGAAGGAGTTCCTCGAGACGACCGATCTCAAGAAGAAGGAAGAGCTCTTCAAGACGCTCATGAACATGTCGAAGGAAGATGTCAAGGACATAAAGATGGAGGCGTCCGAGTCATGGCTCAGCGAAGGGATAGCCACCTACTGCGGTACCGAGCCTCCCGGCAGCACAGACGAGCGCTGGCTCTTCGTATATCAGGAGATGGACCGTAAAGGCGAGATCAACCCTATAGAGTTCCTCACAGATTTCAAGATGGGGAGTTTTCCGGGCATAGTCCCTAAAGCCCAGTACGGCGCTTACGCCCAGAGCTGGGCCCTGGCATCCTTCCTTATGGCTAAATATCCGGATGGTTTCATGGAATTTCAAAGGGGCATAGCGAATGACCCTCTTAAGAAGGGGGAGGATAAGCTGGACCGGCTTCTTCTGTGCCTGAAGAAGGACTTACCCTCCCTGGAGGCCGAATCCAGGGCATTCATGCGCACTTATCCGCAGGCAGACGACCCGGCAGTAAAGCAGTTCATGAAGTATGAAGAGATATACCGGCGGTAAGGAATAGCTTGACGGTGGCCGGACGCTGTGATATAGTATCCATTCTAAATTTGGAAGCCTCGGTCTAAAGACCTCGGCACTTAGCCGACACCATGGCTTAATAAACTTGGCCTCGACCGGAGGTCTCGGCACTTAGCCAACACCATGGCTTAATAAACTTGGGGGGACAGAGATGTACGCGGTAGTCGAAACAGGCGGTAAACAGTATAAAGTCGCCAAGAACGACATAATCCTGGTCGAGAAACTTAAGGTCAAGGACGGCGGCGAGGTGAAGCTCTCCAGGGTGCTTCTGGCCAAGGACGGTAATTCCGTCCATGTGGGGAATCCTCATGTGAAGGGTGCCGCCGTCATATGTGAAGCGCTGGGCGTGGTCAGGCAGGACAAGGTGATAGCGTTCAAGTACAAGAAGCGCAAGAGCGAGAAGAAGAAGATCGGGCACAGGCAGCACATGACGAAGCTGAAAGTCAAAGAGATAGAGATAGCGAAGGGATAATTCAATGGCGCATGTAGTCAACGGAAGAGACGGCCAGCCCAAAAATCTGGGCGTGAAGGTATACGGAAATCAGGCGATCAAGGCGGGAAGCATCATATTGAGGCAGCGCGGGCTTCGCTTCAAGGCAGGCCGCAATGTCGGCGTCGGTAAAGACGGCACGCTATTTGCGCTGGCAGGCGGCAAGGTCATCTTCAGGCCGAACAAGGTCGTCAGCGTACAGACCACTAGGTAATGTTCATAGACGAAGCCAGGATATACGTCAAGGCCGGCGACGGCGGAGACGGCTGTAACAGCATGTACCGCGACAGGGTCAACAGGATCGGCTCGCCCGACGGCGGGTTTGGCGGAGACGGCGGCAGTATAATCTTCGAAGCAAGCACCAACATCCACACCCTCCTAGACTTCCAGTTCAGACAGCACTTCTGGGCCGAATCCGGTTTAAACGGCAGTTCCAATCATAAGAAGGGGCGAAGGGGCGGGGACACTCATATCAAAGTGCCGCCCGGGACTATCATAAGGGATGCCGGGACGGGGCTTCTCTTAAGGGACTTGACCAGGCCCGGTGACAACGTAATAATCGTTAAGGGTGGAGAGGGCGGCAGCGGCAATTCACGAGGACGCGAGGCGTCAAAGGGCGCACCCGGAGAAGAGAAGACGGTCGAGCTGGAGCTGAAGCTTATTGCCGAGGTCGGTATAATAGGTTATCCGAATGCCGGCAAATCGACCCTCATCTCGAAGATATCGGCCGCGCGCCCCAAGATAGCGAGCTATCCCTTTACGACTAAAGAGCCGGTGCTCGGCATGGTCAAGCTTCACACCGGCCACAGCATACTAGTCGCTGACATACCGGGCCTGATAGAGGGCGCTCATAAGGGCAGGGGGCTGGGCCATAAATTTTTGCGGCACATCGAGAGGACCAGGATATTGGTGCATATAGTGGACATCGCGGCCATAGATTGCAGAGATCCGTATTCGGATTATGTAAATACTAATAACGAACTTAAAGAGTATTCGGAAGAGCTTGCGAAGAGGCCGCAGATAGTCGTATTGAACAAGATAGACTGCCCGCAGTCGGAAGATAACATAAAGGCGTTCAGGAAGAGGTTCGGCAGGAAGAAGTTTTTAAAGATATCGGCCATTACCGGCGAAGGGATAAAAGAATTATTAGCGGAGTTTTCCAAAAAAGTAAAGTAGCGCACCCTTAAGGGTGCGCTACAGTTGTGGATAACTATATGAAGAAATATAAGAGGATAGTCATAAAAGTCGGGACGAAGGTGATAGCTTCGAGCCAGAGGGCCCTCAACGTCGAGCGGATGAAGGATATCGTTTCCCAGATAGCCCGGATCATCGATGAGGGCGCAGGCGTAGTCCTTGTGACGTCGGGCGCGATAGGGGCCGGGATGTCGCTTTTGGGCTTAAAGAAGAGGCCCGCGCAGCTTGCGGAACTTCAGGCGACCGCCGCCATAGGCCAGAACCATTTAATGCATCTCTATAGCGAACTTTTTCGGCCTTTTAAGCTGCATGTCGGCCAGATACTTCTCACGCAGGAAGATTTTAACGACAGGTCGCGGTATCTCAATATAAAACACACGATCAATGCGCTCATCGCTCATAAGGCCGTGCCCGTAATAAACGAGAACGATACGGTCGCTACCGAAGAGATAAAATGCGGAGATAACGACCGGCTGTCATCACTCGTCGCGGACCTTTGCGGCGCGGACCTTCTCGTGCTCCTTACCGACGTCGACGGGCTTCTCGACGGAGAAGGCAGTGTGATCGGCGAAGTCGGCGAGGTCACTCCCAAGATATTGAAGTTGGCGGGAAAGAGCGCCTGCGATCTCGGAACGGGCGGCATGGCGACGAAGATAGAGGCCGCCCGATACGCTGCGGGCGCAGGCATAGATTGCGTTATTGCTAACGGCAAAGAGAAGGGCGTCATCCGAAAAATCGTTATAGACGGTGAAGCGCGCGGCACGATATTCCGCGCCGGAGGCAACAAATTCATCGCGAAGAAGCGCTGGATAGCTTTTTCGTCCAGGTCGAAAGGGACCATATGTATTGACAGCGGCGCCCAAATGGCTTTATGCGAAAGAAATAAGAGCCTGCTCGCCTCCGGCATTATAGGCTTAGAGGGGGTTTTTCGTTCGGGCGACGTCGTGGCGGTCGCAGGCCCGGAAGGCCGCGAGATCGCCAGAGGGGTCGTCAACTATTCATCCGGCGATCTGGCCAAGATAAAAGGGCTGTCGAGTGCAAAATTCAAGGCGGCTCTGGGATGCGAAGGGCCTGATGAGATCATCCACAAAGACAACCTGGTGATACTGTGATGACAAAAGCGGGTATTAAAAAATTGTGCGAAGAGGCGAAGGATGCGTCCAGAGGGCTTGCCCTTATCGATACGAAGACGAAGAACGCCGCGATCACCGCGATGGGCAGGGCGCTGTTAAAGAACGCCTATTGCATATTGCGCGAGAATAATAAAGACGTGATAAACGCCCGCAAGGCACGCCTAACGGCCGCTCTCATAGACAGGCTTACGCTGAACAATAAGAGATTGACTTCGATGGCCGATTCGCTATTCGAGATCGCGGGCTTGAAAGATCCCGTTGGAAGCGTGATCGAGAGCGTGAAGCGGCCCAACGGCCTCGTCATAAAGAAGGTCAGGGTGCCGATAGGCGTCATATTGATAATCTACGAATCGAGGCCCAACGTCACGAGCGACAGTATAGGGCTGTGCCTGAAATCTTCGAACGCCATAATCTTAAGGGGCGGCAGTGAAGCGATAAATTCCAATATTGCGATATTCGACGTCCTGCACAAAGAAGCGGTGAAAAATAATATCCCGCGCGGGGCGATAGCCATAATAAGGGATACGGACAGGCGCGTCGTCGACGAGCTTTTGTCCCAGGAAGGTAAGATAGACCTCGTGATACCCAGGGGCGGGGAATCGCTCATAAGAGAGGTGTCGCGGAAGTCGAGGATACCGGTCATAAGGCATTATAAGGGCGTATGCCACACTTACGTTGATAAAACAGCCTTCCTTCCGATGGCCGAAGACATATCGTTCAATGCGAAGGTCCAGAGGCCCGGCGTTTGCAATGCCATGGAGACGCTTCTCGTGGACAGGACAATAGCCAAAAAGTTCCTCCCCCGCATGATAAGCCGTTTTCAGGATGCCGGTGTCGAGATACGCGGCTCCGAGGAGGTCCGTAGAATCGTCAAGGGCGTACGGTTAGCCACGGAGGAGGATTGGTATACGGAATACCTCGACCTCATTCTATCGGTCCGCGTAGTAAGCGGCGTGGATGAAGCGATAAAGCATATAATGAAATACGGCTCTTACCATTCGGACGCCATAGTTACCAGAAGTAAGTCGAATGCTGAGAAGTTCCTGAGGGAGGTCGACTCGGCCTGCGTCTACGTGAATGCCTCGACCAGATTTACCGACGGGAACGAGTTCGGCAAAGGCGCCGAGATGGGGATATCTACGGACAAGATACATGCGCGCGGGCCGATGGGGCTGGAGGAATTGACGTCGTATAAGTATGTCATTCGTGGAAATGGTCAGGTTAGGAAGTAGGGGTATAAATCCGAAACTCGAATATCGAAATTCGAAACAATATCGAAATCATAATTTTCAAAATATTCAAGTTTTGAACATTAGAATTTGAAAATTGGAATTTGTTTCGGATTTCGAATTTCGGATTTCGAATTTTAAAAGGAACTGTTGCTATGCGTATAGGCATACTAGGTGGCACATTCAACCCGATCCACATAGGCCACCTGATACTGGCCGAAGAAGCCCTTTCAAAACTGAAGCTCGATAAAGTCATATTCGTCCCCACATACATACCGCCGCACAAGAATGTCGAAGGAAGCGTGAAACCCAAAGACCGCCTCAAGATGGTCGAGATAGCCATAGAGGACAACGGTTCGTTCGAGGTCTCGACTTTCGAGCTCGACTCCAGGAAGAAGTCGTATTCGATCGATACGCTGAAGGAGTTCAGGCGCCTGCATGGGGAGGGGGCCCAGCTCTTCTTCATCACAGGCTCGGACCTGTTGAAAGACCTGTTCTCATGGAAGAACGTGAACGACATATTCAAGATATCCAAATTTATTGTGGCCAACAGGCCCGGCTATCCGGTCAAAGACGTCCCTGAAGAGGTCGAGAACGTGGTCATAACCCCGATAGAGGTATCTTCGGAGGATATAAGAAAGAGGATAAGGGAAGGCCGTTCGATCAGATACCTCGTGCCTGAGAAGGTAAGGCAGTACATATTGAAGCGCGGCCTCTACAAGTAGCCACCGCCCTTTTATAGGCCGGGCCCTTGACCTGAAGCCGATTATGGTGTATAATTTTCTTAATTTAAGGAGGTGATACTAATGGCAGAAGTAGGATATTGCGTAAAGTGCAAAGAAAAGAGAGAAATGAAGGACACCCAAAAAGTAACTATGAAAAATAAGCGCCAGGCGATGAAGGGAAAATGCACCACTTGCGGCACTGGCATGTATAAAATAGTTAAATAGATAGGGGAAGAGATTTATAAAATCTAAGAATCTGGCGCTTGTCCTTGCGGCATGCGCCTCAGATAAAAAGGCGCTCGACATTTTACTTATAAATATGAAGAAGATGTCGAGCGTCTGTAATTATTTTGTCATAGCCAGCGGCACTTCCACCACCCACGTCAGGGCCATATCCGATAATATAATAAAAAAGTTAGCCGAGCGGGGCCAGAAGGCCTGGCACGTCGAAGGCGAGCGCGAGGCCTCGTGGATATTGCTGGATTACGGGGACGTGGTCGCTCATATATTCCTTGAGGACAAGCGCGAGTTCTATTCGCTTGAGCGCTTGTGGGCCGATGCGCCTCAGGAGGCCTTTGCGGAATCTCCGCCCAAGGCCAGGCCGAGATCCAGGCCCAGGCCGAAACGCAAAGTAAAGAAGGCCATTGTACGCAAGGTAAAGAAGGCCGGAAGAAGAAAGAGTGGAAAAAGAATTATCCCTTCTCATTGAACGCGCCGCGACGGCCGTATTTACCGAGCACGGCTTAAAGCTGCCCGCACCCCCTGAACTCAAATCCGATCTCGAGATCCCGAAAGACAAGAATCACGGGGACCTGGCCACAAGCATAGCGATGCGCCTGGCGCGATCCGCCGGAAAGGCGCCGCTCGAGCTGGCAGGCCTCTTGATCGCGAAGCTTGAACATGAGATGAAGTCCCATCACATGGGCCACACGATCGACCGCGTGGAAGTCAAACCGCCGGGATTCATAAATTTTTTCCTATCCAAAAATTTCCTGTGTAAAACGCTCCTCGCGATAAAACGCAAGAAGAATAATTTCGGCAGGACTTCGGTCGGCGCCGGGCTGAAGCTTCAGGTGGAATTTGTAAGCGCCAATCCCACCGGCCCCCTGACGATCGCCCACGGCAGGCAGGCGGCTATAGGAGATTCGCTCGCGAATATCCTCGGATTCCTCGGCTATAAGGTCACGCGCGAATATTATCTTAACGACGAAGGGACCCAGATGGATATCCTGGGCAATTCGATCAGGGTCCGTTATCAGCAGCTGTTCGGATCCGCGGAGCCTTTCCCGTCCGACGGATATAAGGGCTCGTATGTCGCGGAGATAGCGAAAGATTTCAGGAAAAAATACCGCAAGAGATATGCCGGGACGAAGGATATAAAAGTATTCAGGGAGTTCGGGCTTCGCTGGATACTGGGCGATATAAAGAAGGACCTGAAGGATTTCGGGGTGAAGTTCGACGCATGGTACAGCCAGAGAAGTTTACGAAAATCGGGCAAGGTGGAGAAGGCGATAGCAGTACTGAAAGAGAGAGGTCATATATACGAACAGGATAATGCGGTATGGTTCAAGTCGACCGCGTTCGGCGATGATAAAGACAGGGTGGTGGTCAAGTCGGACGGAAGTAAAACATATCTTGCGCCGGACATCGCCTACCATCTGGAGAAGTTCAGGCGGGGATTCAAAAAGATAACAGATATCTGGGGGCCCGACCACCATGGCTACGTGCCGCGGATGAAGGCGGCCGTGAAAGCGCTCGGCTTCCCGGAAGGCTCGCTGACCGTTCTGATAGTACAGCTGGCCACCCTTTACAGGGGCGGCAAGGCCGTCTCGATGTCGACCAGGGCGGGCGAGTTCGTGACGCTTCGCGAGGTGATGGATGAGGTCGGCAAAGACGTTTCAAGGTTCGCGTTCCTGATGCGCAGGATATCGAGCCATCTCGATTTCGATCTTGACCTGGTCAAGAAGGAGTCGGCCGAGAATCCCGTGTACTATATCCAGTATGCGCACGCCAGGATCTGGTCGATACTGGACTACAGCAGAAAAGAACATATAATCACCGCGCGGTTCGATTCAAAGCTCCTCAAAGAGCCGGAAGAGATGGACCTTTTGCGGATGTTGAGACAATTCCCGCTTGTCGTAGCCTTGAGTGGCAAGATGCAGGAGCCGTATATCATATTGCAGTACCTGCAGGACCTCGCGACGGTATTCCATTCCTTCTACAATAAGCACAGGGTCGTCGGCGACGATCTGTCCTTGACCAAGTCACGCCTCGTCCTCGTCGATTGCATCAGGATAGTCCTCGCCAACGGCTTGCGTTTACTCGGTGTCTCGCTGCCGAGGAAGATGTAGCATTTACTTACGACTTACCACTTACGACTTATAACTAACCCATGTTCGACTCCATCAAAGTCTACCTGAACGAAGAGATCGACGTCGAAAAGCTCAGCATCCGCCTCGTCGAGTACGGCTACCGCGCATGTAAGCGCGTGGCCGAAGAGGGCGACTTCGCCCGCCTGGGCGATACCATAACGATCTACCCCGTAACATTCGAATATCCTCTAAGGATAGAGCTCCTCGGTACGCATGTCGAAAAGATAAGATCCGTCGACCCCATCACCTATGAGCCTGCAGGAGACCACGGCGTTGCGATAATCCTTCCGATCGCGGGAATAATCAAAAGAAAGATACGGCGCAAAGAGCGGGCCCTCGCGGAAGAATCCCCGATAGACAATTTCGTGGATATTGAACCGGGCGATTACGTGGTCCATGTCGATCACGGCATAGGAAGGTATCTGGGCATCGAAAAAATAAAGGTCGACAAGAAATTCGCCGAACATCTCGCGATAGAATACGAGCGCGGCGATAAGCTTTACGTGCCGTTCGGAGACATCGACAAGCTCCACAAGTACGTGGGCTTCGAAAAACGCCTTCCGAAACTCCACAGGCTCGGGGCCGGGGTATGGACCAGCGCCAAGGAGCGCGCAAAGAAGGGCGTCTATAAAGTAGCGCTTGATCTTCTCGACCTGCAGGCGAAGCGCGCCTCCTCGGGCGGATTTCAATTCTCGGCCGACACTGATTGGCAAAAGGAGCTCGAGGGGGCATTCCCTTACAAGGAGACGCCCGATCAGGCGAAATCAACGATCGAGGTCAAGCGCGACATGGAATCAAACAGGCCTATGGACAGACTGCTGTGCGGCGACGTGGGCTACGGCAAGACCGAGGTTGCGATACGGGCGGCCTTCAAAGCCGTCATGGACAATAAACAGGTCGTGATCCTCGTTCCGACGACGATCCTGGCCGAGCAGCACTTCAATACTTTCGCGACGAGGATGAAGCGTTTCCCGGTAAAGGTGGAGATGCTTTCGCGTTTCAGGACCGCCTCGGAGCAGGACGCGATACTGAAAGCGCTCGCGGCCGGCTCGGTCGACATAATCATAGGCACACACCGCCTCATATCCGGGGACATGAAGTTCAAGGACCTCGGGCTCGTCGTCATCGACGAGGAGCAGCGCTTCGGCGTAAAGCATAAGGAGCATTTGAAGAGGATGCGGTTCTCGGTAGATGTGCTGACGCTGACCGCGACGCCCATACCGCGCACGCTGTATCTGGCGCTCATGGGCGGCAGGGATATCTCAGTCATCAATACGCCTCCGTCGGAAAGATTGCCCGTCGAGACGAAGGTCACCCACTATGATGAATCGCTGATAAAAGAAGCCATGCGCAAAGAGAAGCGCCGGGGCGGCCAGATATTCTTCGTCCATAACAGGATAAAGGGCATCGACAAGCTGGCCAGGAGGATATCGGAACTCGTCCCGGATATAAGTATCGCCGTCGCCCACGGCCGCATGGCGGAAAGGGAGCTCGAAGAGGCGATGATACAGTTCATCGACGGTGAGATCGACTGCCTTATCTCGACGACGATCATAGAATCGGGGATCGACATCCCGAACGCGAACACGATCATAATAAACAGGGCGGACATGTTCGGATTGTCGGAGCTGTATCAGCTGCGCGGCAGGGTCGGCCGTTTTACGAGGGCGGCATACGCGTATCTTTTGATACCCAAGAATTTTGTCCTCAGCTCCGAATCGCAGAAACGGCTTGTAGCGATAAAGAAATTCCAGGAATTAGGCTCGGGTTTCAAGCTGGCGATGGAAGATCTGCAGATAAGGGGAGCGGGAAACCTCCTGGGCGTTGAACAGCACGGCTTTATCAATGCCGTCGGGTTCGACCTGTACTGCCGCCTCCTCAAAACCGCGATAGATAACCTCAAACGCTGACCCGACCTTGTCGACCGACCCGGTCCCACCGACCCGGTCGACAAGGTTACTACGGATAAGGTTTGAATCTTTGCCTACACTATGTTATAATCACAATTCAATGAAAAAGGTAATACTATTTATAGGCGCACTGGCCATTCCAGCCATCATCCTGTGCGGATGCGGCAAGAAGCAAAGTCCCGCTGATGCCAGGGTGCTCGTCCGCGTAAGCAATAAATCGGTAACAGAAAGCGACCTCAAGACAAAACTTGCCAAGCTGCCTCCGTATTACCAGAATATAGTCTCCAAGGACAAGAAACGTTACATAGAGGACATGATAGTAGAGATACTCTGTTATGAGGAAGGTATACGTAAAGGGATCGATAAGGACAAAGAGGTGAGAGAGCTGATAAGCGAGGCGAAGAAGAAGATCGTAATGGCCAAGGTCATCAAGAACGAGGTCGAGGACAAAGTCATCGTGACCGAAGAAGAGAAAAAGAAATTTTATGACCTCAACAAAGACAGCTTTCGCACGCCGGACATGTGGCGGGCATCCCACATACTGGTCGCCGACGAAAAAGACGCAAACGCTATTTTGGATGAGCTTTCCAAAGGCGCCAAGTTCGAGGAGATCGCAAAGGCGCGCTCGATCGACGCTACGGCCAGCCGCGGCGGAGATGTGGGTTTCTTCAGGGCCGGACAGCTCGTGCCCGACTTCGAAAAGGCATGCCTCAAGCTTGATGTCGGCCAGACGAGCGGCGTCGTCAAGACGCAGTTCGGATATCACATAATAAAGCTTACCGACAAGAGGGAAGGCGGCGTGCAGTCTTACGAAGAAGCGAAGCGAGCCATCGAGACGGAATTGAAAAAGGAAAAGAGATCAGAACTTTTTAACAAGATGGTCATGAGCCTTAAAGATAGATACGGCGTTCACGTCTTCGAGGACGCCTTCAAGGCCATGGAGAAGGAAGAGGGCCAGAAGGCGCGCGCGACTTCTGGAAAACCATGAAGAAGACCTTATTTTATTTAATCGCCTCTGTCATCATCCTCGGCGCTAGCACCCTATTTGCCGAGCTCATAGACAAGGTGGCTATAGTAGTCAACGACGAGATAATCACAGACCGGGAGATAGAGCGGCAGCTCGCGCCCATTTATGATAGATACAAGATGATGTACTCGGGAAATCAGCTGATCGAGAAGCTCGAAGAGGCCAGGCAGAAGGTGGCGCAGCAGATGATAGAGGACAGGCTTCTCTACGGCGAGGCGAAGAAGCAGAATATCGAGGTCGACGGGAGAGACATCGACGCCAAGGTCCAGGAGGTGGTGAACGGCTTAGGTTCGCGCGAGAACTTCGACCAGGCGCTCATCGAGCAGCAGCTGACATTAAAGGACCTGAAGGACCGCTATAGACAGCAGCTTATGACCAAAAGGCTGATAGATCAGAAGATAGGCCCGGGCATAATGATCACGCCGGTCGAGATCGACAATTATTACAACAAGAATTTGTCTGAGTTCATGCGCCCCGAACGGGCCAGGATCAAGAATATACTGATAAGCATCAAAAAATTTCCGGATCCGCAGAAGGCGCTGACTCTGGCAAAGGATATTCTAAAGAGGTTGCGCGAAGGGTGTGAATTCGAGGGGCTCGCCAAGATGTATTCGGACGG
>Ga0315293_10001660_pt1 | contig 21613 bp, 15 predicted proteins | sample YL17G13_20_MG_FD_203071 | JGI IMG/M metagenome (GOLD analysis project Ga0315293, IMG submission 203071) | Sediment microbial communities from Yellowstone Lake, YNP, Wyoming, USA - YL17G13_20 | ecosystem: Environmental > Aquatic > Freshwater > Lake > Sediment | place: USA: Wyoming | collected... | reverse complement strand
CGGCGACCATCTCGATCCCGACCTTCACCGCCACCGTGACCACCACGTCCACCATCACGCCCTCTCCCACGGCGAGTATGACGCCGACGCCGACGCCCGACTGCTCGCTGATCAGTGTTCAGAGCGTGGCCATCAACGGTGACTTCTTCGATGTCGTCGTCCGGAATGACAACCTGCTGCAGGTGTCCCTGACCAGCGCCTACCTCGATTGGTTCAAGTACTATCCGGGGCAGAACTTCTACAGCGCGGAGTTCGCCGGGGTCCTGTATCGCAACGGGCCGGCGGCGCCGACATCTCCCAGCTTCGCCATCCCGGGATCGCCGATCCCGATCGGCGCCGGCGGCACGGAACTGTGGCGGGCGGGATTCACCGGGGTGGGCGGCGGCGGGCTGTATGGGCAGTTCACCGCCGTTCTGACCTTTGACGGCGTGTGCAACGTGACGGCGGTGTCGGATCTCCCGACGCCGACGGCGACGACCACGCTGACGACGACCCCAACGCTGACCGCCACGACGACCGTGACGCGGACGGTGACCCCGACGACGACGGTGACGCCGACCGTGACGCTCACACCGACGCTTACACCGACGCCCAGTTGCGCCAACATCACCGTCACCGCGTCGTCCTTCAGCTTGCCTAACATCTATCGGGTGGATGTGAGGAACACCAATGCGAGTACGGTCTACCTGACCGGCTCGACACTATCTTGGACGGATGCCTACCACCCTGCGCAGTACGTGGACGATTTCCGTTGGAACGGATCCACTTACTACACCGGGAACAGCTGGGATCCCCCGACAACCTCCAACCCGGCGATGGGGACCCGGTCGTTGCCAAGTGGATTGACCTACCGCTGGCGAGCGACCTTCGGCGGCATCCCCGCGAGCCAGGGACTGGACGGCACGTTCTCCGTCACGCTGACCTTCGACGGCTCGTGCACGGTGTCGGCCACACTGTCGCGCAGCGCACCAACGGCGACCGCGACGCAGACGGCGACCGTCACTCCGACGGTCACGCTTACGCCGACGATCACTACCACGGCGACGATCACCAGCACGGCTACGATCACGCTGACCCCCACGGTGACGCTCACGCCCACGGTTACGCTGACACCCACGCGCACGCCGACGGTGACGCTGACCTACACGCGCACGCTGACGCCGACGGTTACGCTCACCTTCACTCGGACGCTGACGCCTACCGCCACACAGACGGCGACCGTCACGCGTACGCCTACGGCCACGCTGACGCGGACGGTGACTCCAACGGTCACCCTGAGTCCCACGGCGACGCGCACCACGACACCGGTCACACCGACGATCACGCGCACGCCGACGGTGACGACTACTCCAGCGGCCACGAACACGCCGACGATCACGCTGACACCGACGCCCACGAAGGTCTTCGACTAGAGCTCGGTACGTTCGCTGTAGAATCGGGAGCCGCGACACCTGTGTCGCGGCTCCTGGGATTCCAGGCCGGATCACTGACAGAGCACGTCTGGGAGGGAGTGACCCCATGCGCGCTGCCCGGTCGCCGGCCATCGACACGCCGATCGATCCGGGAGCGGAACGGCACGCCTTCCGCTTGCCCCCGCCAAGTTGCAGGCCCAGCGCAAGGCTGGCCCGGGGTACCGGGGCCCTACTGACCCCGCCGCGGCCCGGGTTCAGAGGTTTCGTGTATGATTCAACCCTTGGAATTCCTGCGCGGTGGTGTAGGCAGCCTGAAAGGTGGCGCCCTGGCCTTTTCCGCTAGACTGGATGCAGGTCGAATGGACCGCAGGAACAAGGGCACTGCCGATGACGGTCCTTATGAACAGGGAGTGGCTGGTGTCGGAACGGGAAACCCAACCTCCGGGCGGCCGGATCCTGATCGCCGATGACGATACGGACTTTCGCAGCGTCCTCGTTCGCCGGGCGCGGCGGATGGGCCTGGAGGTTGTCGAGGCGGGGGATGGACCGGAAGCGCGGGCGATCCTGGAGGCGCAAGCGTTCGACGCGCTGGTCGTCGACCTGTACATGCCAGGCGCGACCGGCCTGGAGGTGGTTGAGCGCGCCCAGCGGCTCGACCCCAATATCCAGGCCATTGTCCTGACCGCCAGTGCCTCGGTCGAGACGGCCGTCGAAGCGCTCCGGGCTGGCGTCTACGACTACATGACCAAGCCGCTCGAGTCGATGGCTGCCTTCGAGCTGGCGCTGACCCGGGCGCTGGAGCATCGGCGGCTGATCGAGGAGAACGCCCGGCTCTTCGCCGAGGTCCAACGGCTGGCCGTGACCGACCCCGTGACGGGGTTGTTCAACCGTCACAAGCTCAACGAGTTCCTGGAGCTGGAGGTTGAGCGGGCGCGGCGCTATGCGCGCCCGCTGTCGCTGATCATGCTGGACATCGACGACATGAAGAGGATCAACGACACCTTCGGCCACCCGGCCGGCGACGAGGCGCTGCGGCGGGTCGCACAGGCGATCCGCAGTCAGGTACGCCGGGTCGATCTGCCCACCCGCTACGGGGGTGACGAGTTTATGATCGTCCTTCCGGAAGCGAAGGGCGAGGAGGCCCGGGCGATTGCATTGCGCATAGGCATCGAGGTCAAGCGCGGCAGCTTCGATGGCGTCCATCTCTCCACCAGCACTGGCGTGGCAGACTGGCAGCCAGGCTATGCTGGCGTGGAGGACTTCGTCCAGGCTGTGGACCAATCCTTGTATCGGGACAAGCGCGGGGATGCCCAGGATGGGCACCCGCCGCGGGTCTAGAAGCGGAGCCGGGGGCCGCCGGGTGCGGCCCACCGAGGTGGCGTGGGACGGCAGCCTGGGCAATGGCTTGGCTGCGGTTCCGCACGCCCGGATGGCCACGAACGCAGGCCCGGCTCCACAGTGAAGGGGTTCGGTGGCGGAGCAGAGCGACAAGGCCCACGAGCTGCCGGCAGCGCCCGCTCGAGGCAATCTGCGCGAGGGGCTGCAGCGCGTCCGAGGCCGGCTGGGCACCCTGCGTGGCCAGCTCATTATCCCGTACGTCCTGCTGACCCTCGTCACGGCCATGCTCGGGACGTACGTCGTCACCCGCCTGGTCACCTCCTCGGTGCGCGAGCGCTTCGTCAACCAGATGTACGAGGCCGGCCGCGTCGCCGCCGATGGGGTGGTGCGCCGCGAGCGATCCCAGCTGCGCGTCCTGCGCCTGGTAACCTTCACGGCTGGCATGCCCGAAGCCCTTGTTCAAGGAGAGGCAAACGCGCTGATAGCGTTGATCCAGCCCTTGGCGATCAATGAATCGGCGGAGGCGGTCATCGCCGTCGGCGCGGACGGGCGTGAGATCCTCGGCCTGATCCAGCCCATGGGGGCACAGGGGTACTCCCGGACGACCGGCTCGGACTTCTCGACCGTGCCTGAGGTCGCACAGGTGCTCACCGGCACGGCGGATGCGCGCGGGGATAAGTACGTCGGCATCGTCGGAACCACCTTCGGCTCCTACCTCTTCACTTCCGCCCCGGTGTACACATCCGATGGAAACCTGGCGGGGGCCATCCTGGTTGGCAGCCACATCGATGGGCTGGTGGACGACCTGAAGGCCGAGTCCCTGGCCGACATCGTCCTGCAGGCGAAGGATGGGCAGCTGCTGGCCACGACCATCCCCGAGACCGACGAGGGCTACGCCGCGCTCCTGCTGCCGTCGGGAACCACGGCCAATCTCACGGGCACGCTCCTGCGCCAGTTCGGCTTCTCGGGCCGGGACTACCAGGCGGCCTACAGTCCGTGGTTCGCGCGCGACCAGGTGCTGGGGACCCTGGGCGTTGTCCTGCCCAGCAACTTCTTGGTGACAACGGAATCCACCAGCCGCACGGTGTTCAGCGGCGTGTTCGCCCTCGGCACGGCCGCCATGATGCTGCTCGGGTTCTGGCTGGCGCAGAGCATCGCCCGCCCGATCCTGCGCCTACGCACGATGGCGCAGGCCGTCGCCGCCGGCGATCTGGATCAGGCCAGCGGGTTGGAGCGGCTGGACGAGATCGGCGACCTGGCCAGAGCATTTGACACGATGACCGAGCGCTTGCAGGCGCGCACGGCCGAAGCCGAGCGTCTGTATGCCGAGGCCATCGAGCGCAACCGGGAGTTGGCCGAGATGTACGAGCGCCTGCAGGCCGCCCAACGTCAGTTGGTGCAGTCGGAGAAGCTGGCGGCGGTCGGGCAGCTGGCGGCCGGCATCGTGCATGACGTCAAGAACCCATTGGGCGTGATCAAGGGCCTGGCAGAAGAACTGCTTGAGGACCCGCTGGAGGGCGCCGGGGCGATCGAGGCCTACCGGCAGATCCGCGACAACGCCACCCGCGCCAACTCGATCGTGACCGATCTGCTGGTCTTCGCCAGGCAGTCAACGACGGCGATGAGCCGCCGCGATATGCGCGAGACGATCGAGGGCTCGCTTCGCCTGACGGACTACCTGCTGCGCAAGGGCAAGGTGCGGGTCGAGAAGGCGCTGCCGTCCGCCCCGCTGTACGTAACCTACGACCCGCAGCAGATCCAGCAGGTGCTGATCAACCTGATCCAGAACGCCGTCCAGGCCATGCCCGACGGCGGAGATCTGAAGGTGGCGTTGTCCGTGGTGGACACGAAGGCCGTGATCACCGTGCACGACAGCGGGGTAGGGATCCCGCCCGACGTCATGCCGAGGATCTTCGATCCGTTCTTCACCACGAAGCCTGAAGGCCAGGGGACGGGGATGGGGCTGGCGGTCAGCTACGGCATTCTGACGCGGCATGGCGGGCAGATCGAGGCCGTGAGTCAGCCTGGGCAAGGGGCCACCTTCACGCTGTCCCTGCCGACAGAACCGAAGCCGGAGACGAGTGCCAAGGAGACGGCTGCATGAAGGGGGACCGCGTTCTGGTCGTCGACGATGACAAGGACTACCAGCAGCTGATGGTCGGACATCTGGTGCGCCGCGGCTACCAGGTTGACACGGCGCCGGATGGCGAGGCCGGGCTGCAGCAGGTGGAGACCAACGGCCCGTACGCCGTGGTCGTCACCGACCTGATGATGCCCGGGATCGACGGGATCGAGTTCCTGCGGCGGGCCAAGGCCCACGACGCCACGCTGGAATTCATCGTGGTGAGCGGCGCCGGCACGCTCGAGTCGGCGATTTCGTCCATGCGGCAGAGCGGCGCGTTCGACTATTTGCCCAAACCGCTGGACCAGATCAGCGACCTGTCGCTGGCCGTCGAGCGCGCCAGCGAGTACCGCCGCATCCGCCTGGAGCGCGAGCAGCTCCTGGCGCAAGTAACCGCGGAACGCGAACGGCTGCGCTCCGTCATCGCCCATGCCGGCGATGCCATCCTGGCGGCCGACGTCGAAGGCGTGGTTATTGCCGCCAACCCGGCGGCTTGTCGCCTCCTGGGTCAGGACTCGCTGGTGGGCGAGGACGCCTGGACGCGCCTGCCGCCGCCCCTTGCGGTGCTGCTGGCGCACTGGCAGGCCTTCGAGGGGCAGCGCCCGGCGGTCACTGAAGTGCCCTACCCGGGTGACGCGGTCCAGATGGTCAGCCTGACCTCGATCCCGCGGCATGAGGAAGAGCATGGGGGCGGCTGGGTGATGGTCATGCGCGATATCACCCACCTGAAGCGGCTGGACCAGATCACGCTGCGTCTGCTGACCGAGGCCGCCGCCCGCATTCGCAATCCGCTGACGCAGGCCTTCTCGACCGTGGTCGAGCTGAACGAGCTGCCCGAGGTGCAGGCCGATTCGCGCGCCACCGAGCGCGTCGACCGGCTGATGACCCAGCTCGGGAGCATCCGGCGCTGGACCGAGGACCTGATGGTCCTGGTGCAGATCGAGGCCGGTGCAGGCGCCCAGCCGCAGCCGGTCGACCTGACGGCGCTGGTGACGGAGTGGCAGGACTCGGCCTCGGCCGATCAGGTCCGGCAGACGGGCGTCGTGCCGAAGATCGACCTCGAGGAACGTGTGCCGTACGTGCACGCCAACCGGGAACTCTTGCGCAAGCTGCTGGAGCAGCTGGTGTCGCAGGCAACCTGGCGCTCGGAGCCCGGGCGTGAGCTTGGGGTGCGCGTGCGCTTCAACCAGGGGCAGGTGTGGCTGGAGGTCAGCGACGAGGGCGAGGTGATTTCGGAAGCCGACATGCCGCACCTGTTTGAGAAGGTATTCGTCGAGTCGAAGGGTCGCTTCGGCCCGACAGGTCTTGAGCTGGCGATGGCCAAGGCGATCGTCGACAAGACCGGCGGCCAGATGTGGGTCCGGCGGCACGAGCCGCGCGGCAACACGTTCGCCGTGTCGTACCCGCCGCTGGGTTGAGCCCGGCGCGGCGGGGGCTGGAGGGGGAAGGGTCGAGCGGGCTTGTAAAGAAGGCTGGAGCATGACGCAGAACGTGCCACCCCAGGATGAAGCCGAGCAGCAAGAACGGCGGCGCAGGCCGTGGTTTCTGCTGCCCTGGATGGTGCTCGTCTTCCTGATCCTGTTCTGCTGCGGGCAGCTGGCCCTGCTGACGAACCTGCAGGGCGCCGGCGGGGACACGCGCTCGCAGATGCGCGCCGACTACTCCCCCTGGGCCTTCATGCCGATGGCGCCGCTGGATCCAAGGCTGCTGCTCCAGGCGATGGAGGATCTCGGCTGGGACGGTCTGCCGCCGATCGGAACCGCCGTGGGCTGCCTGCTTCCGGGCCAGGATTGCGATGGGACGCCGACACCCACGGGCACGTGGATGACGCCCACCGCCGATCCCGGCGTGACGGGCACCCCCGGCCCAGGCACTGGCACGCCGACGGTCACTCCTACGCTCGACCTCGCCACGAACACGCCCACCAACGAGCCGCCGACGTACACGCCGACAGTCACGAATACACCGACGCAAACCCCGACGCCCACGCCGCTGGTGCACCCTCTGAAGTGGGGGAGTCCCAGGGATCTGCAGCCAGGCGTGAGCACGCCTGTCGACTTCACGATCCTGATCATCAATGGGCGGTCAGGGCCAGCCACCCTGACGAGGGTGACGGATTGTCTGCCTGCCGGCATGTCCTTTGTCAGCGCGTCCCGACCACCGACGAGCATCAGTTCCTTGGGAGGCTGTGACGCGGGCGAGACGGAGATCGTCTGGGACTTGAGCCCTGCCATCCTGCTACCGCCTGGTCGGTTCTATCGCATCCAGATGGTGACGACGGCGGACACGCCCGCGGCTGGTGACGTCCTCGAGAACTTCGTCATGGCAGAGGGTGATTTCACTGCATCCTCGTACTGGACGTCGGTCTACGCCTGGACGCCGACACCGACGCCGGTCGACGTCACGCCGACGGCTGTCCCCGACAATGCCACGACGAACGAGGACGTTCCCGTCACGATCCCGGTCCTGGCCAACGACTCTGGCCTGACGAATCCGCCATTGACGCTGCTGACGACGGATCCGCCGTGCAACCCTACGCCGCTACTGCCGTCCAACGGTTCAATCGTCATCAACCCCGGAAACAACACGATCACCTACACCCCATTCGCCAACTGGTACGGCCAGGACAGATTCGAATACTGCATTCGTGACGTCGATGGGGATGTCTCGAACGTTGCCACGGTGACGATCGACGTGGCGGCGGTGAACGACGTGCCGGTGGCAGTCCCGGATGGGCCCTACAGTGTGTCGGAGGATCCGGGCGGGCCGTTGGTGGTGGGTGCGCTGGCCGGGATGTTGGCGAATGACACGGATGTTGACCTGCCTCCGCAGGTGTTGACGGCGGCGCTGGATGTTGGCCCGCTGCACGCTTCGCTGGGCGGCTTCACCCTGAATCCGGACGGATCGTTCGCGTACATGCCGACTGTGGACTACCGCGGTCCGGACAGCTTCACGTACCATGCGAACGACGGCTTGGCGAACTCGAATGTGGTGACCGTGACGCTGAGTGTTACCCCGGTGAACGACATCCCGGTGGCAAGTGCTGACAGTGGGACGACACCGGAAGATACTGCGGTGTCGATCCCAGTGCTGGCGAACGATAGCGGCCTGGGGGATACGCCGCTGGTGCTGAGCATTGTCACGCCGCCGTCCAATGGAGTGGCGGCCTTCGTCGGAACGTCCGTCCAATACACGCCAAACGCCGATTTCCGGGGATCGGATAGCTTCGTCTATCGGGTGCAGGACACGGCCTTCGGCGCTCCAGAGATCACGGAATCCTCGACGGCGACGGTCTGGGTGACCGTGACGCCGGTCAATGACGTGCCGGTGGCAAGTGCGGACAGCACGAACACGCTGGAAGACACGGCGGTGCTGGTCCCGGTGCTGGCCAATGATGTCTTGGGGAACAACCCCGCCCTCGGGGACTATTCGGTCGCAGTGAGTGTTGAGACGGCTCCGACGAATGGATCGGTGCTAGTGGTGGGGACGTCGATACAGTACACGCCGGATCCGAACTACTACGGTTCGGATAGCTTCGTCTACCGGTTGACCGAGAGCCCTCAGGCGCCGGAGGTGCAGGATTCGCGGACGGCGACGGTGACGGTGACCGTGACGCCGGTGAATGACGTGCCGATCGCGAATGCAGACAGCGGGACTGCGGCCGAGGATGCTCTATGGCCCGGTTTGACGATCGATGTGGTAGCGAATGACAGCGATGTGGAGGGAGCGCAGGCGGGGTTCGTGCCGCAGGTGAATCCGGCGACCGTGGTGCTTGTGGCCGCGCCCTTGAACGGAGTGGCAACCAACAACGGAGACGGCACGATCTCCTACCTGCCCGACCTCGACTTCCGGGGTACGGACAGCTTCACGTACACGGTGCAAGACTACAACGTGCCCCCGGCGACCTCGAATGTGGCGGTGGTGACGGTGACGGTGACGCCGGTGAACGATGTCCCCTCGGCCGTGAATGACAACCGGACGACAGCCGAAGACACGGCGATCACGATCAATGTGCTGACGAATGACGATTTGGGCGATGATCCACTGGTGGGTGATCAACCGGTGAGGGTTTCAATCTCCACGCCGCCGGTGAATGGTGGGGCGGTGGTGAACGGTGACAACTCGGTCACGTATACCCCGAACCTGAACTGGAATGGCACGGACAGCTTCACCTACGTTGTCCGAGACGCCCAGGGTCCGCCGTTCTACCCGCCGGAGGTGAGCGACACATCGAATACGGCGACGGTGACGATCACGGTGACGGCGGCGAACGATCCGCCGGTGGCGGTGGGCGACGCCTATACGGCGGTAGAGGACGGAACGCTGAGCGTGCTGGCGGGTTCAGGGGTGCTGGTCAACGACACGGATCCTGAGGCGCCGCCGGAGGTACTGACGGCCGTGCTGAACGCTGGGCCGGTGAATGGTGTTCTCAGTTGCCCGACGACGCTCCTGCCCGGCATTTGTACCGACGGTTCCTTCCAGTATGTGCCGAACGCGGACTACCGGGGAGCGGACAGCTTCACGTACCATGCGAACGACGGGAGCCTGAACTCGAACATCGTGACGGTGAGTCTGACGGTGACGCCGGTGAACGATGTCCCCTCGGCCGTGAATGACAACCGGACGACAGCCGAAGACACGGCGGTGCTGATCTCGGTGTTGGCGAACGATATTCTGGGGAACGATCCCGCGCTGGGCGACTATCCCGCAGTGGTGAGTGTGGAGACGAATCCAGCCTATGGGACAGCGGTTGTGGCGGGGACGTCGATTCGGTATACGCCGAATGCCGACTATCGCGGGTCGGATAGCTTCGTCTACCGGGTGACGGAGAGTCCGCAGGCGCCGGAGGTGCAGGAGTCGCGGACGGCAACCGTGTCCATCGCAGTGACGGCGGTGAACGATGTGCCGCTGGCGGTGGATGACAACCGGACGACGGCTGAGGACACGCCGATCACGGTGAATGTCCTGACCAACGATGACCTTGGGAATGCGAATCTGATAGGTGACCAACCGGTCCTGGTAGAGATCGCGACCGGGCCGACGCATGGACTGGCTGTCGTGAACGCGGACAACACGATCACGTACACGCCGGCGCTGAACTACAACGATACGATGGGGTTGGAGACCTTCACCTATACGGTGAAGGACGCCTACGATCTGGCCTTTGTGCCGCCCGAGGTAAGCGACACGTCGAACGTGGCGACGGTGACGATCGACGTGACGCCGGTGAATGATGCTCCGGTGGCGGTGGGTGATGCCTATGCGGTAGCAGAGGACGCATCGCTTAACGTGCCCTCGGCGGCATATCCAAACCCCGCCGGCGTGCTGTGGAACGACACGGATGTAGATCTTCCGCCGCAGGTGTTGAGTGCGGTGCTGAATGTTGGTCCGGCGCATGCAGCCAGCTTCAGCCTGAATGCGGATGGTTCCTTCAGCTACACGCCGGCGGCGGACTACCGGGGGGCGGACAGCTTCACCTATCATGCGAACGACGGCAGCCTGAACTCGAACGTGGTGACGGTGACGCTGGACGTGACGCCGGTGAACGATCTGCCGGTGGCTGCAGATGACAACGCGACGACGGCAGAAGACACGGCTGTGTTGATCCCGGTGGTGACGAACGACAGCGGCCTGGGGGACACGCCGCTGGTGCTGACGGTGGTGAGCGGTCCGACGCACGGGACGGCGGTTGCGGCGGGGACGTCGATTCGGTACACGCCGGACCCGAACTACAACAACACGATGGGCGCGGAGAGCTTCCAGTACACGATCACGGACACGGCATTCGCGCTACCGGAGGCGAGTGACACGTCCGCGCCGGCTACCGTGACGGTGGACGTGACGCCGGACAACGATCCGCCGGTGGCGGTGGCTGATTCGGCGACGACGCTCGAGGACACGTTCGTTGATGTTCCGGTGATTGCCGGCGCCAGTGGGATCGGCGAGGACACCGATGTCGACAACACCAACCTTGAACTGAGTGTGGCGCCTGGTTCGATCGCGAGCCTCCGCGGTGGGATGGCAACGATCCTGCCCGACGGGCGCACGGTGAGGTTCACGCCAACGGCGGATGCGAATGATGGCAACACGCCGGGTGGATTGGGGTTCACCTACCGTGCCAGCGACGGCTCGGCGACCTCGCTGAACCCGGCGGCAGTGACGATCAGCGTGACGGCGGTGAACGATGCGCCTGTCGCCAACCCCGACAGCTACACGACGGGTGAAGACACCCCGCTGGTCGTCCCGGCCCCCGGCGTGCTCGGCAACGACACCGACATCGATTCGCCTGCGTTGACAGCCGATTGGGGAAGCGGGCCCGCAAACGGCGGCCTGACGCTGAACACCGACGGCTCCTTCACATACACGCCGAATCTGGATTTCTACGGGATCGACACCTTCACATACCGAGCCTTCGACGGCAGCCTGTACTCGGCGCCCGCGATGGCAACCATCACCATCAATCCGGTCCCGCCCGTCCTGATCGTCGAGAGCACCGCCTCTCAGGCAACGGTGAACGTGGGAGAGACATTCACCTTCACCATCATCTGGGCGAACCTCGGCCCGGACGATGCCCCTGGCGCCTCACTTGCGAACAGCGTGTCGGGTCCCTGCACGCGGATCTCGCCTGCGTTCCCGATCTCGCTGGGGACGATAGTGGAAGGCGATGGAGGTTTCGTTGATGTCACGGTCCGGGCGGACGGTGTTGGGACCTGCACCAGCACGGCTACTCTGACCTCTACGCGCTCGAATCCGTCCCCCAGCTCGGCTTCGGTTGATATCGTCGAGCCAAGCCCATTCATGGGATTTGTCAGCGGTATGCTCTCGTTCCTTGGGCTCTCGAGTGACGATCCGGGCACGCCGACCGCTATGGTTACGGACCCGGGCCTGCCGGCAAGCGAAAGCCCGTCGCCGACCCTGTCGGATCCCACGGCCAGCCCTGAGCCGGAGAATACACCGGTCCCTGGGGGAACCCCAACGCCGGCGGGATCTGAAGTGTTGCCGCTTGACCCTCCCACGCCTGAGCCGACGGTTGTGCCGACGGAGGTCCCCGTGCCCGAGCCCACGCCCCTGGTGGTCTCCCAGGGCACGCTGCTGGCCGACCCAACGAGCCCGTTGGGTTGGGTGGCGCTGGTCTTGTCTGGGGTCTGGTTGGGACGTTACTTGGTCTTCAAAGTCCGAGTCCCTGCGCAGCGGACCGGCCGAGGAATCCGATACCATGAACCCCCCACGCGTCCTCGTCGCGGATGATGATGCGGCCCTCCTGGGGCTGATGCTCCGGCGGCTGATCCGCATGGGCCTATCGCCGGATTCCGCCGGCGACGGCGCCCAGGCCTCGGCGCTCATCCAGGCGAACGCCTATGACCTGATCATCACGGACATCAACATGCCCGGCAAGACCGGGCTCGAGCTGCTCCAGGAAGCCAAGCAGCGTGATCCGCACACCCAGGTCGTGATCGTCACCGGCGGGGCGACGCTCGATTCGGCTGTCCAGGCACTCAACCACGGCGCCTTCGGCTACCTGACCAAGCCCTTCGACCACTTGAGCGTCCTGGAGAACGCCGCCGCGCGTGCCCTCGAGTTCCGACGCCTGACGCTTGACAACCTGCGCATGGCCGAGGTGCAGAAGAAGCGCGGTGACCTGCTGCAGGACGAGGTCGCCGACCGCCTCAAGCAGGTAAATCGTCAGGACCGCGAGATGCGCCAGATCCTGGCCACGCTGCCGGAGGGCATTTTCATTGTCGGCGGCCGCCGTGCGGTCGTGACGTACAACCCGGCGGCACAGCAATTCCAGGCCCTTGACGCGCAGACTCTCGACCGCCCGCTGGCGTCCTTTCTCGAGGCGGCGCGTGGTTTCGAGCGGCCCGATCCCCGCCTGGTTTCCCTGGGCGGCCGGACGATGCGGCTCACGGCCGTCGACCTGTCGAAGGGTCACGACCGTCCCGGCCGGGTAGTGGTGGTGCGTGATCTGACGGAGGATGGGCGCGACTTCAGTCAGGACTTGGATCGGCCGGTGGTCGGCCTGGCGCAGGGCCTGGCCCAGCTGCTGGGCCGGCGCCCGCCGGAAGAAGAACGCCAGGTCTTGATGGCCATGGCGCGCCAGGTGCAGGCCTTGGAAGGTCTGCGCTCGTCGTATGCGGGTCCGACGGCGGGGGTGGACGACGCCGCCTGATCCAACCGTCTGGCCCCCGAGGAAGCGAACCGGGCGCCCCATGGGGCGCCCGGATTGATTCGCGGTGCGGTATACCTCAGGCCGGCGACGGCCGGCTGCGGCGGAACCAGGTCCGCCACTCTCGGTTCTCCCACACCACCAGGATCGGCGCCGCGTTGAAGATCGACGAGTAGGTACCGCTGAACACGCCGACCAGCAGGACGGTCACGAAGTGGTGCGTCGTCACGCCTCCGAAAAGCAGCAGCGCCAGCAGCGTGAGCATCACGGTCAGCTGCGTGTTGATCGAGCGGTCGAGCGTCTGGACGATCGAATGGTTGACCAGCGTCTCGTAGTCCAGCCGGCGGAACAGACGACGGTTCTCGCGGATGCGGTCGAAGACGACGATCGTGTCGTGGACCGAGAAGCCGATCACGGTCAGCAGGGCGGTCAGGAAGAGCGAGTCCGCCTCCCAGCCCAGGAAATGGCCCAGGATGGCCTCTACGCCGATCACGACGGCCACGTCGTGGAGCATGGCGATGATGGCTGCCACGCCGTAGCGCACGGCGTGATCGACCTTGCGGAACGCGTACGAGATGTAGATCAGGATGCCAAACGCCGCCAGTCCCACGGCCAGGCCGGCGCGCTGAGCCACCTCGGCTCCGATGGCCGGCCCGACGGACTCGAAGCGGCGGACCTCTGCCTGGACGCCGAAGCGCTCGACCATCGCCGCGACGAGGGCACCCTTGGTGGCATCATCCATCGTCTTGCTGCGGATCAGCAGGCCGTCCGTCCCGACACTCTGCACGATGGGATCGGCCACCCCAAATTGGGCGTAGAGCGAGTCCACGTCCGCGGTCGGCGGGATGGCGCCCCCCGTGAAGCGCAGCTCGAGCAGGCTGCCGCCGCTGAAGTCGATGCCCACCGGCAGACCCCAGAGCAGCAGGGCAATCATCCCGGGCAGGATGACAAGCAGGGAAATGCCAAAGAACCAGTAGCGTTTGTTGACGATGTTGATCATTCGGTGCTCCTAGGCGCCGAACAGGCGTGGGCTTTCGGCAGCCCGGACGCGGTCCAGGACGATGTGCAGGAAGGTGCGGGTGACGGTGATGGCGGTGAACAGGCTGACCATCACGCCCAGCGCCAGCGTCAGGCTGAAGCCCTTGACGATGCTGGCGCCAAACGTGCTCCCGAACCAGAACAGGATGGCGCAGGTGATCAAGGTCGAGAGGTTCGAGTCGCGGATCGACGGCCAGGCCCGCGAGAACCCGGTGTCGATCGCCTGATACACCGTACGGCCGGCACGCAGCTCTTCCTTCATCCGTTCGAAGATCAGGATGTTGGCGTCCACGGCCACGCCGATGGACAGGATGAAGCCGGCCACGCCCGGGAGAGTAAGTGTCACGGGTACCAGCTTGAACAACGCCAGTGTGATCGTGGCGTAGATCAGCAGGGCCACATCGGCCAGCACGCCCGGCAGGCGGTAGTAGATGGCCATGAACAGCATCACCACGGCCAGGCCGATCAAGCCGGCGACGGTGCTCTTGCGCAGCGAGTCCTCGCCCAGCGTCGGCCCGACGGTGCTGCTTTCGACGACCTTCAGCGGGATGGGCAGCGAGCCGTAGCGCAGCTGGACGGCCAGGCGGTTGGCGCTGTCGCGGTCGAAGCTGCCGGTGATCACGCCCTGGCCTTCGGTGATGCCCGTCGAGATGCGCGGGGCGGAGATCAGCACCTTGTCCAGCGCGATGCCGAGGATCTTCCCGACGTGCGTTGAGGTGTAGTCGCCGAAGGTCTGCTTGCCCTCATCCGTCAGGACGAAGCTCACCTCGAACTCGTTCGTGTTGGTACTGACCGTCGCGGCGGCGTTCTTCAGGCCGGTGCCGGTCATCACCGTATGGAACACGAGCGGAGCGGCAGCCGCTGGCGTCGGCGTAGGGCCGCCGGCTTCCGAAGTCGGTGTCGCAGCCAGAGCCGCGGCCTGGCCGAAGTCGGTCTCCAGCGTAGACCCGACCAGGGAATAGGCCTGGGCGGGGTCGACGGTACTCATGTCGATGAACTCAAGCAGGCCGGTTTCCTTGATCGTGGCCACCGCTTCTTCAGGGTCCTTCACGCCCGGCAGCTCGACGACGATACGCCGTGAGCCGGCGACCTGCACCAACGGCTCCACGACGCCCAGCGCGTTCACGCGGTTCTCAATGATGTCGCGCGCTGTCTGCATCTGGTCCGAAGTGATCGCCGTCTCCGCTGGCAGGTCCGCCTCCAGCAAGACCTGCAATCCGCCCTGCAGATCGAGACCGCGTACGATCTCGATGTCCCGGTTGAAGCTGCCCAGCCGGATGCCCGGGTTGTTGGGCCACACCACCCAGCCGGCCAGACCGGCCAGAACGAGGATCGGGATCAGCCAACGCCAGTAGTTCCTTCTCATTCCTTGGGAGCCTCCGTTCAAGCAGAAGACCAGCCGTGACCGGGCGGCGTGCCCCGGAGGGCTGGCCATCAGCCGAGGATTATACCCCCGCCGGGGCAGGGGGCTCAAGGCCGAGCCCGTCGACGACGGCGGCCAGGACCTCATCCGGCGTCAGCCGGTCGGTGTCGACGTGCAGGTCGGCATGCTCGAAGGCATGCGCCAGCCGCCGGAGCTGTTCCGCGTACTCCCAGACGGCCCAATTGAGCTGCCGCCGCTGCGTACACACGTCGTACGAGGCTTGCAGGTAGACCAGCAGGTCGGGACGGGTCAGCCGCTGCCACATGGCGGGCACGAACGAGTGCTCCTGGGCAACGGCGCGAGCCCGGATGCGGCGCCCTGCCAGCCGGGCAGCCAGGGTTGACTTTCCCGAGCCGCACGGGCCGACGATGCCGATCAGGGGGGCTGCAGGGGTGGATTCGGAAGGCATGCGGGTGGCGGCGGGCCCCATCGCCTAGAGGGGCATTCGGACGCTGAGGCGGCGCGCGTCATCGCCTTGACGTTGTAGAATGGCGGTAACCAGGATGCTGATGTCGTCGGCCGGGCGCCCCTGATCGAGCGCTACGGCGTGTGCCAGCAGGCGGTCGGCCCAGGCGTCCGGATCGACCGGGCCTTCGGCGGCCATACGCTGCAGGACGCCCAGCGTATCCATCGGCGTCCCCACGCGGTCGCCGGCATGCGTCAGGCCGTCGGTGAAGACCACGGCGGCCAACCCCGGGGAGAGGGGGACCTCCGTGATCAACGGCCGGATCCCACGCCGCGTGCCCACCGGCTCGGAGGCGTCCGCCAGCAGGCGCACCGTCCCCTCGTGGATCAAGATGACGGGGACCGGATTGTTGCGCGTGATGACCAGCGTTTGCGATTGCAGGTCGATGGACAGAATGTTGAGCGTCGCCAGGACCTTGCCGGACCGATAGGTGTACAAGTAGTCGGAGGCGGCGCGTGCGGCCGCCCCATCGCGAACGCCGTCGGCCAGCAAACTGATCGCCTTGCGGGTGACGGCGTTCGAGATCGCCTTGGCCGACTTGCCCGAGGTCTGGCCGTCGGAGAGCACGAAGGACAACCCGCCGGCCGGTCGTTCGATCATCTCGAGCGAGTCGCCGCTCTCGGATGTGGCGTACTTGCCGACCTTGGCGACTGCGATTTGCGCTTCCATGGGCGCGATTCTACATCGGCGCAGGGCATTCTGTAAGCCAACGGCAAGGCTGCGTAGACGCCGGATGGGCTAGAGTTGGGGTATCGGGGAACGCCTGAAGGACGGGCGCTCCCTTTGGGAGGCCATGTTGCCGCTCCGTCCGAGCCAGGCGCTCGATCTCGCCAGTGCGATGGACGATGCCATCGAGGCGGCCCGCATGCAAGGCGGTGCCAAGCCGATCTCGGTGGTTGCCGAGTACCCGGCGCACCTGCCAGCGGTCCAGGGCGAGCGCGCTGGCGTGGCGGTGGCCATCGGCGCCATGATCCGCACCGTGATGGCCTTCACCGACTCCGGTGAGGTGCGCGTGCGGGCAGAGCTGCTGTCCATGGGCGAGACCCCGGCAACGCTCAGCCAGGTCGCCGGGAACCCCGAAACGCTGGCATCTGGAGGGCCTTGGGCAGTCATCTCCGTTGAAGCTCTCCAAGGGCGCATCCCCGCCGACACGCTCGACGCCCTGCTTACCGGACGCAGCCTGCGGGCCGCGGGGACCGAGCCAGTCTCGCTGGCCCCGGTGCAGGCGGTTGTGGAAGCCTGGGGGGGCCATACATGGCTGGAATCGCAGCCCGGTGCAGGGACGCGCGCCTCGCTGGCCCTTCCGCTGCGCGCCGGAGGGGGACGCGCCGATTGGTCCTCGCTGCGCCAGTCGATGGAGGCTCACCTGCAGGACAGCGGGGCCCCGTTGAAAACGGTTCTGCTGCTGGTCGAGGATCCGGCGCGGCGCGCTCCGCTGGTCGAGGAGCTCAGCGGCGAGGGCTATCGCGTCGTACCTGTTGGTAGCGGCGCCCAGGTGCATCCCCTGTCGCACGAGCAGGTGCCGGATCTGATCCTGCTGGACTTGCAGGCGCGAGACCCCAGCGCCTTCGAAGTCGCCATGGTCCTCAAGCAAGATCCGCGGACGCGGGTGGTCCCGTTGCTGTTCCTCAGCTCGGTCGATGATCCGGAGCGGGGAGTAAGTTGGGGGGCGGTCGACTTTGTCGTGCGGTCGGCTGGAACCGGCGCGCTGTTGTCTACCATCCAGGCCGTGCTGACCGCCGGCCTGCATCCCTCGTCGCGCGTGCTGGTGGCTGAACCCAGCGACACGGCGCGCGAGGCGATGATCGGGATGATCCAGGCCCATGGCTACCGCGTGACCGAAGCGCGCAGCGCCGAGGAGGCCCTGGCGCTGTCCGAGCGCGTCTCACCGGCGCTGATCCTGGTCAACGAACGGCTGGCCGGCGAGCGTGACTACTGGCTCTTGCGCAACCTGCGCCAGCTGTTGGCCCAAACCGAGATCATCGTGCTGGCCGAGGCGCTCACCGATGCCGAGGGCCGCGCCGCGGTCCGCCGCGGGGCCTCAAGCTTCAGCCAGACGGGCAAGCTCTCCGACGTCCTGGCCGAGGTCCGACGGCGCGGCGCATAGCGGCCGATGGACCGCTCGTCTTCTCCTTCTCTTCGCTGAACAAGGCGTGTGGACTAGCGCACGATGACCGTCGTGCCGCTTCCCTTCTGCACGATCCGGTCCGGTCGGATCTCCGGAAGCGTCCAGCGGTAGAGCCAACGCGCTTCCTCGGTCCGCATGTTGATGCAGCCATGGCTCTTCGGCGTCCCGAAATCGTTGTGCCAGTACGTGCCGTGGAACCCAACGCCAGTCTCATGGAAGAAAGACACCCAGGGCACCCCAGGCAGTTCGTAGGCGTCCAGGTCGGATGTGACATGTCCGTCGCCCATATGCCGCAGGGGGGTCTTGATGCTGATGCGGAAGCTGCCGGCGGGTGTGATGGTGGGTATGCCATTGCCACGCGGCTCGGAGTCGGGGATGCCGCTTGAGATCAACGTGCGCAGCACGAGGCGATCGTCTTCGAAGGCGCGCAGTTCCTGAAGGCTCAGGGAAACCTCGACCCGCTTGCGGCCCGGGGGCACATCCGGCGAGAGGGGTGTGAGGTCGGCGTCGGGGATCCGGCGCAGGTGCTCGGCGCGAACATGATACGCAATGCGCAGGACATCATCCCGCAGCCGGTACCACTGCCGGCCGTCGGCGCCGTCGACCGCCGCCTCCACCCAGGCATTGGACTGGTAGTACAACCGGTACAGCGGATCGGAATCCGGATCCGGCTCGCGATAGCTGCGTGTGAACGGCACGGACACTTCGAACAGCTCGCCACTGGCGGGGAAGAACGTCTGGACGGGCTGGGGTTCCCAACGGACGATTTGCAGGTGCCCCGAGTGCGCGTAGCCGTCTGACAGGCGGTACCAGACCGGGTTGTGAGCCGGCCCGTCGTCAGATTTCTCGCGTCCGAGGATTGGCAGGAGCTCATCCCGGGTTAGTTGGGTCAGCCGGCTGGACCGGAAGGAAGGCTCGGCGTACAGGCCGATCCACGAGACCGTCACGCGCCCGAGCCCGTCGGCGCCTCCCGGGACTTCGAGCGGCAACGGGCGCATCGCAAGGCTGGCGACCGCCAGCCCAGCCGTCTTCAAGAAATCCCTTCGTCCAACGGAATGCGACGTGCTCATCGAATCTCAGCCGATGACCTCGAGGACATGATTCTACTGGCTGCACCACGCGATCTCAAGGGTGACCTTACGGCCGGTGCGAGGACCTGTGAGGCGAGGTACAAGCTCCGGCGCCGCGACAGCTGGCTGGGGGAGTGTGCTCTGAGCACCATCCGAGTCATTCAGGGGGGACCGCACGGCGGTAGTAGAATCACGCACTTGGGCCCGACGTAAGGTCAAGGCCATCGGGTTCGGTGGCCCGCCGTTCGCGCTCGGCCGGGAGAGGCGAAGTGAAATCCCCAGGTAGATTGGTTCTCAGTTGGTTGATCACGGCGGTGGCACTCGTGGCGGCCGCCTATCTGGTTCCGGGAATCTCTGTTCGCGGCAACGACGGCCTGGTGGCCGTGCTGATCATGGCCGGGATCCTGGGGCTGGTCAACGTGCTCGTCAAGCCTTTTCTTTCAGTGCTCTCGTGCGGGTTGATCGTCTTGACCCTCGGCCTGTTCTTGATCGTAATCAACGCTCTCTCGTTGTGGCTGGCGTCCTGGATCGCGCAGAACTGGTTCAATGTCGGGTTTGTCGTCGACGGGTTCTGGCCTGCGATCTGGGGCTCGATCATTGTGAGCATCGTTTCCTTCTTCCTGTCGATGGTCCTGATCAAGGGGCCGATGAAAGCCAGGGGAAGCTAGGCGGTCGCAGAGCCTAGTCCGTTTCTGTCATGGAGCCTCCAGCCACCATCCGTATCCGGCCGTGGCCGTGGGAAGCACTGGGAATGACGTGGGGGCGATGCACCGTTCGTGCCGCAAAGCCCGAACGGGGTGCGAGACGGCATGCCTCGCCCCCACGTGAGTCCTCCGGATGATTGCTGAGCAGGATGCCTTTGACGCGCGCGGTCAGCCCTTCAACTCCGAGGTGCAGTGCGGGCAGCGCGTGGCCTTCAGGGGGATGGTCGAGAGACAGTACGGGCAATCCTTGGTCGTCGGCGTGGGGGGAACCTCGACCACTCGCTCCTTCTGGGCGCGACTCACGGTGCGGATCAGCAGGAACATCACCAGCGCCACGATCAGGAAGTCGACCAGCGCCTTGACGAACACGCCGTAGTTGAGCGTCGGCGCGCCGGCTGCCTGCGCCTCCGCCAGGCTGGCAAAGGGCGCCCCCGACAGGCTGACGAACAGGCTGCTGAAATCGACCTTGCCCAGCAGCAGCCCGGGCGGCGGCATGATGATGTCGTTGACCAGCGAGGTCACGATCTTCCCGAAGGATGCGCCCACGATCACAGCGATCGCAAGATCGAGGACATTCCCACGCAACACGAACGCCTTGAACTCCTTGAGCATACTCTCGCCTCCTGGACGCACAGCGGATGGGGCCGCGACGATTGGTTTGCCCCAGCCCAAAGGCCATTCTATCTGAGGAGTGGAGCAGATCTGCCTCAGCCCGGATGCGTGGCCTTGTCGCGGGCGAGGCGGCGGTCGGAGCGGCGATCGAACACCATCGGCCATGCCCCCGCCGCGGCGGACCGCTGCGCGCGCCAGCAGACGCGCGGGACCGACCGGATACCTGGGTCGGCGGGCATGCTATACTCCCGCCGATGTCTGTCTGTTTGATCCTAATCGTCCGGGCGCCGATCCACGCCCGAAGAGCATCGGCGGGAACGCGCTGCGGCCCGACAGCCCTCAGTCTCCATTGCCTGTGAGTCGAAGCGCTTGAGCACGCTGCGCAGCTTCATTGCCATCGACCTCCCGCCTGAGCTGCGGAAGACGATCGAGGCTTTGTCGTTACGCCTGCGTGCCCAGCCGGGCCAGGCATGCATGCGCTGGGTGCAGCCTTCCGGGATCCATCTCACCCTCAAGTTCCTGGGCGACCTTCCGGCAGCGAGCGTGCCAGAGCTCGAATCGGTGCTCGACCAGGCCGCCGCGGCGCATGCGCCGTTCTCACTGACCGTGGGCGGGATTGGCTGTTTTCCGGATGCGCGCCATCCCCGCGTCGTATGGGCAGGTCTGGACGATCCGACGGGCAGGCTGCGTCTCCTGCAGGCCTCGATCGAGAGCGGTTGTGCAGCCATCGGCCTCGCACCGGAAGACCGGCCCTTCAGCCCCCACCTGACCGTCGGCCGGGTGCGGCGAGAGGCGGGGCCCGAGGCGGCCGGAATCGTCCAGGACGTGCTGGATCGCGAACGGGCGTTCAAGGCCGGCGAGATGTTGGCCGATGCCGTGCACCTCTTCCGCAGCGAGCTGCGCCCCACGGGAGCGATCTACACCCGGCTCCATTCGGCGGCCTTCCAAGGCAGCCGATGACCGCGCGTGCACGCCGGCCGGTCATCGGCGCCGGACAGGCCCGGCGGGCGAACGTACAGGCGGCAGTCTACGTGGGCAGGCTGCTGGCCGACCGGGGAGCCGTGATCCTGTGTGGCGGGCGGGGTGGCGCCATGGCCGCGGCCTGTCGGGTGGCGGCGCAGCGCTCTGGGATC
>Ga0315293_10001656_pt1 | contig 21624 bp, 16 predicted proteins | sample YL17G13_20_MG_FD_203071 | JGI IMG/M metagenome (GOLD analysis project Ga0315293, IMG submission 203071) | Sediment microbial communities from Yellowstone Lake, YNP, Wyoming, USA - YL17G13_20 | ecosystem: Environmental > Aquatic > Freshwater > Lake > Sediment | place: USA: Wyoming | collected... | reverse complement strand
TTCTCTGAAATCGTCGACCTTCCCATTGTCGGACCTTTCGGGGCTCAATCACAGAAATCTTATTGAGATTTCATTTTTACAGGCCTATTACCTAACTGTCTACGCTTAAATCTTATGGATTACTCCAGAAGACTCCAAGACTCGCTACTGGTGATTCGGCTATAATCTTACCAGGCAGGATTTTCACCTGCTAAATATCACGACCTAAGCCTGGCCGCACCAGAGAACCGTCCCCTGTTCCTACAGATATAAGGAGAGAACTTCCAAATTATCTTTTGGAAGTTCTCTCCTTATGCTCTAATTAATTAGGCATATTCTTTATCTCTGATAAATTGCTGTCCATTTTTATACTTTTTAATTAAAAATCACCTGAGTCAAAAGTTTGACCAGCAGCTAAAGGAAGTACCCGATTTCCACCTAGATAGTCTACAATAGGAATGGTAGATTTTATGTTAAAGGTTATTACTTCATCGGTATCAAAATCAACACAATTAGCAGTAGCAGTTAAGACCACAGTAGTTTTGTTAGTATCTATGGCTTTAAGGGCTGCCGTTCCAGTATCTAAGGCCGCAACTGCTGTACCAAGATTACTGACCCAATCTATATTAGAAACAGTGATAGGTGCAGTCACATCTACACTTGTACTACCATTAAATGTCAGGGTAATTGTATCATTTTGATTAAGAGTATTATTTGTAGTACCACCAGCTGTAGCAGTATTTAGTGCCAATATCTTTCCATCTGTAGCAGAAAGCCCGCTCTCGTGCCCATTGGCATTGGTTCTGGTATATTGCGGTTGGTTATCGGCTATTAAATCTGTGGTAAGCGCCATAGTCGACCCCACAGCCGTAGGATCACAATATTGCGTACTACCAACATATAAAGTAATTTTATCGGTTGCGATGACAGTTCCTCCAACAGCTGAGGTTGCGGTATTCTTACTGGTTGCTTGAATATGCCCCAATGCAATAGCATCAGGAGTATCAGGCATTTGTCCATCCCAAGCTGAGCTAGTCGGTGTCAATGGATTTGTATAAAATATCGTAAAATATATATAATCACTGGCTGCAATACTTCCTGAATGATCAGTCCATAAATCACTTATCGTTATATTATATTTTACACCAGCAGCAATTGCTTTAGCCGAGTCCTGTTCTGCATGGCTAAATACCCTTACCAAATTAGCTCCAGATGGCAAAGAGGTATATTTAGCTTTTTCAGTACGACCATCAACAAATAATTTAGCCGGATCAGCGCCTGTAACTGCTGCTGCACTTATAGTTACGGTAGCTGTATTAGTCTTAGTTACCGCTAAATATGTTGCAGTCACAGTAATAGGGTTAGTTCCTATTCCAGTTGAAGCAGGAGTATAAACTGTTGATGAACCCGTAGTAGCACTTATAGTTCCTAACCCGCTTTCTGACCAGGTAAAAGTGCACGAAGAGGTTATATTCGTTCCTGAACCATTTACAGCAACAGCGGTAAAGGTTGTTGTAGTAATATCTCCTTCTGTGTATGACTTACTTGCAGGGCTTATAGTCACAGATGCTAATGCACTACTGGTAAAACCGGTAATGGTTACCGCACTCGAAATATCAGCATTGCCGGCAGCATCTGTAACTGTAGATGCCGGATTTACTGTAGTGCCAGAAGCTATAGTTGGCGAAGTCCCTAAAGTAACGATGCAATTTTTTAGGGTAGTATCCCATGTAATTGTTGCCCCTATCCCGTAACTGCCAGCACTTAAGGGCAGGCTTGTGGTAACATTAGCACTGGTCACGGTGCTGGTAAGCATCTTTTCATCAAAAGTAAAGGTAATGGTATCTCCCATGTTAACTGTGCCGCTACTATTAACATCAGTATATACTGCAGTGCTCAGCTTTGGACCGGTTGTATCGTAGGTTATAGTATCATTACATTCTTCAAATACAGTACCTGCTGTATTTTTGAATTTAGCGTAAACTGTTTTTGTTCCGTCACCTGTGGTACAGCCAGCACCGGTAGTTATATTAAATGTACTGTAGGTAGTTGCATAAGCCACCCAGTCACTCCAGGTAGTTCCATTTCCGCTAAAAGCCATATAAGTTGCTCCTACTGCTGATATGGTCAAAGTTGGGGTAGAATCATTGGTAACTGAATCACCACCAGCAATAATAATACTGGTCTCTGGGGTAGGCGGAGCTACACATCCTGCTATTATTAAAGCAGTTATCAATATAGCAGATAAAATTAATAATTTTTGTTTAAATTTCATAATTTAATCATTCCTCCTTTATTTAAAAATTTAAATTTAGACTTTATTGATTTAGATAAAAAAATATCACCCCCCTTTTAAATAGAAATCGGGGTCAAATCTTTATTATTGACAAACTATCTTTGATTCTCTTAACTAAATCCCTTAAGTAAGTATTATTAAGCATTTTTTTTCTTAACCTTTTTCTTCCCACACTAACAGTACTATAATCCAACCCCAGGAGTTCTCCAATTTCACAACCCTTTAGACCAGCATGACAATATAACATTTCCATTAATATTTGCCGATTAGTACCTTGGTGAATTTTTATGTAGTCAAGGTCTTTGCCAATCCCTTTGCATACTATTTCAATTACCTTATCTTCCGAACAATAGCTGCTAATCTTTCTTAGGGAAGGGATCTCTTTTTCGTTTTTCTTTAAATGCTCCTCTTTGACTTTTTTTATAAAACTATCATTCCCTAAGATAGAGTCCCCTATGATTTTCTTTTTTATTTCAAATTTTGTGGAAAGATCACTCTTCAGAGTTTGCCAATATATATCACGTCCTTTTTGATTATCTCCTCCATCATATTCTGCAAGCACTGTTTTATAATCCACAAAGGATTCTATATAATCTTTATTTAAATAACCTTTAAGGCTGCTCCACTTGAATTGTCTTAAATACTTCTCTTTTTCTGATATTGAAGTATCTTTCATCTTCTCTACTCTTACTGGGTTAAGATGAATATAACGGGATAAGATATTTAAATAGCCCTCTTTCTGAACAAGTATACTTTTATATCTACCCTGATAGAGATGTCCAACTCGATTATATCTCCTGTTATAATAAGAAGTATAAGTAATATTAAACTGCCTCATAAATTCACTAAGATTTACCAGCGGTGTTTCAAGAAGAAAATGAAAATGATTGGGCATTAGCACATAACTATAGAGAATAACATTGTATATATTTAGAGAGTCTTTTAAGGTTTGAATAAAAAATTCCCGATCATAGTCGTTTTCAAATATATTTCTTCTTTCATTCCCTCGAGAGGTAATATGATATAATGCACCTTTATACTTAATTCTTAATGCTCTTGCCATAAATAAATAATAACTTAAAATTGTTCAATTGTCAATAATAAAGATTTGACCCCTATTATGACCCATAAAGATTTGACCCCTATTACTATTATGACCCCTATGGGGTAGAGGTATAAGTAAACAACCAATTTTCACTCTGAGACACAGCAATTAAATGTCCATTATTATCATAACCAAGAGTAACTATATACCATCTATAATCATTTCCAGAAATTAGTAGATCTGCATTTCCATCTTGATCATAGGTTACCGTAAAGGTAGTCATATCATCAAACCAAATAGACCATACTGTCTCATAAGTGTTGGTATCATAGATTCGTAGATAGGTTTCTCCTGAATAGACCTCTCCATAAGGTAAATCAGAGGTACCAAGACCAACCGGAGACCACGAAAATACAGGATTAGGATCAGTTATATTTGAACCATCAGTAGGACTTATTAGCGAACATGGCGGCAAGAAAGTTTTTGAAGTAATGGAAATAGTTACAATTTCACTGGGATCAGTCTCCCAACAACTACCGTAGGCAATGACATAATATCTGTAGGAGTATCCTTCAGATACATCATAATCCCAGAAGCCATACCAGTCAGAACCAGAAGGTGCTGGCCAATCGAGTATTGTTGTATAATTTCCTCCATCGACACTCCGGTAGACTCTATAACCAGCAGCATCAGAATAGGAATGCCAATCTACCTCGATTAGATAATCTGTTGCAGTGCCATTTCTGGTTAATATTTCAGATATGCTATTAAATTTATTGCTTGGTTTTAATATACCTTTTTCTTCTAATTGAGCAATTTTATTTTGAAATTCACTTATATTGATAGAACTACTGGTAGAACTAGCGGCTTGTAAGGTAACCGCGTATGCGTAGACCTCAGAAATTTCTGGCTTTATTTCAAATACTGTTGTAAAAGCAATTGTTTTAGATACTGAGTCCCCAGCAACTACAGTCACCGGATTATCTACGGCAAGACAAGAAATAAAACAAGGTAATGATACGCTAATCCCATAATCTCCTACTGGGATATACTCAAATGTAGCATTTCCATTTTCATTGCTATTGGTAGTAGAAATAACTGTTTCCTCCTGCCAGAGAATTACCGAAGCCCCAGAAAGAGGAATACCATCCTTATCAGTAACTAAAACATCCACTATTCCATATTTATTCGATTCTTGCGCACCTACTGCCGCTGCTAAATCTACCCTTCCGTAACCATAGGTAGAATCAAAACCGATGCTACCGAGGTCAACTGCTGTTTCTTCTAATTGGGATTTAACTTCTTCAGGGCTTATACCTGGATATTGTGAAAGTATTAAAGCTGCTGCTCCCGCGACAAAAGGACAGGACATAGAAGTACCACTTAAATAATCATACCCTCCTTCTGGCATAGTCGAATATATCTCTACTCCCGGAGCGCAAACTGACATATAATTACCGGTAGTAGAAAAATCAGCTATTTCATCATGGGCATCAGTTGCCCCTACAGCAATAACACTCTGATAACCGGCAGGATACATAATTTCATTACGATAAGAATTGCCCGTAGAAGCTATAAATACACAATCATTATCAATTACTGCATAATCTATAGCATCCTTCATTGTTTGAGAATATCCTTTTTCTCCAAAACTGCAACTAATTATATCTGCCCCGTTAGCAACAGCCCATATAAAAGCTTGCGCCATATCAAAGTCACTTGCACCATAATATGGACCATCGTCGCAGATCTTTATTGGCATAATAGGACAATCCCAAGCCACTCCCGCAATTCCTATAGCATTATTCCCCACAGCAGCGGCAATACCAGCACAATGTGTGCCGTGATAATGTACTGAACTATCAGTGTTTGCCGGAATAACTATATTATTAAAGGTATCATATCCAGCAATAACTTTTCCGTCAAAATCCGGATGAGTTCCATCTACTCCCGTATCAGTAATTGCTATGGTTACTAAATTCGAACCCGTAGTCACCCCCCAAGCATTTTCTGCCCCGGTCAGTTGAGGCGCCCATTGCCGAGTAGCATAATCGGTATCATTTGGAATCACTGGTACCAATACGTCCATATAACAAATCCCATTAGGTTCCGCGTATTCCACTTCCTCAAGCTCTCCCAAAATCTGAATTGCCTCGGCAACTGATACCTGAGGTTCCAATTTTATCCTGATGACAGAAATCTGTGGTAGCGTCTCAATTATTGTACCCCCGACCTCCGAAACTATCTTTTCTACATCCGCCCCCGGCTTAATTTTAACCAGCACTTCTTGCTCAACAAAATCAGTTATCCCTCCTAAATCAGGAGGAGCACTTACTCCTGTATTAGAATTATCTCCTGGATTTGAAGGGGTTGCGGTCTCCTCATTGCTTCCGGCAGTTGATTCAGTATTAGTAGTCGCTGTTCCTTCGCTTGTATCAGGTAATACTGCCTTTAAAAAATTACAACCTGCAAATAAAAGTATCATTAGCATTAAAAGTACCAATATACTTTTAGAATATTTGATTTGTCTCATTTTTTTATATTCTCCTTTCTTTTTAAGAGTAAAGCATTATATCTAATCAAGTTATTCAGATTGAGTAGTAAATTCAAAAGCACCATTTAGTGAACCACCACCTGTCTCCCAAATAATATCATAATTTCCTGCAACAGAAACTGCTCGAAATTCAGGGAATGTTCCGTAATCATCATCGAATGCAATTGCAAGATCTATATTCCATTCATAAACTTTCAAATATTGCAAAGGTTCACCATCATAGACCACAGAGGTTTCATTTTCTACGGTATCATACCCGGTGTAATAATTGTCATTTTTGCCCATAATATACCAATCATAATGCTGATATTCCCCTACTACTTCCACGGGATGCCATTGCAAGGTGGGAGTTAAACTCACCCCGGTAGCATGATCTCCCGGACTTACTAAATTAAGGTTAAATTTAGGTAATGGTGTTGTCCATTCAGCAGGTGTTTTTTCGCTCTCGCCAAAAGCATTAAAAGCAGAAACTTGATAATAAGTCTTCCTTCCTACACTTAATTGGGAATCTGTATCGTAAAACAAAGAGTATTGTGTTGAACCAATATACCGATAAGTAGTTTCACCTTCAAATTTTCGATATATTTTATATCCTGTTACATCCACAACATTCTCCCAATCTATCTCCACATAAAGATTGGAATCAGGAACAGCAACATTAATGATTGCATTTAGGCCTATGCTCCTACCTTCAGGTAAATTAATAATATTAGGATTCTCCTTAATACCTAATCTATTAAATAATTCATTCCTTCCTGTACTAAAGTAACCTACTTTCTCTCCTAAGGTTACCGATAAGGGCCACAAATCGGTAGGCGTTGCTGGTACAGTTCCAGAACTTACATTACTTATAGTAACATTTAAAGTCAGCTGTGAACGGTTGTAATTCATATCATAGGCTACTACGGTAACTTGATAATCGCCATCAGGAAAAAGGGTAGTATCAAAAGAAGGTAATGTTATATTAGATGAATCATAATAAGCAAAATCGTATTCTAATTGATTGGGAATATAATTATTTCCTATAAAAATGTATTTTACATCAGAATCGTCAACAATATTCACAGTAATATTTGCTATAGTACCAGAAATTGTATCTCCTTCTGATATACCGGTAATAGCTATCGTAGGTGATTCACATTCCCATGAGGGGACATTCACTTCCTTTTGTACAAGATTTACAACAGTAGTTTGACTGCTGATGATATGCACATCCTGTGCTTTGCTGGTAGCTCTTCCTGACTGAGTCACAATGATATCATAGGTGCCTTCAGTTAATTCAGCTACCCCAAATCTTCCCTGGGCATCGGTATTAGTTGTACTTATTATATTAGCACCATCTTTAACTTCAACCAAACTACCTTCGACTGCCGGGCCGCTGGCATCAGAGGTTACTGTACCACATAAGCTACCCGGTATTACTATAGTAAAACCTTGAGTAACACTTAACTCTAAATCAGATACCTCTACTACAACTGCATTGTCACCTATATGAGCAGCAGCGGGAGTCCAACTGATTAATCCTGTATTCTCATCAATAGTCATACCAGTTGGCGAAACTACTAAGTAATAATATAAGGTATCACCGTCGGGGTCAGTAGCCTCTACATCATAAGTATACTCTACTCCGACTGTCGCAGTAGTAATTGGAGTGGAAGTTATAGTGGGGGCATGGTTGGTAGGTGTAGGTGCACCTCCCCCACCACCTCCTCCTACCACTCCTTCCGAGAAGGTCTCCGATAGACCGTTAAAGGCGATAAAGGGGGTATGTTTGGTTCCCGGAACATACCAGTCAAAACGTTCTTGAACTTCAGAGGTCGTATATTTACCCCAGCCAGCCTCTTCCAATAAGATGACTTGATTGGTGCCATATTGTTGGGCCAAGTCTTCCATAATCGGATTAATCACTGCCGAGGCAGCACAACCCTCCGCATTAAATAATTCTACCAGTACTACTCGATCACCGGTAGGTTCTCCTTCTCCCTCTCCTTCTCCTTCTGAGGGAGGAGGGGTAACAGTAGGGGCACAACCAGTGGATATATATATAGTTAGAGAAATTATTAATAAAAGTAGAAATATTTTTTTCATTTATATTCTCCTTTATAATTTTAGTTTAACTTATTCTATATAGAGAGCCTGGAGGACTTCTTTCTCCGGACTACCGGGAGCCTGGACAAAGATGACTCCGTGGATACCATTGGCTACCCAGTTGATGTCTTCTAAAGTAAAGGTATAGTTGAGGGTAGCATCAGGGGCAAGGGTATCTAGGGGTATCTTATCTTCATTAAAGATATCCAGTACCGAATAATTAAAGCCAGTCTCTCCGCGATTCTTTAGGGTCATTCCGTTTATTACTAAATCAGTTAAGGTAGAAGAACTGACATTGGTTACTGTGCCGCTGATGGTGGTAGTAGTAGAAGTGCTGGAACGGGTGGCGGTAATCACTATCTTTGCCCCTTGGGCCAGTTCTGCATCAATCTTCGCCTTTAAGGTAGTTTCGTAATCGGTAGCTCGAGGGGAAGCGAAAGAGATAAGAAGACAGGTGATAAGTAAAGATAAGATTAGTAATAAGGGAAAGAGTCTTTTAATTTTCATTGGTGTACCTCCTGGGGATTTGGTATTTTATCTTTAGTAATATTAGGTAAGCTTTTTGGATCATATAATCACTCCTTTGTAAATTATATATTTTTGCATAGATTACTTAGAATATATCCTTCTTATTGATCTACTATGCCTTGCCTTTATCAAATATCCCGTCTATAATAGCCACTTTTTATAGGCATCTTCTTTAAACTAAGATAGAGGCAGAGGAACATTCGGCAGTTCAGGTCGAGTCACAAAGACCTCGTCTTTTGACAGACCCCGGAAGCCACAAATGTCCCTCTGGCCATATGGTTTATTCTTACATAAAGAAAGTTATTTGACTATCCTAATCTTTTTAGATTATTCTATAGTTACAGAATGTTTTTTAATTACAGACCCTATTATTTTTTTCTATTATTTCTTTTAGTTTAAACTGTACGGTCATGACCCTACCTCTTTGGTGGTAGATTTTTCATTAGCTCTGCATCAGGTGCGCTTGCCTGTCGAATAACGCCTTCATCAGATTCATAAGACATGGCATTGATTGGTGTAATTGTATCTCCGTCCATTTCAAATACTGTCCAGAGGGTTCCTTCCTGATTAGCAGGAACATAAAAGGTAGCTATATGAATGTCTCCACTGTCTACACTAACCTGTGCCCCAGAATTAGAAAGGACTGTACTAGAAGAACTCATTTTGTTAGTGTAATTATGAACAGAGAATCTATAAACCCCTGGTATCTGCAGATAAATGGTTGTAGTTTCAGGTCCGTAACTGGTTACATCATCAAGGTCTAGTTTTACATATTCAGGCCATGGGCTACTACCACCCCAGGTTGGTGCATAGATATAATACATATGAAATCTTGTATCATCAGGGAGAGGACCTGTTAGGTGAGAATCCAGATCGCTTGGCGTCACTCCCCATGTAAGAATAATTCTGGTCTCACCAGGAGACAGGATAGGTGTTATAGTCGCATCCTGATTGGCAGTTGTAGTCCCTCCAATACAAATCACCGTAAAGTAAGTGGTATTGTAGCCAGTTCCACTAACCTCTGCAGTGTAATAACCCGCATTTAAATTTATAACACTGTAATAACCTCCGCTTTCGGTTTCTGCTGACGCAATAACTGTCCCGCTCGTAACATTTATCCCCTCTCTTAGATTTATCGTCAAACCACTTACGCCATCACCAGTTAGTGCATTGGAGATTGTTCCACTAATATTACCTTCCCCTGAATAATCGTCATCAATCTGAAGCACGGTTTCAAGGTAGGTAGTAACATCAGCCTCAACTGAGACATCATGGTATATTGCTGGAATATAACCAGATTTTGTAAATTCAACCCTATAGCCACTACCAGCTGGAACTGTTATGGAATAGACACTATTCGAATCGGTTATTCCTGAAGATATCAGTGTAATCCCATCATAAACTTTAACTGAAACATCCGGGAGTGGAGATTGAGTCACCGCGTCTTTGACACTGCCTGAAATTTGCCCTCGAATATCAGTAAATGGACCATCAGCACATGCAATCTGTTCTCTATAATTAAAAATAGACCATTCTTTTGGTTCACCTAAATCAAAACTGAGTATCTTCAAATGTGCACCAAGAATCACATCAAAGCCACCATAGAGAGACCACCAGGGATCATCATTGATATCAGCCTGTAATTCTAGATTACCATATAGACTACCGTATACACCCGCGCAACCACTAATGATAAATTCTAATTCAGGGCCCGCATAGGGTTTTATAGTTCCCCCTAAACTCAATTGAGGTTCTTTAGGTTCAAGGTCAAATACAGGATCATTTTTTATTTCATGCCATTGACCATTATTATACTCAAAACCTGACTCTAATCGATTGCTCCCTGTTTGATCTATCGTTACTCCAACGGTCATTTCAGCATAGACTTCCCCATCCAACCCTAAGTTAATATATAGTATCGGCGTGATAACAACCAGAGGGGCAACTGGGATTGGAATAAAGGGAATGGTAAATAAATGGATTGGGTTAGGATCCAAAAGATCGCTTAAGGACAGAGAACCACCGATGGTTACATCTAGATCAGTATAGCTTTCTACAATATTGCGAAATTCCACATTTAAACCAAACAAACCAATATCTAAATTGAAAATCATCTCATAATTTAAATTGATCTCTCCATCTATTGTAACATCATCGATGGTGGTATTGGGATCCCCTTCGTAAATTGGCGAAACTTCATTCAAATTAAAAGTGTGATCATATTCTAAATTAGCACGATCTTGAGATATGCTGACTCCAGGAGGTAAACGCAATCTTTCATAATCTATATCGTCTTGGGTTAATACTATGTCCGCACTAAAATGAAGTTCCTCTACAGCTTCTTCAATAGAGGTAAATTCTGTACTTACGGTTAATGTATCATCTGCCCTACTACCTCTTGTAATATTGGTCACCTTTCTTAATAAGCCATAAGGGGTTTGATCAGTAACACCAATAAATAGAATATCTCCTACTTCTAGCCCCTCCAGCTGTGTGGTGGATCGTGCAAATGTTATGATTGAATAATCCGGAGTCACATCAATTACTTCAGCCTCTGTTTCTTCATCTGCTATTTTAGTGGTCTCGGGGATTTTGACTTCCGGTGGTGCAGGTGGTGGCGTATACCCTCCCCCTCCTCCTCCGATAACTCCTTCCGAGAAGGTATTGGACAGTCCGTTAAAGGCGATAAAGGGGGTATGTTTGGTTCCCGGAACATACCAGTCAAAACGTTCTTGAACTTCAGAGGTCGTATATTTACCCCAGCCAGCCTCTTCCAATAAGATGACTTGATTGGTGCCATATTGTTGGGCCAAGTCTTCCATAATCGGATTAATCACTGCCGAGGCAGCACAACCCTCCGCATTAAATAATTCTACCAGTACTACTCGATCACCGGTAGGTTCTCCTTCTCCCTCTCCTTCTCCTTCTGAGGGAGGAGGGGTAACAGTAGGGGCACAACCAGTGGATATATATATAGTTAGAGAAATTATTAATAAAAGTAGAAATATTTTTTTCATTTATATTCTCCTTTATAATTTTAGTTTAACTTATTCTATATAGAGAGCCTGGAGGACTTCTTTCTCCGGACTACCGGGAGCCTGGACAAAGATGACTCCGTGGATACCATTGGCTACCCAGTTGATATCTTCTAAGGTAAAGGTATAATTGAGGGTAGCATCAGGGGCAAGGGTATTTATTGGTATCTTATCTTCATTGAAGATATCCAAGACCGAATAGTTAAAGCCAACCTCTCCTCGATTCTTTAGGGTCATTCCGTTTACAATTAGATCATTCAGGGTAGAAGAACTGACATTGGTTACTGTGCCGGAGATAGTGGTAGTAGAAGAAGTGCTGGAACGGGTGGCGGTAATGACTATTTTAGCCCCTTTGGCCAGTTCTGCATCAATCTTCGCCTTTAGGGTAGCTTCGTAATCGGTAGCTTTAGAGGAAGCGAAAGAGATAAGGATACAAGTGATAAGTAAAGCAAATAGTAAAAGTAAGGGAAAGAGTTTTTTAGTTTTCATGGGGGTATCTCCTTAGGATTTGATATTTTATTATTTTTAGATAATATTAAGCAATCTCTTGGAATCATATAACCACCTCTTAATAAATTTTATACTTTGTATAAATTACTCAAAGTATACCGGGATAGGTTAACTTTCAATTTAAAATAAAAAAACTGCCATCCTTTTTTATTTCTTTCTTTTAAAATAAAAAAGTTGGCAGTTTGACAGTCATAGCAGTAACTCATAAGTGACAGCATATTAAAATGCCTTAGACCCATGACTTTGCGCCCTATCCTTTGGGATAGTTTGCCTTTTTCAACTTTTTTGAGTTATTTATCTAATAGTTCACCTTCTTTTTGACATAATTTACGTAATATAAAATAACTTATCTTATAGATAATAAATAGAATTTCTCTTCTTTATCTATACAATTCGACATAAGTTTTAAAAATCCTTCTTTTTTAGAAAAATATTTAAAAATATTTTTATTGGTGGCATTTTTTTCTTTTCCTATGGGTAGCCAAGTTTGCTATAATATATCTAATTAATACACATAATAAAAAATCAACTGAAGATTTATGCTATTTGATACTTAAATTAATTTTCCGTTTTTTCGTTTAATCTCTTTTTAATTTCTTCGATTGCCTTTTCAGAATATTCTGCATCTGCAGTACCGGGAGATATTTTAATCTAGCGGGAAATCCCCGCCTGTAAAGGTGGGGATGAGAGCTATTTCCTGTTTCTTCCGTTCGTACTTTGCTATAATGGATACATGAAATTATATAAAGCGGCTCATACCGTATATAAAACTCAATGTCATATTGTTTGGATCACACGCTATCGGAGGAAGATTCTGGTCACCGGCGTAAAAAGTTATCTGAAAATAAAGCTTCAGGAAATCAGGAGATATTATCCGGATTGGGAATATATAGAGATAGGAATAAAACAAGACCATGTTCATTTGTATATGGTCATTCCCCCAAAGTATGCGGTCAGCAAAGTAGTGGAAACCATCAAAAAGAATACTAGTAGATCTCTAAGCAGAAAGTTTGTTTTCTTGAAAAAGGTGTATTGGGATAGAAAGGGCGTTTGGGGTAAAGGATACTTTGTCTCTACGGTAGGAATAAACGAAGAAGTAATCCGAAGATACGTCCAATTACAAGAAGAGAGGAAGAAACAGGACAAGCAAAGCTTGAGTTTTGAACGTACCACGCCTGTAAAGGCGTGGGAATCGATTTATTTCTTGAAATTCGTTTAACGCTTCCTGCAATCGATCCTGTTGTAAATAAACATTACCAAGACCATAATGAGCATTAATAGAATCTGGATCTATTTTTAGAGCATCTTTAAACGCTATTTCAGCTAATTCTTTATTATTTAAACGGATATAAGTTTTTCCTAATTCAATATATAAAGGAAGCATGGATTTTTCATCACTTTGATAAGAAATAGCCTGTTCTAATTTTATGGCTGCTTTATCTAACTGTCCTTTATTAAGATAAATAAAAGCTAAATTCTTAGGTAAGTCAGGGTGATCGATAAATTTTTCAGCTTTCTCAAAATATTCTTGAGATAGATTATAAAATTCCTTATTTATCAATGTTACTCCCATACTATAATATACTTCACCAAAATAAGGATTATATTTTAACGCTTTTTCATAATTCTTAATATTCCCTTCGACATTTCCTTTTTCAATTTCTTTATTACCATAATAATAATAAACTCGAGCTATAAAGGGACGTGCTATTGTCAAGCAAAGAAAGACAGCTAAAAAGATAATTCCTAAATATAAAAGAGGTTTAAAGCGAGAGATATTTTTTTGATTAAGATTTTCATTGAGGGGTGTCGGTTCAATTCTACCTATTGCAATAGTAAGCCCTATACTTAACCAGAATAAAACTATGGTAGCAGGTAAATGCAAAGGAAAGCCAAACAATGCATCAACTAATATTGCTAATACACTTCCCATTAAGCCAATAATTATCCCCTGTCTATATTCATCTTTTATTTTCCTTAATATTTTTAGTCCATAACTAAAGTAACTAATAATAAGCCAGGTAAATATTCCCAGACCAATTAGTCCGAGCTCCGCCCATAATTGCAGATATTCATTATGAGCTTTATCAGCAAATCCGTAAGGATAAAGTGAACGATTTTCTCCCTGATCAAAAAATTCGGCTTGATATCTTAAGATGTTATATTTAAAGGTCCCAATCCCTGAACCAATTAAAGGATGGTCTTTAATCATAAGGGTGGTAAACTTCCAGGTAGCTATTCTTCTTTTAAAAGAGGAATCTTGAGTAAATTGTGAAATAGAAGTTCTTCCCTTTATTTGGAAATAACTGTGCCCGGCTTATTTAAAGGATTAGGTAAGGTAAATAGAAAAGTTACCAAGATGATAAGAGCCAGGATAAAGATAAAGATTTTTTTGTGTTCTTTGATAAAGCCTTTACCTTGGTTGGTCAGATAAAGAAGAAACATAAAGATTGAAAAAATTCCTATCGCCAAATAAGATCCCCTGGTAAAAGTTAGAATTAAACTTTTTCTCCCCATTACCAATATTCCCACGAGGAGCAAAATTTTATGCACCCTGTTTCGGGTAGCAAGGAAAAGAGATAGAGCTGGGTGAAGCGGTACAATCAAATATTCAGCAAAATAATTGATATTACCGAAAAGACCAGAAACTTTTTGCCTGCCAAAATTACCTTCCCAGAAAGAAAAATCGATTCCAAAATATTGTAAAATACCATAAATACCAAATAATCCACCAATGGTAAATATGGCTGTAAGAATTTGATCTACATATTTCGGGTAATTTAGGTTATTTATAATAATAAAGTATAAACAGGTCCCCATTAAAAATAAAGGCAATTCTTTTATGCTAACTGCAGGACTATCTGGCCAAATTAGCGATAAAAGATAAATAATCATGATGCTAAGGATGGGGAGATTTAAAGAATAATTAGCAAAATGGAAACTCTTTTGATTGATTATATTAAGTCCCCATAAAACATTAAGCCAATCACAACCAACACCCCGGCTGTAGTCTCTTTTATGGGATTATACTCATCTATACAATGTAAATAAAAAAATATAGGAATTATAATAATTAACGATAAGATTATAATTTCAATGGATTTAATATAAAAAGATTGTGTATTATAATTTAAATACAATTCTTCTTTGTGTTTCATTTAATATATTGTCCTTAGTATTATTTGATTCACCGTATTTTTAAAATATTTGATCTTTGATTATTTTTTGTCTTTAATATTTGTTAAGATAATTTTAGCATACCCTGCTTCCTGGCTGTCTGGGGCAAGATCAATTACTTTTTGCAATTCAATTAAAGCTTCATTGGATAGATTCTGCTTTAAATAAGCTCCAGCCAGACCATAATGAGCATTAACAAAATCAGGATTTATTTTTAAAGCGTTTTTAAAAGCTATCTCTGCCGGTTTATATCTTTTCAATTGTAAATAAGTATTTCCTAATTCACTATACAAAGGAAGCATTGATTTTTCATCACTTTGATAAGAAATAGCTTGTTTTAATTTAATAGCTGCTTTATCTAATTGACCTTTCTTAAGATAAATCAAAGCAAAATCTTGGGGCAAATTAGGGCTGTCAATATATTTCTCAGCTTTCTCAAAATATTCCATAGCTACACCATAAAGTTCTTTTGTTTCTAAAATCTTTCCTATATCATAATAAATTTCTCCTAAATAGGGATCCCACTTTAAAGCTTCCCCGTAAGTTTTAATGGCCTTATCCCAATTTTCTTTTTCAATCTCTTTAAAACCATAATACCAATAAATTCGGGCTATAAAAGGACGAGTTACAGTCACACCAAGAAAGATAGTAAAGAGGAGGATGCCTAGATATAAAAGAGGCTTAAATCGAGAGATATTAGAATTTTCCCTGATCATTTTAATTTCTGGGGCATTAACCTCATCTTTTAATAATCCCACTGCCACAGTAAGCCCTAAAACTAACCAGAACAAAACAATGGTAGCGGGTAAGTGCAAGGGGAAACCAAAAATACCGTCCACCAACACTGCCACCACTGCCCCCATTAGTCCAATTATTATCCCCGGTCTAGATTCATCTTTTATTTTCCTTAATATTTTTAGTCCAAACCTAAAGTAACTAATAATAAGCCAGATAAATATTCCCAGACCAACTATTCCTATTTCTGCCCAAAGCTGTAGATATTCATTATGGGCTTTATCCGCAAATCCATGAGGATATAGTGCGCGATTCTCTCCCTGCGCAAAAAATTCAGCCTGATATCTTAAGGTGTTATATTTATAGGTTCCGATTCCAGAACCAAGTAAAGGATGGTCTTTAATCATCAGAGTAGTAAATTTGTAAATGGCCGTCCTCCGACCAAAAGAAAATTCATTAATAAGCTGAATAATTGAAGCTCTTTCTTTTATCTTGGATATAACTGTACCAGATCTATTTAACAAAGTGGGAACTACAAATAAAAAGGTTATTATAATTATTGCAACCAAAATAATAATAAAGATTTTTTTATTATTTTTAATGAAACCTTTACCGCGAGAGAGCAGAAAGAGAAAAAACATAAAAATTAAAGCAGAACCAAAGCTCAGATATGAACCACGAGTGAAGGTTACTATAAGGCTGGTACCCATAGCCAGGATAGCAATTAATAGTAAACCTTTTTTAAACTTATTTCGGTTGGCAAAGAAGAGGGAGACGGCGATAGGAAGAGGAACAATTAAATATTCAGCAAAATAATTTACATTACCGAAAAGACCAAAGACCTGTTGTCTTCCTATATTGCGAGCCCAGAAAGAAAAATCTATCCCGTTATATTGGAAAATTCCATATATGCCGAATAGTCCACCGACCAGGAGTAAAATGTCAAGAATACGATTGATTTGCCTTTCATCGTTAATACTATTGGTAATTACAAAATATAATAAAGGACCGGCTAAAAAAAGGGGTAGTTCTTTTAAACTTATAAAAAAACTGTTAGACCAAATTAAGGAAAGGACGCAAATAGCTATAAAACTTATGATAGGAATATTGAGAGGTGCAGAGGTAAACTTAAATTCTTCTTTATTTATTATTTTAAGGCCCCAAAACATCAAAGCTAATAATATTATAACTGCAGAAACTGCTTCTTTAGCAGGTAAAAAGACAGTTATACAGCGAGGGTAAAAGGCTATTGGAACTAAAATAACTAAAGCAATGACTGATGCTTCGATAGCGTTAGTCCAGAAAGATTTATTATGATTAGATAAATTTATTTCTTTTTGTGTCATTGGGAATTTACATTTCCTCCATAGATATTATCTTCCAATCATCGTCTTCTTTTATAAAATCCACATTATATTCTATATTTTCATTATATAAAGTTGTACATATAATCCAGGCAACACAGGTTTTCAGAGATATTTTTATTTCCATCGTACCACTGGCGTATATATCGGTTAATACTAAATCACTTTCAGGGATAGTAACCTTTGGTTCAATTTTAAATATTGAAAAAAACCCATTAGCTAGATTTTCATTATTTTCTATATCTAAAAATATTTCTTCCGGTAAACCGTTAATATGATTATCATAGGTTCCGCCATTCGAATCAGAGTAGTTATAAGAGATATTTTCCATAAACAAATCTACCTCTTTTTTCTCAATGGCTTTTTCGATATTTTTTGCAATCTGCATAATCTGGGCTTCATCTGTAGAAGAACCGATACAACCTACTAATGACAAAAATAAAAAAAAACTGCTCAAGATTAGCAATATTTTTATTTTATGTTTTTTAAACATTTAAATCTTCCTTAAACTAATCGCTAGTCGATAGTGAATATTGGTTAGAGAGGGACGACTCGTTTATCGGTTATGAATTTGAATTTTTGAATCAGAAAACCGTCCTTCGATTTAATTAACTACTTTTATTTCCGTATAATCTGTAATATAATCATCACCGACATTTTCTTGGTAATAGGCGACTATAAAAAATGTTCCGGTAGTTCCAGAAGTAAATGTTGTAGTTAAAGAACTGTTTTGGGGAGTTAAAGTCACATAAGGTTTAACACAAACATAACATTGTCCTTGGACATTCCAATCCCATAATTTTATTTTAGACTTATCCAGAATAACCCATTCATCATCTGAATTATAACCTTTCACTACCAACTGTTGTGATTGATTGACTTTAATAGTAGAGGAAGAAGTAGTTACCTCTATATAGCTTACCGTACTATTATCTGGGTTGACTGCTGGATTCGGATCTATTCCGGGAACTATAGAGTCACTAACACATCCAGAAGAAAATAAAATAAGTATAAATATACAAATAGTTCCAGCCATAATTTTTGAATTAATTAATCTTCTCTGATATTTCAACATCTTAAAATTCTCCTTTAATAAAGCGATTCTATTCTACATATAAAACTTGTAACACTTCTTTCTTGGAACTCGCTGTTTCCTGAACCAGGACTGCTCCGTGTAGTCCGTTAGCAACCCAATCAGGCTCATCAACAGTAAGAGAAAAAGCATAAGTACCGGAAGAGATTAAAGAACCAATCTCTTCAGTTAAAATATTAGTTACCGAATATCTAAAACCTTGTTCGCCTCTATCTTTATAAGTCATTAAAGTTACCACTAAATTACTTAAATCTGAAGAACTTATATTGGTGACGATTCCACTAACCGTAGTAGAAGTTGCCTCAATATTTCTTTGAGCAGTAATTTTTATTTTTGCTTCCAAATTACTTTGAGCATTTATTTGTGTCATTAATGTAGCTTTACTATAAACTCCTTGGTATCTTTTATTTAATCCATTAATCAATATATTCGGAGTGCTTCTGTCACTTTCAATAGGCAGATACCATTTATAGCGGTCACTTGTTTCAGGAGTGGAATATGCACCCCAGCCAGCTTCTTCTACAAATACCATCTTATCGCGACCATAATCCGGATCTGCAGCTATTTCTTCTAAGATAGGTTCCATCACTGCACAATTTGGACAACCAGCAGTATTAAATAATTCTACCAAGACCACTCGAGCAACTTCCTCTTCTCCCTCACCTTCGCCTTCACCTTCACCTGGTGGAGGTGTTACACCACTACAACCGATCAATAAACATGCAATTAATCCAACCATTAAAAAAATTAATAATAATCTCTTCATTTAATCGTTCCCCTTTCATTTTTTTATTTTACCTTTAAAGAAGGAGTGCAAATTATTTTTTATTATTATAACAAAATTATAATTTTAAAACAATAAAAAATAAAAGAGGGACACCTTTAAAGTGTCCCTCTTTTATTTACGTTACACTAAATTTAACTATCGTTTAATCACATACCACAAAATCAGGAGTGTCTACGCAAAGACCATCCGGATACCCCCCTTGGAAAGCACCCTCTCCACTATATACCTCTATTGTAGTACATGTATCAGGATTAACAGTTACTGTAGTTAACATTTTTGTTTTATTTCCTACATTGTCAAGCAGAGTAACTAAAGCCCAAACCGTCCTTTTCCCTGATCCAACAACACCTTCTTCTAAACACTTTGTGGTGAAATCAACTTGGCATGTTCCAGTTCCGCTATCAATTGGCTCTATGCAAGGAGTATCACAGCATTGATCAAACGGGTATTTAGCATAGATATCTATTGCCCAACTGGCAAATCCTGAACAACAATCGCCACAGTATACTTTGGGGTCACAGGAGTCACAGTCTGCAGTTTTTTTGCTCGTAAAAGTTATACCACATCCAGCACAGGTGCAATCCTCTACACATATTTCTACTTGCCCAATAAAGGGTTTATCCGTATCAACGGTATAGGGGTATTTGCAGGGTGAACAAGTATCACAAGTTAAGACATAAATGTAGTCTTCATCACAATCCCCAGTAAAAATATATGTTCCGGTATAGACTTTGTTATCAGTTGTATGCATTACTACTTCTGCTGCTCCTTCAGGTACACCCACAGGTAAAGCCTTAATAGATGGTCCAACATAAACTGATACTGGTGCGGTTGGGACGGCAAAGGTTACGGTAATGGTTTGTTTTCCACCTTTAATGTAGGTCTTGCCTCCGACTGCTGCTTGGGAAGTAACTGCCACTGTGGGGCAAATTTCAACTTCGCCTTCTCCTTCACCTTCGCCTTCACCGGGGGTGACAGGGATACAGCCGACCAAGAGGAAGGCTGCTAAGGCGACTACCATTAGTACTAATAATAATTTCTTCATTATTTTTCTCCTTTCATTTATTAACCTTATTTAATATAGTTACTTAATTTCGCGAAATTAACTAATTCTAATCAATTTCTCTTTTAAAATAGTCTCTTAATCTCCTTACTTATGAGAAGAATTTGATGGTTCCTCATATTTCATAAGTACCTCACCACATCTCGACCTGATGCGGGTTAAGAAACTACCGCTTTATAATTAGTTAACCAGTTAGCCGGTTTACCGGTTGCCCAGTTAACTAGTTTTATTCAATTTTCAAATTTTTCAATTAACAAACTATTTAATTAAACGATACTAAATACTATATACCAAATACTAATATATAATACGATAAAAGTCAAGAAAAGTTTCATTCTCACCCCCACCTTAATCCTCCCCCCTCAAGGGGGAGGAGATAATGAAACACATCCACGCTTATGGATTACGCATCAAGTGCGGAATGACAAAGATAATATTTTTTTACTCAAACAATCAAGTAAATTGCTAAATTAATTCTCCGGAGGCGAAGGAGTCTCCTCTGCTGGTGGAGTAGATGGTTCAGGAGCTCCGCCAGTCTCAGTAGGAGCTTCTCCTGCCTCTTCCGTAGGAGTTCCTCCAATGGTGGTATTGTTTCCGGTCAAAGATGTAGGTGAAGTTCCGCTACTTAAAGTGGTAGGGGGTTTTACTCCTCCTGATTCTATTTTAGCTGTGCTAATTTCAGATTCTAAATTCTTCTGAATATTTTCGCATATATCTGCAAGGTTACTACTGCTATCTATAGCTTTTTTAAATAGAAGAGAAATTTTTTCAGTAGATAAGCCAGAGTCAGAAGCCATCAAACTTAAATAGCTCAATTCTTCACTTATCTCGGTAATCTCTTCTATACTTCTGCCCTCTTTGGTTCCTGTCTTTACTAACCAGGATAGAGCTTCCTGAGGGACATCATTTTCAAGACTATCGGCTAATATTTCAATTATTTTTTCACTGCCATTAATCTCCAAACCCTCTTGTCGGGCTGCGGTTAAGATCTCATTAGCTTGCTTTAGATTTTTTGCTTTCGTTGAAATTACTGAAATTATAATACTTTTATTTACATTTTTGGCTAAACCCTCATTTATCTTATTAATTAATGGTTCAGTAGGTAAGTTTTCGTTTTTGGTTTCTAATAAAATATCGAACACTTTCTTTACACTATAGGCATCAATTGTTTTTGCAACACTATTTTCAATAATTCCTCTGGTATCCTCAAATAATATTCCTGCTTCAAGTAAATCCTGAGCACTCTTTAGAAGCATAGTGGTCTGAAAGGCTGAGTAAGAAGATGAAGAATTCAAAATATTTTTAAGCTGCTCTAATTGTTCATTAATATTCTCTTCTTCAACTGCTGCAAATGCAAAAATAGGGAGAGA
>Ga0315293_10001654_pt1 | contig 21633 bp, 19 predicted proteins | sample YL17G13_20_MG_FD_203071 | JGI IMG/M metagenome (GOLD analysis project Ga0315293, IMG submission 203071) | Sediment microbial communities from Yellowstone Lake, YNP, Wyoming, USA - YL17G13_20 | ecosystem: Environmental > Aquatic > Freshwater > Lake > Sediment | place: USA: Wyoming | collected... | reverse complement strand
ATCTCGATGGGAACCTTCATCGTCCTTTCCGAGTAGGTCTTTTCCCGGCCGCTGATCATCGCCCATACCAGGATGGCCAGCAGCAGGGCGCTGACCTTCAAGTCCCAGTTGGTTAAAAAGAGTTTTTTTAATTTTTCCGGCATGTCAGATCTTAAAGAATTTCAGCCTATTTTTTAGGCCTTCGCGATCCAGGCCGCGGATGAGCTCACCCTTGGCGGCCAGGGATATTTTTCCGGTTTGTTCCGAGACGACGATGGTGATGCAGTCGGTTTCCTGGCTGATGCCGATGGCCGCCAGGTGCCTGCCGCCGGCCGGAGTCAGCTCCAGCAGGGGCGGATATGGAAAAAAGCAGTTGGCGGCGGCGATGCGGCCTTCGGAAATGATGACCGCCCCGTCGTGCAGGGGTGTATTGGGCGAAAAAATGGTCAGCAGCATGTCCTTGGAGACCAGGGCATCGAGCTTAATGTGCTTGTCGATGTAGGATTTCAGCTTGATTTCCTTTTCAATGGCGATCAGGGCGCCGATTTTTCCCAGCGACATGGCCATGACGGCGTTGACGATCTCGTCGCGGATGAGCGAGATCTCGGTGGGGATGAACCTGGTCCTGAGCTTGCTGCCGATGGCGGCCAGGATTTTGCGCAATTCCCCCTGGAACAGGATGATGATGGCGAAGATCAGGTAGGTGAGGAACTTGTTCAATATGAAAGCGAAGGCGGTCAGCTTGAGCAGCTCGGCCAGTAGCGCGCAACAACCGATCAGCATCAGCCCCAGCGCCATCTGGTAGGACTTGGTGCCCTTGATCAGCAGCAGCAGGTAGTAGATCAGCAGGAAAAGGAAAAAAACGTCCAGGATATCCTTGAGATTGAATTTGGCGAATGCGTTGAGGATGTTTTCAATGACCATCTAATCCAGTGGTTGCGCTTTGCTATCGCCCTTGTTTTTTTTCTTTTTGGCATGCACCGGGTCGGGATCCTTCTGCTTGCCGAGAATGACGGCGATATCGTCGGAGGCCAGGGATTCCTTCTCCAGCAGCTGCATGGCGATGATCTCGAGTTTTTCGCGGTTTTCCAGGATGATCTTCTTGGAATGGCCGTAGGCCTCGTCGATGATCTTTTTGATTTCGATATCGATCAGCTGCGAGGTTTCCTCGGAATACTCGTTGTGGGACATCAGGTCGCGGCCCAGGAAGATCATGTCCTCCTTGCGGCCGAAGGTCAGGGGGCCGAGCGACGACATGCCCCATTCGCAGACCATCTTGTGGGCGATGGAGGTGGCTTTTTCGAAATCATTGCCGGCGCCGGTGGTGAGGATGCCGAGAAAAATTTCCTCGGAGATGCGACCGGCCATCAGCACCGAGAGCTGGGCGTTCAAGTAGGTCTTCGAATAGGTGTACTTGTCATTGAGCGGCAGCTGCTGGGTCTGGCCCAGGGCCATGCCGCGGGGGATGATCGAGACCTTGTGCAGGGGGTCGGCCTCCTTTTCCAAGGCCGCGATCAGGGCGTGGCCGGCCTCGTGGTAGGCGGTGATCTTTTTTTCCTCCTCCGAGATGATCATGCTTTTTCTTTCGCTGCCCATCAGAACCTTGTCCTTGGCGTATTCGAAGTCTTCCATGTCGATGCTTTTCTTGCCGGTGCGCGAGGCGTAGAGGGCGGCCTCGTTGACCATGTTGGCGATATCGGCGCCGGTGAAGCCCGGCGTCGAGCGGGCCAGGACCTGCAGGTTCACGTCCTTGTTCATGGGCGTGCTGCGGGTGTGCACCTTGAGAATCTCTTCGCGGCCCTTGACGTCCGGAGTGGAAACCACGATGCGCCGGTCGAAGCGGCCCGGGCGCAGCAGGGCCGAGTCGAGGATATCCGGGCGGTTGGTGGCGGCGATGATGATCACCCCTTCGTTGGCGTCGAAGCCGTCCATTTCCACCAGCAGCTGGTTCAGGGTCTGCTCGCGCTCGTCGTGGCCGCCGCCCAGGCCGGTGCCGCGCTGCCGGCCCACGGCGTCGATCTCATCGATGAAGATCATGCACGGAGCGTGCTTCTTGCCTTCGTCGAACAGGTCGCGCACCCGGGAGGCGCCGACGCCGACGAACAGCTCGACGAAATCCGAGCCGGAAATGGAAAAGAAGGGCACGTTGGCCTCGCCGGCGATGGCCTTGGCCAGGAGGGTTTTCCCGGTGCCCGGAGGGCCGATCAGCAGTACGCCTTTGGGGATCTTCCCGCCCAGGCGCTGGAATTTCTTCGGCTCCTTGAGGAATTCGATGATCTCCTCCAGCTCTTCCTTGGCTTCCTCGACCCCGGCCACGTCCTTGAACGTGGTTTTGTTGTGATCGCTGGCGAACATGCGGGCCTTGCTTTTGCCGAAGGTGAACGCCTTGTTCCCGCCCTGCTGACGCATGATCATCACCCAGAAAACGATGATGATCAGGAAAGGCGCCAGGGAGAGGATGATGCCCAGCCATTCGTTCTTGTTCAGTTTCTCCACTTCGATATTGACCTTATGCTGGCGCAGCTTGTTGATCAGGTCGGGGTAGTCCTGGGGAATGTTGGACTCGTAGCGGGTATAGTCGGTCCCCTCTTCCTGGTTCATGTCGCCGGCGATGGCGTTGCCGGAGATCAGGGCGCTCGATATCTGGTCGTTCTCAACCTTGTCCATGAATTCGGAAAAGGTGAGCTTCTTGGATTTGCTGTTGGAAACATTGCTCATCATGTTCCAGAGCATAATGAGAATGAACAACGCGATAATCCAGAACAGGATGCCTCTTGGCGCTTTGGCTTTTATTTTATTCATTTTTCTTCTTTATCCCACTTGTTTTCATTTATTATACCACAATTGCCGCGATTGATAAACCGGCTGCAGCCGTGGTTCCGGCTTCAACCTGGTTGGCGCCCGGGGTCCGGCCCCTCAAATCACTCCGTGTTGGCGGCCCACCTTGGCGAAGGCGGCAATGGCTTTTTCAATGTGCTCCCGGGTATGGGCAGCGGAGATCTGCACCCGGATACGCGATTGGCCGCGCGGCACGACCGGGAAAAAGAAGCCGACCACATAGATCCCCTCGGCGTACAGATCGCGGGCCATCAGCTGCGACAGTTGGGCATCGTTGGCGAATTTGCGGAAAAGAATTGGAACGATGGGATGTTCGCCCTCGTTGATGTCGAAGCCGAGCCGGCTCATCTCCCGCCGGAAGGTCTGGGTGTTTTCCATCAACTGTTGGCGCAAGCCGTCGCTCCTTTCCAGCAGGTCGAAAGCGGCGATGCCGGCGGCGGCGATGGCCGGGGCCAAGGTGTTGGAAAATAGGTAGGGGCGTGATTTCTGGCGCAGAATCTCGATCATCTCCTTGTGGCCGCTGGTGAATCCGCCGGAAGCGCCGCCCATGGCCTTGCCCAATGTCGAGGTGATGATGTCCACCTTACCGAGGACGTCATGGTATTCGATGGAGCCGCGGCCGGTTTTGCCCAAAAAACCGGTGGCATGGGAATCGTCGACCATGACCAGGGCGTCGTAGGTGTTGGCCAGCTCGATGATGCGTTTCAGGTCGGCGATATCACCGTCCATGGAAAAAACGCCGTCGGTGGCGATAATGATGTTGCGGGCCGGGACAGGTTCCTTGCCCAGCCCCGGGCCGTCCCAGATGTCCATCCCTTCGCGGGCTTTTTTCAAGGCGGTCTCCAGCGACTGCATGTCCGAATGCTCGTAGATGAAGCGCTTGGCCTTGCACAGGCGGATGCCGTCGATGATGCTGGCATGGTTTCAGCGCGTCGGTGATGATAGCGTCCTCGGTGCCGAGCAGGCCTTCAAAAAGGCCGCCGTTGGCGTCATAGCAGGAAGAGTAGAGGATGGTATCCTCGGTGTTGTAGAATTTCGAGATCTTTTCCTCCAGTCTCTTGTGCAGGTCCTGCGTGCCGCAGATGAAGCGCACCGAGGCCAGGCCGAAACCGTACTGATCCAGGGCCTTGTGGGCGGCCTGGATCAAATCGGGATGGTTGGCCAGGCCAAGGTAATTGTTGGAGCAGAAATTCAGGACTTCGCGTGGCTCGGCTCCGGCCGGGAAAGAGACGTGAATTCCCGGTTTCTGGCTGGAGAGGATCAGCCGCTCCTCTTTCAAGAGCCCCGAATCCTTGATCTTGATCAATTCCTGGTTAAAATCGTATTTTACGCGCTGGTACATGGGTTCTCCTTGGCGTTTTATTTTACACCAAAGCGCTGCATAAATAAAGATGGCCTCGGGTTGAAAAAAGCCTTCTGGCGCCGCTGGTATGGAGAGTTGCTTTTGTTTTTTTTTTTTTTGCGCTATAGTAGACATTCATGAACAAGCCTTCGAGGTGTCCAGCGGGCCGGCCGTTTTGTTTTAGCCAGCCGCTATTCCTGGCTTTTGCATTTTTTGTTTTAAGCACAATGCTTGCCTGGGGGCTGGATCCGCAGAAGGATATCAGCCACTATATCATCGATCAGTGGTCCATCGACAACAGCAACATACCGCAGGATTCCATTTTGAGCATGATCCAGACCCGGGACGGCTACCTGTGGGTCGGAACCTATGAAGGACTGTCCCGTTTCGACGGCCTGCGTTTCACGGTTTTCGACAAATCCAACACCCCCGAAATGCAGAACAATGGCATGATGGTCATGGCCGAAGGAGCGGACGGGGCAGTGTGGATCGGCACGCCCAACGGGCTACTCTGTCGCCTTGGCGACAAATTCCGCAATTTCACCGTCCGTGATGGCCTTTCCAGTGATTTCATCCTGGCGCTGGGACTCGATGCCCAGGGCGCTTTGTGGATCGGCACCACCAAGGGGCTCAACCGTTTTGAGCATGGTGTCTTCACCAGTTTTACGATTGCCGACGGGTTGGATCAGGACTACATTTCGGCCCTTTGCGCCGGTCCGGAAAATACCATGTGGATCGGCACCAGCGACGGCCTTTTCTGCTATGACTCAGGCCGCTTCCGCCGCTTTGCGCTTCCGGGGGGCAAGCCGGGCAACACGGTCTGGGCCCTCTGCGCCGGCCGAGATAAGACGCTGTGGATCGGCACGGCCGGCGGCGGATTGGTCCGGTGGCGGGACGGGATTTTTCGTGCCTATTCCCGCCAGGACGGCTTGTCGGGAAACGAGATCCGCGTTATCTACGAGGACAATCAAGGCATCCTGTGGATCGGCACCGGCAGTGACGGCGTGAACCGGTTCGACAATGGGGCCTTCAGCCACCTGGGGCATCAATCCGGCTTGGGCAATGATTCGATCCGCACCCTGGTCGAGGACAAGGAAGGCAGTTTATGGATCGGCACCTACGGCGGCGGCTTGAACCGGCTCAAGGACGACCGCTATATTTTTTACAACCAGCGCAACGGCCTGCCGGTTGACCTGACGCGGTCGGTGATGCAGGACCGTGAAGGCACCGTCTGGATCGGCACGGTGGGCGGCGGCCTGGTGAGTTTCCGCTCCGGCAAGTTCACGGTGTTCAACGAGAAACAGGGTTTGCGCGATCTGCGCATCTGGTCCATCGCCCAGGGCCTCGATGGGGCCATTCTGTTCGGCACCTACGGTGGCGGGCTGCACCGCTTGCAGGAGGGCCGGGTCACGGCGGTATATTCGACCCACAACGGCCTGGCCAACGACATCGTGCGGGTGATCCTGGCCGCCCGTGACGGGACGGTCTGGGTGGGGACCAATGGCGGCGGCATCGACATCCTGCACCCGGACGGCCGCATCGTCAATTACAGCCGGCGCAGCGGCTTGGGCGACGACTTCATCTACGCCATCAGCCAGGATCGCGAGGGCACGATCTGGGTCGGAACCTATAACGGCGACCTCTACCGTTTCCGGGAGGGAAAATTCACCGTCTACCAGCCCCGTTCCGGCACTTCCCAGAACGCCATCTGGGCGATTTACCCCGATGCCGACGGGGTGCTGTGGCTGGGCACCAACAGCGGCGGGCTGATCCGTTTCAAGAACAACCAGTTCCGCACCATCAGCTCCCGGGATGGATTGTACAGCGACGTGGCCTTCCAGATCCTGGAGGACGATCACGGCTATCTCTGGATGAACTGCAACAAGGGTGTATTTCGGGCCAGTAAAAAGGAATTGAACGATTTCGCCGACGGCGTCAGCCGGCGCGTGCAATCGCTCTCCTTCGGCATATCCGAAGGAATGCGCGGGGTCGAAAGCACCGGCCCGGCCCAGCCGGCCGGTTGGAAATGCCGGGACGGCAGCCTGTGGTTTCCGACCATCAAGGGGGTGACCGTCCTCTATCCCGACTACCGCGAGCGCAACGAGCGCGTTCCGCCGGTGCTCATTGAAAAGATGATCGTGGAGGGGCAGGAGATCGACCTGATGGCGCCGGTGGTCATCAGCCCCGGCCGCAAAAAACTGGAGTTCACCTTTACCGCCCTCAGCTTTCTGCTTCCCGAAAAAAATCGCTTCAAGACTATGCTGAGGGGATTTGACCGCGGCTGGAGCGCTGAAACCAACCAGCGGCAGATTTCCTACACCAACCTGTCTCCGGGCCGCTACACGTTCCGGGTGATCGCCTGCAACAACGACGGCACCTGGAACGCGCAAGGGGCGAACTTGCACTTCGAACTGCGGCCGTTCTTCTTCCAGACGCTCTGGTTCTGGTCCATCGTCATTTTCGCCATACTGCTCCTGACGGTCATGGCCTTCCGCTGGCGGTTCCGCCGGCTGCGGCGGCGGGAAAGCGAATTGGCGAACCTGGTGAACGAAAGAACCGGCGAGCTTTCCCGGGTCAACGAAGAATTGCGCCAGGCCAAGAGGCTGCAGGACGAATTGCAGCGCATCGCGGTGCACGATCTGAAAAATCCGCTGCAGACCATCATGGGTTCGGCCGACCTGCTCTGCCAGCAGGATCGCGGGCTCCCGGCCGGTACCCCCCGGCTGGCGGGAAATATTTCCCTGGCCGCCAAGCGCATGTCGGTCCTGGTCAACGAAATGCTGGAAATATCGCGCATTGAAAGCGGCGACATCACCCTGGAACTGCGGGCCATCGACATCGGCGCTCTGGTCACACGGGTGGTCGATAGGCTCAGCGACCAGGCGCTGAACAAGGAGCAGAAATTCGACCTTGCCTGCGAACCTGGATGCCAGGTCAGGGGGGATGTCGAATGGCTGGAGATCATCTTCGAAAACCTGGTCAGCAACGCGGTGAAGTTTTCCCCGGGGCAGGCGTCCATCGGCATCACGGTCCGCTGCCTAGAGAAAACGGTGCGGGTGGCCGTCCAGGATAGCGGCCCGGGGCTCACCCCCGACGACATGAAAAAATTGTTCGGCAAATTCCAGCGCTTGAGCGCCAGGCCTACCGCAGGTGAATCGTCGACCGGGCTGGGCCTGTCGATCGCCGAGCAGCTGGTGCGACGTCACGGCGGCCGCATCTGGGCCGAAAGCGAAGCAGGCCGGGGCAGCACCTTCTCCGTGGAATTGCCTAGGGCTTGAAATCATTCGGCCTGTTCATTTTCCGGCCAGGGCGAGCCAGGATCGTTTCCAAGCCATGATGCGGCGGCAGGCTCGCTCGATGCGTGCGGCGCTGACGCGTTTGGCGGCGATCAGGGCCAGAATCGTATCCTGGGTTTTGCCGGCGATGTCGGGATCGTAGACCAGGTTGTTGGCCATGAGAATGACATCGATGCCGGCGTTCAGGGCCAGCTCCAATGCTTTTTTCCGGTTGTATTCGGCGCTGATGGCCTTCATCTCCATGTCGTCAGAGATGACGATGCCGGCAAAATGCATCTCTCGGCGCAGCAGCCGCGTGATGGTTTTTTTGGAAAGAGTGGCCGGGAATTCGCGGTCCAGACGGTTGTTGAAAATATGGGCGGTCATGATCGCTTCGGCCTGGCCGCCGGCAATCAGTTCCCGGTAGGGCAGCAACTCGATCTCATGCCAGGTGTCGCTGACGTCGGTGAACCCCAGGTGGGAATCCTGGCGCGAACTGCCGTGGCCGGGGAAATGCTTGAGGCAGCAGGTTACGCCATGCCGGCGGTGGCCTTCGATCACGGCCAGCGCGTGGCGGACCACTTGATCCGGATCGGAGCCGAAACTGCGCTCGTATTTGCCGATGATCGGGTTTTGCGGGTTGACGTTCAAATCAACCAGCGGCGCGAAGTTGAGGTTGATGCCGCAGGCGGCCATGGCGGCGGCAGCGCGCTCGGCGTAGCCCAGGGTCAACTCCGTATCATTCATCTGGCCCAGGTATCGCGCTGATACCGTAGCCGGGAAGCCGTTTGCTTCTTTCAGCCGCGCCACCTGCCCGCCCTCCTGGTCCACCGCGACCCACAAGGGGACTTCGGCCAGGGATTGCAGGAACGCGATAAGTGATTTGACCTGTTGCGGCGAGCGGATATTGCGTTCGGCCGTTCCCAGGGCCAGGTCGCGGTCGAACAGGACCACGCCGCCGACGCGGCCGGCGCGGATGTCGCGGGCGATGGGCGACTGCTCGTCGGGCTCCAGGCCGCGGAAGCCGGTCAGCAGCAGCTGGCCGATTTTTTCGCGCATGGTTGCCGGCCCTCTGTGGGACAACGGCCATCGAGACATACGGCCTCCTTTAATTGCTATTTTACTTCATCTGGGCATAAAAACCTACAAAACCTCGTGTCCCATGCATGCGCCGATCGGAGCCGGTCTATTGAAATCCATAATAATTCTTTGAATGAAAGGCACGATAGGTTCTATATGACAGTTAAAAAAAGAAAACCGCAAGACTCCGGAGCCTGGAGATTTCTAGGCGTCAGGGTTTGAACGCGACATGCTTGGGTCCGAAGGAGAAAAGGACCAGCGCGTCGGCGGCGAATTGGTAGATCAATCGTTGCGGACGGCCGGCAACCGTGCAGCGATAAATGTGAAAAGGCATCAGCTCGCCGTTCATTTTTTTTCCGGCCGCGGGATCGTCCAGAATGTGCTGAATGGTTTTTTTTAATGATTCCTTTTCCTTCTCTCCGTGCAGCCTTTCCCTTTGTTTCCTGAACTTGGCCGTTTCAAGCAGCTGCATCAGATTTTGTCCACGTCCAGTGCCAGCACGCGGCCGGCCTGGAAATCGATTTTGGCTTCCAGAACATCTTTGATCTCCTCAATGTTCATTTCCGGATTTTCGATTGCCGCCAGTCCGATTTTCAGAGCGTAGCGCAAGGCGCTGGAAAAATCGCGCTGGTCTTTCTTGGCAAACAAGTTCAGTGCCGACAACAGTTCATTGTCGATGGCAAAGGTCTTTCTGGTCATATTCAATCACCTGCAATCATATATAATGTGATAATTTCATACATTTGTCAACAAAAATTGCCTACATTGGTAAAAAAAGGCGAATTTGGGAAAAATGAAACTCCAGCCTTTGTTCTTGCGCCGCAAAAAAAACAGCTGCCTTGGAAATCCTGCCGGCAGATATTTGGCTGTTACATGCCGAATTGATCGATGATCTGCTGCTTGGTCTTGTGCAGGATGCTGAACTTGGCTCCGACCTTGGTGAAGGCAGCTAGGGCTTTGTCCAGATGGTGCTGCTCATGGGCGGCAGAGAGCTGGGTGCGGATGCGCGCCTGGCCTTTGGCCACGACCGGGAAGAAGAAGCCCACGGCATAGATGCCTTCCCCGTACAGTTCCTTGGCGAAATCCTGGGAAAGCTTGGCGTTGAACAGCATCACCGGAACGATCGGGGTTTCCCCTTCCTTGATGATCAGCCCGGCCTCGGTCAACCCCTTCCTCCAGAAGGCGGTGTTGCGTTCCAGTTTGTCGCGGCGTTCGGTGGTTTTGGCGATGATGTCGAGTACGGCATTGGCGCCGGAGACCACGACCGGCGGGATGGTATTGGAGAACAGGTAGGGCCTGGCCTTCTGGCGGCACATTTCCACCAGTTCGCGCCGCCCGGAGACGCAGCCGCCCGAAGCTCCGCCCAGGGCCTTGCCGAGGGTGGTGGTGATGATGTCGATCTTGCCGACCACGCCGCAATGCTCATGGGTGCCGCGTCCGGTCTTGCCGATGAAGCCGCTGGCGTGCGAGTCGTCGACGAAGACCAGGGCGTTGTATTTTTCCGCCAGGGCCACGATCTGGTCCAGCTTGGCCAGGTCGCCGTCCATGGAGAAGGAGCCGTCGGTGATGATCAGTTTGACCCTGGCCGCCGCGTGGAGCTGCAGTTTTTCTTCCAGGTGGCCCATGTCGGAGTGCTTGAAGGTGTCCTGCTGGGCCTTGCACAGGCGCATGCCGTCGACGATCGAAGCGTGCACCAGGCGGTCTGAGATCATCACGTCCTGCTCGTTGAGGATGGCCTCGAAGACGCCGGCATTGGCGTCCATGCAGGAGGGGAACAGGATCGTGTCCTCGGTGCCGAGGAACTTCGTCAGCTTGTTTTCCAGTTCCTTGTGGATGTCCTGGGTGCCGCAGATGAAGCGCACCGAGGACATGCCGTAGCCGCGGGAATTAAGTCCTTTTCTGGCCGCTTCGACCACGTCGGGGTGGGAGGACAGCCCGAGGTAGTTGTTGGCGCACATGTTGATCACGCGCTGGCGGCTGGCGCCGGCCGGAAATTCCACATCGATATCGGCGTTCTGCGGAGAGCAGATGATGCGTTCTTCCTTGAATATTCCGGCGCTGCGGATGCCTTCCAGCTCAGCCTTGTAGATGCTGCGGATGTCGTCGTTGAATGCCATGCTGCGCCTACTTGATGTTGAATTCTTGCAGCAGCCTGATGATGTTGTCCACCGAGTCGAACGCTTCCGGGGTGGCCTTGGCGTCGGGGATCTGGATCTTGTATTTGGTCTCCAAAAACCTTTTCAAGGAAACCATGGAAAAGGAATCGACGATGCCGCCCGAGATCAGCGGAGTGCTGAACGTGACCTCGCGGTCGTCGTCTTCCTCCAGGTACTCTTTTTTCACATAATCAAGAATGGCGTTTTTAAGTTCGGACATTTTTATCTCCTTAATATACTTGGGAATATATTTTTTTACATGGAAACACGATAAAAGTCAAGAGGCAAGAGTGCGGTGTATTGTATCTGAGCGTTTGGCTTGGAGAATTTTAATTGATGGAAAATCGAACAAAGTATTGACAGAAAATCAAACCAATGCTATTATTGTGTTGTGAGGAAAGTATGAATAAAATGAATATAGATCTGGGCAAACGTATTAAGCAACTCCGTGAGAATGAAGGGATTAGTCAGGAGAAACTATCTTCTATTATCGGGATTTCGCGATCAGCGATATCCCAGATCGAAAGCGGAGAGAGAAAGATTACCGCTGAAGAATTGGTGCTTCTGGCTAAAAAGTTCAATATTACCCTTGAAAATTTGATAGACCCGGATATCACCCCCCAAATTAGCTTACCAGTGAAGGAGAAATCTCCTACGGTAATCGAAAATGAAATAAGAATTTCCGTTCCACAAAAGAACTTGGATAAGTTTAAGGAAGTGTTATTGTATATTTTAGGTAGGGTCGGTTCGTTACCCAATGTTGGCGAAACATTATTATATAAACTCCTATATTTCATAGATTTTGACTATTACGAGATGTATGAAGAACAATTGATCGGCGCCTCTTACCAGAAAAATTATCACGGTCCGACACCTGTGGAATTTAAAAAAATCGTTGATCGCATGATTGAAGAACAGGAAATCGAAAAAGTAAAAAGCGAATATTTCAATTTTCCACAGACAAAATATCTTCCACGACGGCAAGCGGATTTATCAAAACTCAAGGCCAATGAAATCAACATGATCGAAAAAATTCTCTGCCGTTTCGCCGACTGGAATGCCGCCCAGATCAGTGAATATTCACATAAAGACATTCCCTGGCTGACAACGGAAAATGGAAAGTTAATTTCCTATGAATCAGTATTTTATCGCACCGCACCTTACTCGGTTAGGCAATATGACGAATGAATTCAAGGAAATAATAGAACTTCTTGAATTTAAAAAGGACCTGAAAAAACTTCTTAAAAAGTTTCCTACTCTTCAGGAAGATCTAAAAAACTTCATTTCTGCCCAATTAGTCCCATTTCACAAGTTGGGAATGGATAACAATGGAGTTTTTCGACTGACCGATCTTGGATTTGATTATCCGCCCGTCTTCAAGGTTAAAAAGTTTGCCTGCTGTTCATTGAAGGGCAGGGGCGCCATGTCCGGGATCCGTATAGTCTATGCTTATTATCCAGATATTGATAAAATCAACTTGATCGAGATTTACTTCAAAGGCATCAAAGAAAATGCTGACTTAGCAAGAATAAAAAACTATTCGAATCTTTGAGGAGAAAATGACAATTTCAGCATTGTGGAACACACGAAAGCAAGCAGAATATGCTTTAGAAAAAGGATTGGCACATTGTGCAATGCTTTCTGATGAAGTATTCTTAACCATTGATGATCTTGTGAGCTGTTTAGAAGCTTTAAATCAACCATTTGGACGTGTTTGTGCTCTTGTTCTTATTAAAGCTCGTAATTTAGGACTTGGTTGTTACAGCCTTTTTCTTGATGAGCTAGGTCAGGAATCGGGTGCTCTTTTTAGACCTCTTTTGGAGTGTCTAGAGCTTCTAACTTATTTTCGATTAGAACCAACGAGAATTGAGGAAGCACTTGAGAATCGTCTTCCAAGTGCTGGCAATATTGCAAAAAAAATAAAAGGCCAGATCAAATTCATGCGTGACTATTTAAATACTCATGCATCCCATGTTTCGTTAGCACCAGAGCCAAATTCTCACTTGATAAATTTTAGCGAAGGTCGCATCCGAAAAGTTCAACCATTTAAAGAAAAAGTGCTATATGAAAATGTTCTTCTACTGCTTTCAGTTTTAGTCTGGATTGAGATTGAAGCTGTGAACTGTATTTCTATCGGAGAGAGAAAAATAAATGAAGCTCTAATTAATAAGGTTGAGGGTCTCAGGAAACGAGTACTTGCTCTTCATGATCAGCAAGAATTAATTAAAAAAAATAGTTAAACAGAATCTATTTCTGATTTTCATGCATGATGACATTGCTCTTGTTATACCTTGGAATAAAAGGATTACTACTATCCAGTCGTTCTCCAGGGTCGAGATGTCGCCGATCTCCTCGCCCACTCCTGGGCGCGCAGCACGCGGCGCATGATCTTGCAGGAATATTTTCAAAGCGGTTGGAATGTTACTGTAAAAGGAATGGAATCCACCATGTCAATCGTGAGCACATTTGCCCCGATTTGAAGGTGGCGGGACACATCGCGAAGTACAATATTTGTCCTGGTGAAGATCAGGGGCTGCTGAAATAGAACTTCATCATTTATGGCAACGTAAATTATCGATTTTTTTTGAAGTTCTTTTGCTTGGGTTTTGATGGAAAATTTCAGATTCAGTTTACCTGGCCATTTGTCCTTTGCTCCGATCATCATGGCAACTTCGCAATAAGATGTTGCTTGAAACTTAAATGGTCCAACCGCAATGGTTTTCTCGCTGCATGGGAGATAGAGTGGCTTATTTGCCACATAAGGGAAAACTAGGAAAATCAATGAAATAAAAGTTATTATGACAGTTGTCAGTGGCAAAAATTTCAGATGGAAGGGAGTCTTTCCCCCTGCAAGCGGAGTAAAAAAAACCATGGCTAAAACGACGGTAAGCGCATAATATTCTTCCGGTCTGGATAGACATGAGGTGAAAAAAAAAGCAGTTTCAACCAGGGCGAAAAAGATGACGAAGTTGGAGAGTTTCAGGTAACGAACGGCTGCAATGAAAATAATGAGCAAGAGGATGGCAAAAATGATTTGGGCCATCTTCTTGTAATCGAAGAGGTAGTAACCAAATCCCAGGGAGTGGAGCAGGAAGAGATTTTTTTTGACCAGTGTCTGGAAATGCGCCCAGACGGCCGACCAATTGGCGACAAAACTCGGCAGAAAAAAAATTGCCGGGGCGGCGCCAAGGACTAGTCCTCCCAGTCCCATACCAATATCACGCCTCCAGGTTGCGGGTTTTTCCTTCCAGTAAAGTAACAGAACAATGGGGAAGGAAAACCAAAAGGTTTGGCGAAAGGCCATTAGCAGTCCGCAGCAAAAGGCAGCCCAGGCAAAATTGCGACGGACGGTGTGGAAAAGGAACAATGTGATCAGGAATAAATAAGGGAATAGTTGTATGTGTAAAACCAGGAAACGGAGCAGAGAAGAAGTCAGCAAAAAACCATATAATATGAAGGCAGCTAGCCTTTGGCTGTTCTCATAGAGATGGCGGAAAAGCATCAACAACAGGCCGATGAGATACAACATTGAAAAAAACCTCAAATCAAGCCCTAGCAAAACGGCCGGCATATAAGCCGTGATCTGGGCCGGCAGGTATACGAATGGAATTTGGCTGGGGCAATAGCGGGCTGCAAAAGGGCTTTGGCCTGCCAAGAGTAATTGGTTGGCTTGGCGGATCAGTGGCAACATATCGCTTGAGATGCATCTGATTGGGTATTGATATATGCTGGACGTCATGGATGCGGCAAGCGCAACCGTGAAAACTATAAAAATTGCCCAAATGATTATGCGCAAGGTTTTCTTGGAAAAAGCGAGAGTAAAAGTTTTTTCCGCCCAGTACCACCATTTGATCGCTATGTGATTTCGTGATAGAAAAATACCGGCCAGAAGTAGTAAAACAAATATCATGCTTAAAATATCATAGTATCTGCGGCTTACCAGCCAATGAGTGATTTGGAAACGGCTTTGTTGTAAAAGGAACAATTGCATAATTAAAGGAATAATACCCATGAATATTCCTCCGAAATGAAGTCAATATAACCTAAAGCCGTTTGAATTTCAATTTTGGATATTCTCCATTGGCTAGTGTGGAAGGCAGATGCAGGAGCCATGATTTTAACTAAAATATCTGCTCACTTCAAAGCCGATAATAAATGGAGCTTCTGCGATGATCAGTCGTTCTCCAGGGTCGATATGTCGCCGATCTCCTCGCCCCATTCCTGGGCGCGCAGCACGCGGCGCATGATCTTGCCCGAGCGCGTCTTGGGCAGTCCGGGGACGAACTCGATCTCCTGGGGCATGGCCAAAGGCGAGAGCTTCTTGCGGATGAAGTTCATGATGTCCAGTTCCAGGTCCTTGGAGGCCTGGAAGCCCGGTTTCAGAGCGATGAAGGCCTTGACCACCTCCATGTTCACCGGGTCGGGCTTGCCGACAACGGCCGATTCAGCCACCGACTCGTGTTCGAGCAGGGCCGACTCGATCTCGAAGGGGCCGACCAGGTGGCCGGCGGTGTTGATCACGTCGTCGTCGCGGCCGACGAACCAGAAGTAGCCGTCCTCGTCGATCGAGGCGCGGTCGCCGCAGATGTACCAGCCGTTCTTGAACTTGCTTTTATAGGTTTCTTCGTTTTTCCAGTAGGTGCGGAACATCGACGGCCAGCCGGGCTTGATGGCGATCAAACCGACGATGCCCGCTCTCTGGATCGGTTGATGGGTTTTCAGGTCGACCACGGTGGCGGTAATGCCCGGGAAGGGCTTGCCCATGGAACCGGGTTTGATCTTCATGGTCGGGTAATTGCTGATCATCATGCTGCCGGTCTCGGTCTGCCAGAAGGTGTCGTGGAAGAACAGGCCGAATACCTTTTTCGACCACAGCACCGCTTCGGCGTTCAGCGGTTCTCCGACCGAGCAGAGGTGGCGCAGGCAGGAGAGGTCGAATTTCTTGACGATCTCATCGCCCTCCTTCATCAGCGAGCGGATGGCGGTGGGCGCCGAATACCAGACACTGACGCGGTACTTTTCGATGAAGCGGTACCACGATTCGGCCTTGAAGCCGGCGTCGAGGACGCATTGGGTGACGCCGTTGGCCCAGGGGCCGATGATGCCGTAGGAAGTGCCGGTGACCCAGCCCGGGTCGGCCGTGCACCAATAGATGTCGTCCTCTTTCAGGTCCAGGACAAACTTGGAGGTGATGTACTGCGAGATGAGCGCATAATGGACATGCTGGGCGCCCTTGGGCTTGCCGGTGGTGCCGGAGGTGTAGTGCAGCACCGATGGGGTCTCGGCCTTGGCGGGATAGATGGGAAAGTTCTCCAGCTTGGGCTCCTTCTCCATGTGCAGGGCGATCTCGCGTTCGCGCAGCGGCTTGCTGGCATCGTCATCTACGATGATGACATGGCGCAGGCCGGGCATGTCGGGGAGGAGGGCGCGCACCTTGGCCACGTGCTTCTTCTGGGTGAGGATGGCGGCGGTGCCGGCGTCGGCCAGGCGGGTGAGCAGCGATTCGGCGCCGAAGGCCGAGAAAAGCGGCTGGGCGATGCCGCCCATTTTCAAAATGGCCAGGAAGCCGAAGTAAAGCTCGGGGACCTTGTCCATGAACAAGCAGATGCGTTCGCCGGGTTGCAGGCCGAGATTTTTCAGGAACTGGGCGATGGCGTTGGTCAGCAGCCGCATGTCGTTGAAGGTGTATTTTTTCACCTTGCCGGCATGGCCTTCCCAGACCAGGGCCAGCTTGTCCCCCTTGCCCTGGCGGCAGATGCGGTCGCTGCAGAATTCACCGATGTTGATGACGTCGCCGGCCTTATAGCCCAACTCTTTTTCCGAGATCTCCCATTTGAAGTCTTTTTGCTCCTCTTCGTAGGTGCGCATGTTGGTCATGCCTGTTCCTCCAGTATAATTTTATTAAGGCCGTTTCTATGGATACAATGCTTATTTTTGAAATCTATTTATAGATTATAAGGGCTTTCTTGTCAAGAAATCGCATGAAAAATTCGTAGGGGTTCAATACGAGATTATGTAAAATCAAATGTAGGGGTTCAATACGAGAACAAACGAGATCATATTGAACCCCTACGGCATTGTAATCGCCTGATGTTTGACAGGACGCTATTCCCGTTCTACAATCACGCCCATGGCCGACAACGCCCCTTTCTACCGCAATATGGAGCGCTTCTTCATCCGCCTCAAGGCGGGGCAGGAGATGCCCCTGGCGGAGGCGCTGCAGAAGCACCTGCGGGTCACGCCGGGACAGGCGCAGGAACTGATCTTCCAGGGGAGCGTCTGGGACAACGACAGAAAGGAGAGGCTACGGGACGGGCGCATGGCGATCACCAATGAACTGCTGCGCGTCGACCGGCCGAAATTCGCCCTCCAGGAATACCGGCTGCTTCCCGAAGACATCAAGTTCGAGGACGAGCACCTGCTGGTCGTTTTCAAAAAGGGCGGCGTGCCGGTGCAACCCACACCGTACAGCGATATCGACAACCTGCTGCACGGCGTGCAAGGATATTATGCCGGGCAGGGGATCCGCTACCAAGCGGCGCCCATCAACCGCCTCGACCTGCCGGCCCAGGGGCTGGTTTTTTTCGCCAAGAACAAAAAGAGCGAGATCGCCATGCACCGGCAATTCCAGCACCACCTGGTCCGCAAGCGCTACCTGGCTGCTACCAGGATTTTTCCGGACGTGCGGCCCTCCTACATCATCCGTTCCAATCTGGAGTGGCAGGGAAGGAGCAAGCCGGCCCTGACCTACATCCGCTTTTGCCGTGAAAGGGTGGGCCGCTATTTTTTCCTGGTTTTTCCGCAAAGCGGCCGCACCCACCAGATCCGCCGCCATTTCCAGGAGCGATTGGCACCCCTGGACGGTGACGTGCGCTACGGCCGCGCCCCCAAGGGGGACAGGCTCTGGCTGCTGTGCTTCCAATACGCATTCCGCCATCCGGCTAGCGGCAGGAAGGTCACGGTCAGCTTCCTGCCCGAGGACTGGCGCCGCGCCCTTGATTTGACTTTATGAAAAGTTTAAAATAGCGGAGCCCTAACCCAGCAGAGCTGCGAAGTCCCCGGTAAGGGGAGATAAGAGCCATGGATAGCAAATTCTAAAATTTGTCCTAAAAAAGACGACAAATTTTGAATTTACTATAAGGCTCTAAGGAGTCGAAATGGAAGAACTGAGCAAGAAAACGTTCAGCGAGAAAATATTTGATTACGAGAAAAAAAAGGAATGGGAATTCCAGGGCAACCTGCCCGCCATCATCGACTTCTATGCCGACTGGTGCGGACCCTGCAAGATGGTCTCGCCCATACTGGAAATACTGGCTTTAGAATACAAGGGCAAAGTCGATATGTACAAGGTGAACACCGACAAGGAGCAGGAACTTTCCACCGCCTTCGGCATCATGACCATCCCCAGCCTGATGTTCATTCCCAAGACAGGCCAGCCGCAGATGGCCCACGGCGCCCTGGATCGCCAGGGATTCGTGAAGATGATTCAAGAAATCCTGGGCGTGAAATAGGGGCGACCAGAAACCTTCGTGACGAGTGACGCGTGTAGTCACACTATGGTTTCAGCAATCATGGCAGCTGCTGAAACCATCAAGTGTGACTACACGCGTTACGCGTTACGTGTCACGATAAGTCGACCGTTTACTAATCCTGCTATTTGTGATATTTTCCTGGCCATGGACAGCAGTAAAAACATCAAGGTCGAGCGGGCGCTCCAGGAGTTGTTCAAGTTAAAAAACGACATCGAGACCGAGCTGCGCCTGATCAAGGTCGACGCTTCCAGCGGCGAGTTCTGCCCATTCCCGGAGCGGCTGGCGCCGGAGGTCGTCGCTGTATACAAAAAGCGCGGCATCGAGCGCCTCTTCTCCCACCAGGCCGAGGCCCTGGAGAATGTCCTGCAGCGGCGGCACACGGTGGTGGCCACGCCGACCGCTTCGGGCAAAACGCTGATCTACAACGCCGCCGCCCTGGACGCATTGACCCGCGACCCGTCAGCCAAGTCCTTGTACCTATTTCCGACCAAAGCCCTCTCCCAGGATCAGCTGGCCGAGCTGTTCGATTTGAACAAGGCCTTGGGCGACAAGCTGGGCCTCTACACCTACGACGGCGACACGCCGCAGACCATGCGCCAGGCCATCCGCAAGCAGGCCCAGATCGTCCTGTCCAACCCCTACATGCTGCATTCGGGCATCCTGCCCCACCACACCAAGTGGGCCAGCCTGTTCGAAAACCTGAAGTACGTGGTCATCGACGAGCTCCATTATTACACCGGCGTCTTCGGTTCGCACGTGGCCAACGTCATGCGCCGGCTGAAAAGGATCTGCGCCTTCTACGGCACCCGGCCGGTCTTCATCATGAGTTCGGCCACCATCGCCAACCCGGCCGAGCTGGCCGAGAAACTGATCGAGGAAAAAGTGGTCCTGGTCGACAGGAACGGGGCGCCGCGCGGCGAAAAATTCCTGGTTTTCTTCAACCCGCCGGTGGTCAACCGCCAGCTGGGCATCCGCCGCTCCTACGTCTCCATGAGCCGCGAGATCGCCGGCATCCTGCTCAAGGCCGGCCTGCAGGTCATCACCTTCGCCAACTCGCGCCTGATCACCGAGATCCTGGTCAAGTACTTGAAGAACGATTTCGAAAAGACCGTCCAGGAGAAAGGGACGGTGCGCGGCTACCGCGGCGGGTACCTGCCCAGGATGCGCCGCGAGATCGAAAAGGGTCTGCGTGACGGCAAGATCAAGGCGGTGGTCTCGACCAACGCCCTGGAGCTGGGCATCGATATCGGCTCGCTCGACGCCGTGGTCCTGGCCTCCTATCCGGGGTCGATCTCCTCCACCTGGCAGCGCATCGGCCGGGCCGGCCGGCGCAGCAGCCGTTCGCTCGGCGTGCTGGTCGCCTCTTCCATGCCCATCGACCAGTATATCGTCAACCATCCCGAATACTTCAGCGGCCAGTCCCCGGAAATGGGGCGCATCAACGCCGACAACCTGACCGTGCTCATGGACCATATCAAGTGCGCGGCTTTCGAGCTGCCCTTCGCCAAGGGCGACGAATACGGCTCCGAGAATCTGGAGGAGATCCTTTCCTACCTGACGGAAAACCAGGTGCTGCTGCGCAAGGACGACAAGTGGTTCTGGACCGAGGAAGGCTACCCGGCCGATACCGTCAGCCTGAACCGGATCACCTCGGACAACTTCGTCGTCGTCGACCGCACGGAAGGGGAGCGGGTAATCGCCGAGGTCGGGTTCAGCGATGCCCTGGAAACTCTCCATCCCAAGGCGATCTATATCCTCGAAGGCGAGCAATACGTGGTCGAGGAGCTTGATTACGAGAACCGCAAGGCTTTCCTGACCCGATCCAACGCCGATTATTACACCGACTCCATCACCTACACCAAGATCAAGGTCCTCGATATTTTCGACGAGACGAGGCTGAAAAACCATACCATTTCCTATGGCGACGTCCATGTTTTCTCCCAAGTGGTCGGCTTCAAGAAGCTGAAGTTCTTCACCATGGAAAACGTCGGTGCCGGCGAGCTGCAGCTGCCGCAGCAGGAAATGCACACCACCGCCTTCTGGCTGACGGTGCGCAACGACGTGCTGCAAAGCCTGGATTTTTCCAACGAGGAGAAGATCGAGGCCGTGGCCGGCATCGCCTACCTGATGAAGCAGATCAGCCCGGTGATCCTGCTCTGCGACGTGCGTGACGTCGGCGTGGCCATCGAGGACAACTTGAGCAAGGACCCGCTTCAGCCCGGGATGCTGAAAAGCATGCTGCGCAGCCAGGCCCCCTCTTCGGGGACCTTTAGGGCCGACATGACCTTCGCCAACCGCTTCGAGCCCAATATTTTCATTTTCGACAAGTACCCGGGCGGGGTCGGCTTTTCCGAAACGCTGTACGAAAAAGGCAAGGCTTTGCTCGAAAAGGCGCTGGAGATCATCGAGAGCTGCCCATGCCCGAGCGGCTGTCCGTCATGCGTCAGCCCGGCCATCCGCGCCCAGGGCAATCATAAGTCCGCGGCCCGTTTCATTCTCAAGCTGCTCCTCGACCGCCTGGACAATTAACGCGATCCGGGCGCCGGATCAGGGGCCGCCCACCGTTCTGGGTATGTCCGGCCGACAATTTTCCAATTTGATTTGTTTGCTCTTGATTTTAATTTTTTTTTATTCTACAATCCCTGCGATCAAAAGGAGGATTCATGAAAAAAATATTGATTATGTTGTTTGGGTTGCTGCTGGTTTCGGGTATTTATGCCGAGAGCAATTCACTGAGTTTCGTTCTCAACGTCGGCACAATGACCGACAAATCATTCACATTCGATCCGTTCTACTGGACAGTCGGCGCGGAACTTGATTTGCCATTCGGCAATGCCCTGATGCTCAGCCCCGAGGTGATACTGGTCGGGAGTGGTTCCGCATTCAATGATTTTTTGCTCTTCCCGGCTGTTATCCTGAATTTTACCCCCAGTAGTTTTTTTGTCGGCGGCGGTTTGACCAAGGGTTTTTATCTCAGCAGCGGCACTTCGACTGCCATTACCGACGTGGCCCTGAAATTGAACGCCGGGTTCCTGACCAGGTCTTTAAAACTCACTGCCTACCTGATCACCCCTTTCAACAATATTTTTAAAGACATGCTGGTGGGTGCAAGTCTCGGTTTCATGTTTTAACAACGATCGGAAGCCGCTCGGTTTTTATATAGTTGACATTTTTTCGCCAAGTGAATAGAATTTTTATCGAGGAGGATCCATGAAAAGAAAAGTCATCTTGGGGTTGCTTTTTGCCCTGGTTCTGGGCGGCGCGCTGTTGGCCAAGGAAGACGTGATCATAAAAGTGAAGGTCCGGATGGCGAACGTCCGGTCCGAGCCCGACGCTTCGGCCCCGATCATCGCCCGGATCCCGGCTGGAACCCTATTGGCGGTTGCCAGCCGGACCGCTAACTGGTTCGAGGTCAATGTCAGCGACCAGTC
>Ga0315293_10001652_pt1 | contig 21642 bp, 29 predicted proteins | sample YL17G13_20_MG_FD_203071 | JGI IMG/M metagenome (GOLD analysis project Ga0315293, IMG submission 203071) | Sediment microbial communities from Yellowstone Lake, YNP, Wyoming, USA - YL17G13_20 | ecosystem: Environmental > Aquatic > Freshwater > Lake > Sediment | place: USA: Wyoming | collected... | reverse complement strand
CCCACGACCTCGTTGCCGTTCACCTCGAGGTGGGCGACGTCGTCGCCGCTGAAATGCGAGCCGTAGGCGCCCAGCGACTCGAGCAGCGCGCGTGCCGTGGCGACGTCGCTCATGCCGGCAGCATCTCCTCTTCCGGCCGCGGCACGTTCTCGTGGTCGCAGGGGATGCAGTTGTTGGCGAAGTAGCCGCTGATCTTGCCGACCGAACCCTTGTCGAGGATGCGGCCGTTGCACAGCAGGAAGGCATGCTCGGCGTGCTCGAGCACCGCCATGCTGTGGGTGATCATAATCACCGTGGTGCCTATAGCCTTGAAGTCGGCGAGGGCGTCAAAGATGCGCTGCAGGGCCTCCACGTCGATACCGGAGTCGGGCTCGTCCATGAGGACGAGGCGGGGTTCCATGGCCAGGATCGAGGCCAGCTCGACGCGCTTGCGCTCGCCGCCGGAGAGCGTCTTGTCGACCTTGCGCCCGAGGTAACGCTCCGGGTCGAGCCCGACGCGGGTCAGCATCTCCTTCGCCTTCTCGCGCGACTTCACCTTGGCGCCGGCGGCGACAAAGCGGTCCATGCGCAGGCCTTCGAAGCGGGCCGGCTCCTGCCAGGCGAGCGTGATGCCACGGCGCGCGCGCTCATCGACGGGCACGCCGCGCAGCGATACGCCGTCGAGCAGGATGTCGCCGCTGTGGTGGGTGTAGCCGGGCAGGCCCATGATGGTGTTCGCCAGCGTCGACTTGCCGGCGCCGTTGGGGCCGATGAGAGCGTGCACGTGGCCCTCCCAGAAGTCGACGCTGAGGTTCTTGAGGATGGGCTTGCCGCCCAGCTCCAGAGTGACGTCGTGCAGTTCGAGGATCCCCATCGAGACTCCGATCGTTCAGAGCCGGCGCGGCTCGTCGCTTGCCCGGAGATTCTACCGAGTCTGAGGCAGCGACGGAAAAGGCGGGCGGGTCCCCGCCTATCCGTCGTGTCTGGGCGTTGCCGCGTCTTCCAGCGCAGGGATCGTCACGTCGGCCGGCAGCAGACGCTCGAGCAGGTAAGCGAGGGCGATGAACACCGGCAGCGTCACCGCCGTGCGCACCAGCGAGAACTGCCAGCCGAGAAAGGCGACCTCGAAGGTGAGCATGGGGATCTTGAGAGCCGAGAAGGCGCCGAGGTAGATGAACACGTTGCGCGGCGCCGTACCCTTGCGCCACAGCGCGACGGCAACCGGGAAGGCGCCGTACAGCGGGCCGGCCTGCAGGGTGCCGAGCAGCACCATCCAGAGGATGGCAAGGGGCCCCGAGTCGCGGCCCACGTGCCGCTCCACCACGCTACGTGGCACCCACACGTCGAAGAGGCCGACGAGGACGAACATCGCCGGCAGGAAGGCGGCCATCTCCAGCGAGAAGGCCCAGAAGCCGGCACCGGCTTCGCGGCCGAAGGCGAATGGCGCCACCAGGCGGTCGTAGCCCCAGAGGGCGATGACGAGCGCGACCAGCGCCCAAGGGAACGCGGTCTTCGTCGCCTTGAGCACACGTTTCATGCGCGTCTCCATCGTCAGCGAAGGATCGCAGCCATGACCAGCGCGACCACGACGGCGCCGCCGAACGCGAGCAGGTTGCGCCAGACGGCGATGCGGCGGCCGAAGAAGCGGATCTCGATGGGCAGCGTGACGACGCCCACCATGAGCAGCGTGGTGATGAACGCGGCCAGCACGGGAGTGGTGGCGCCGTGATCCTTGAGGACTCCGGCCAGCGGAAAGGCGACAAAGCCCGGGATGAGCGCGATGCTCCCGACGATGAGGGCGGCGAAAAACGGCACGGGGCCGCCGCCGCCCAGCCAGCGCTCGAGGGTCGCCGGGCTCACGGCGGCCATCAGCAGGCTCACCGCCGCCAGCACCGCGACCAGCGTGGGCAGGAGTTTGACGAACATGCGCAGGCCGCGGCGCACGCCCATGAGGGTCTTGCGCCGGTCCGCGATGAGCGACGCGATGACGGCGAGTGCCGTGATCGCCAGGAGTATCTCCATCAGGCCTGCGTCGTCGGCGAGTCCTCGGGTGTGCCTCTGCACAACACCGCGAGGATCAGGGACGACTCGAGAGCCCGTAGCGACCGCGTCGTCGCGCCGCCGGGGATGTACACGGCTCCCGGCGCCGCGACGAGCTCCTCATCCGCCCCGGACGTGACCATCACCGAGCCACGCAGCATGACGAACACAACGTCGTCGCTCATTTGGCACGGCGGGATCGTGCCGCCGGCGTCGAGCTCGATGCGTCGCACCTTGGCCTGGCCCTGGTCAAGAAGCACAGCGGCGCGCGTGCCGGGGGCGGGGGACGTGACGGGGGCGTGGGGGGTGGTCGTCAGATCGAACGCCTTCATGGACTGCACGGCGACTCCTTGCTCGCGCGACGGCTCGCTGCCGGCGCGGTGGCCCGCAATGCTTCACGGCGTTTCAGGAAACCGTCGAGCCTCGCGAGCGCGGCGCGGATGTGGCCGGCCCAGGCGTCGAGCGCCTGCAGGCCGTTCGCGGTCAGGGTGTAGGTATGTCGCGCCGGCCCCGACTGCGGCGCCTGCCACGCCGACGTCACCAGCCCGTGCTCTTCCAGGCGACGAAGCGTGCGGTACAGGTGGCCACGGTCCGCGGAGGGGGCGTCAGCCAGCGTATTCAGGCGCTCCAGGAGCTCGTAGCCGTGCGTGGGTTCCTCTGCGAGGAGCAGCAGCAGCCAGGGCTCCAGCCGCGAGAGGGCGCGGCCGGGTCCCGGCGCGCACGGCAGGCAGCGGGCGGGTGCTCGGTCGTTGGGTAATGTGTTGAGAGAGTCCATGGAGCGCCTCTCACAACTATATGACGAACGCATCTACTGGTTCAAGCGTCTTTGTCGGCGCTTGGGATGGAGCCCGGTCCGAGTCCCTCGGCGCCTTCGGCTGGTGGGCGAAAGCGGACCGGCCGGTGTGCCGTAGAAGAAACATCGGCCGGTCCGTCGTTCGCTTCAGCCCCGCGGTCTGGGATGCGGGGAGGCGTTTCCTCAGAAACGGTGCGCCGCCTCAGCAGCAGCTCGCGCTGCGTCAGCCGGCCGGCTTGACGGCGCGCACGAACCCGCTGATCAGCCGCACACCCTCGGGCAGCGCCGGGGCGCCGCACATCGAGTTCTCCGCGGACCCGTCGTAGGCATTGGTCACCTCGACGCTCGCGTCGGCGAAGCCGGCGCGGCGCAGGCGCGCCAGGAAGTCCTGCTCCTCGAGCGCGCCGGAGATGCACGCCGACCAGGCCTCCACGTCACGCATCAGCTCGTCCGGCACCAGGCCGAGGTCGCCCTGGAAGAGGACGTCGCTGATCGCGAAGCGGCCGCCGGGCTTGAGTACCCGGAACGCCTCGGCCAGAGCGCGGTCCTTGTCGGTCGAGAGGTTGACGACGCAGTTGCTGATGATCACGTCGACGCTCGCGTCGGGCAGCGGCACGCTCTCGATCTCGCCCTTGAGGAACTCGACGTTGTCGACGCCGGCCTTGCGCTGGTTGGCGCGCGCCAGGGCGAGCATCTCGTCGGTCATGTCGAGGCCGTAGGCCTTGCCGGCAGGGCCGACGCGACGAGCCGACAAGAAGACGTCGATGCCGCCGCCGCTGCCGAGGTCGAGCACGACCTCGCCGGGCTGCAGATCGGCGAGCGCGGTGGGGTTGCCGCAGCCGAGGCTGGCGAGGATCGCCTCGGGCGGCAGGTCACTGGTCTCGTCGACGGCGTAGAGGCCGCGCGCGAACTCGTCCTGCGGGACGACCGCAGCGGCAGGGCCGCAGCTGCAGCCGCAGCTGCACGGCTGCGCCTGGCTAGCCGCGACCGCGCGCTCGGCGTAGTGCTCGCGGATCCGGGTCTTGAGGTCCGCGTCGCTGGTCGTCTCGGTCATGGTGTCCTCTCATCGGCAAATCAAGTTCCATGAGTGCAAGAATACATCCGCGGGACTTGATGTCAACCTCAAATCAAGATCGGTTGTGATAAGGTAGGCAGACGATGGACGATGCGACACGCACTCATCCGAGTGAAGAAGCTGCGCAGCACTGCTGCCCAGCACCCGACGACGCGGCGGTGGCGCGCCTGACGCGCGTCGCCAAGGCGCTCAGCGACCCCATCCGGCTCGGCATGCTCGACGTCATGGCTCAGGGTCGAGCCTGCTGCGGCCTGCCTGACCCCGCGGAGCGGGGAGTGCCCGGCGCCGCCGACCCCGTCGGCATCTGCGTCTGTGAGTTCCAGGAGCACTTCGGCATCGGCCAGTCCAAGGTCTCGTACCACCTGCGCTTGCTCAAGGAGGCCGGACTTGTGAGCGAGGAAGCCCGCGGCAAGTGGAACTTCTACGCTGTCGACCGCGAGGCCGTGGCGACCGCGTTCGACGCCTTTCGTTCCCTCCTTCGCGCCTGAGCAGTCAGGAGCCGTTGCGGGTGTGTCCGGCCGGGCATAGTGTCATCGAGGATGGCTCCGCACGAACAGGCGAGGGGGATGTGTCCGGATGTTGATCGATGGCTACCAAATCGACTTGAACTGCCCGGCGTGCGAACCGGGGTCCGAGGCGTGGGTGGCGACGGTCACCACCGCTGCGGAGTTGAGCGAGCTGATGCCATACGTCAACGCTGTCGTCGAGAAGGGTGAATACTCACCTGGCGTTCCGACGCTTGTATGGAGGGAAGGTCCGCACAAGGTCTTTCTGAGATCGCGTCAGCTTGGCATGAGCAACCTGCACGACAGAGCTCATGCCGAGAGGGAGGTCGATGGACTCGTCCAGTTTCTCAACGAGACGTGGGACGCGCGCGAACGCATGACACCCGACTTCTCCACCCGGTCGAAGCCGAAAGTCCTCGAGATCCTCAAACTCCTGCCCCGCACCAACTGCGGCGAATGTGGGGTCCCATCGTGCATGGCATACGCCGTTGCGCTTTCGGAGGGCGACAAGACCCTCGATGACTGCCCGCCACTGATGCTTGGGGCTGAAGCTCGCAACCTCGAGAGGCTGGTCGAACTCGGTCTTTGATACCAGCGACCAGCCTCTTGCGGAAGGCGGCGAGCTCGGCGCCGGTGGTGGGGAGCTCCGCGGCAAGGTCGCAATCGCACGCGTCTGTTGTCGGGCGGGCAAGGCCCCGGCGTGCGCGAGATGACCGACGAGAGTCGAAGGGAAGGCACCGTGACGGACCTGGACGTGATCGTGAGGCCGCCGCATCCCGTCAAGTGGTAGATGAGGATGGCGGCTACCGTGGCTCTCGCTGCTGGGCTGCCGTCGTCACCCATGCCGTAGACTGGCTGCCGGCGAGCGCTCTCGCGCAAGGCGAGGGATGGAGGCCTATCGCATGGACAGCACGCCACGACAGCCCGGGCACAGTCCGGAGATCGCGGCCACCGGACGGCCGTCGCCGCTGTTCGAGCTGCCGGAGGCGCGCGGCGGCGTCTACGGTCTTACCGACGCACTCGCCGGCGGCTCCCATGCGCTGCTCGTGTTCCTGCGCCACTACGGCTGACTGCCCTGCCGCGAGCACGTGGCGCAGTTGCGCGACCAGCAGAGTGAGTTCGCTGCCCTTGGCGCGCGCATCGTGACGATCTCGTTCGGCCCCGCCTCCAAGGCGACGGACTGGCTCGAGGAGACGGGCTCGCCTTTCCCCTTGCTCGTCGACGCGCGGAGGCAGACCTATGCCGCCTTCGGGATGAGGCGCTCACTGAGCGGCTCCTGGAACCTTGCGACCATCCGTCGCTACCGCCAGCTCATGCGGGAAGGCCGCACTTGGCGCGGCATCCAGGGTGACTCCCTGCAGCTGGGCGGCGACGTCATCATCGATGCGGCCGGCATCGTGCGCCTGCTCGCCCCGAGCAAGACCCCTATGGACAGGCCGTCGATCGAGTCGCTGCTCGCGGTGCTCTCCCGGCTGCGTGGCGAGGTCGACCCCGCGCGTTAGCCGCGGAACCTCCCGAACAGACGCACCGTGAGCGGGCTGATCCCGTCGTCGACGAACGCCTGATCGCTCAAGCGCCTGACGATGCGCGAGAAGGTGGGATACACGTGGATGCTCGCCCCGAGTCGCCGGATCGTGAGACCCTCATCGACGGCGACGGTCAGCTCGCTTGCGGCCTCTCCGGCGCGGGATCCGAGCAGTGAGGCGCCGAGGATGCGGCCGCGCCGGTCACAGACCAGCTTGGCGCGGCCGCGGGTCTCGCCGTCGCACACCGCCCTGTCCAGGTCGCCGTACTCGAAGCGATAGACGCGCACGGCCGCGTCCCGCGCGCGCGCCTGCGCCTCGGTGAGGCCCACCTGGGCGAGCTCCGGATCGGTGAACGTGGTCCAGGCGAGCGTGTGCGCGAAGCGGGCGCGACCGCGGAACAGCGCGTTACGCGTCGAGACGCGCGCCTGGGCCTCGGCGACGTGGGTGAACTGCGGGCCGCCGGTGCAGTCGCCGCAGGCGAAGACCCCGGCGGCCGACGTGCGCAGGCTCGCGTCGACCTCAATGCCACGCTCGGTGGCGCGCACGCCGGCGGCCTCTAGGTCGAGACCCTCGACCGCCGGCCGGCGCCCGGTGGCGACCAGCACCTCGTCGCAGACCAGGTCGCGCTCCGCACCGTCGGCATGCACCGTGAGCACCTTCTCCGCGCCGCGGCGCTGCGCACCGACGACGGTCGCACCGCGGAGGATAGTTAGCTCCTCCTCCAGGTACCCTCTCAGGAGCTCGCTGAGTTCGGCGTCGTCGCGCGGCAGCAGGCGTTCGCCCCGCTGCACGAGCGTCACCTGCGCGCCAAGACGGGCGAACGCCTGCGCCATCTCCACGCCCACGGGGCCGCCGCCCACCACTGCCAGGCGACGGGGGAGCTCCGCCAGCGACCACAGGGAGACGTGGTCGAGGTAGCCCGCCTCCTCAAGCCCGGGGACCACCGGCGGGCTCGGCCGGGCGCCCGTCGCGACGATGACGCGGCGGCCCTGCACCTCGCGGCCTCCAATCTGCAGCCGGCGCGGGCCGACGAAGCGGGCACCCCCGAAGGCCGTCTCGACGCCGCGCGCCGCCAGCGCATCCGCCGAGTCGGCGGCGGCGATCCGCTCCATCGCCCGGCGCACGTGGGCCATGGCGGCGGGGAAGTCTACGGTGGGATCGGTCAGGACGCCGTACTCTTCGCTGCGCCTCGCCGTGTGAGCCACCGTGGCGCAGCGGATCAGCGCTTTCGACGGCACGCAGCCGGCCCAGAGGCAATCACCGCCGAGCCGCTCGCGATCCACGAGCAGCACGCGGGCGCCCACCCGGCCGGCGAAGGCGGCGGCGGTGAGGCCGGCCGACCCTCCGCCGACGACCACCAGATCGTACTCATTGCGCTCTTGCCGCACGTCCACCTCCATGCTGAGCCGGGAGCGATCCCGAACGGGTGCCACAACGGCGCGGCAGCTCTCGCGCCACGCACTCAGCCACAACCTATCCGACGGAACCAGACCGGCCAGGCCTCGTCTCCCCAGTGTCGGGTCTACGCCATGCGAATCCCGCAACTAACGCGGCTCCAGCAAGAGCGAACCGGGATGATCGCGACCAGTCCTCCCACGAGCTCAACTCACCGCGCCCCGCCTTGAGCACGCGGCCTTCGAGCGGGCCGACGATGGCGCGCAGGCCCCCGTCCTCAGGGTACGGATACCAGAGCGAACCGGTCTCGCGATCGTTGAGCACGAACACGTCATGATACGTCCACCCGCTGGCGCCCAGATCGAGCACGAGCTCACCGGCAGGTATGGGCTCGCCCGAGGTGTCGCGTAATCCTGCGTTCGCGCCGATCGTCACTTCCCGGCCGTACACCGCGGCCAGCCCAGCGAGGGGTCAGCAGCTCACCGCAAGGTGGGCATCGCCGATGAAGTCGTTGACGATCTCGTGGCGGGTGAGGATGTCGATGGGATAGGCGCGCGCCTCGCCGGCGAGCGCGACCCCCACCAGGGGGAAGTCCTCGCCGGCGCCCGGGTAGCCCTGGTCGCCGGGGGCCAGGAAGTCGGGGCCGTCGATAGGCCGGATCACGTTGACGCCGAGACCGTAGTCGAACTCCCCGGGGTCGAAGCCGCACTTGTAGACTGCCGTGGAGATGTCCCACGTGTGGTTCGCACGACCCGTGATGGTCACCGGTGGGCCCGTGCGCTGAGGGTCCGGGCGGGCCGGGGGAGTGGCCGTTCCGCACACCAGCGGCGGCACGCCGGTGGCGTTTGGAGGAGTGCTTTCCGCCGGCCTCGCGGCCTCTGGCGCGCTGCCGCAGGCGCTCACGCCGACGGCCGCCAGTCCCGCGAGCAAGAGCAGGCTAGCGGCTCTCCAGAGGCGGCCGCCGGCATGAGGCCGGCCGTTCGCGCGCTGCGACAGCGATGCCATGTGCTCATCGTTCCCGCGCATCGCCCGAGACTCACTTCTCTACCTTGACGCCGTTCCAGAAGGCGACGTACCCGGTGATCTGTTTCGCCGCCTCTTTGGGCTGAGGGTAGGTCCAGGCGGCGCCGTCGTTGACCTGGTCACTGACCACGACGTCGTAGTAGTTCGCCGTGTCCTTCCACGGGCACGGGGAGTGCTGGTCGGTCTCGCGGAAGTACTCTGTGTGGATCGAGTCCGGCGGGAAGTAGTGATTGCTCTCGACCACGACGGTCGCGTCGCTCTCTGCCACGACGGTGTCTCACCATGTCGCTCTCATGGTCGTTTCCTTCCCTTCGACGCTGGAGCCGCTACGTCGGCTCGCCGGCTCTATTCTCGCGCAGACGCAACTTTGCCCACGTCCAAACGCGCAATCACCAGCGCGCCGATGCGTCGGGCCGTCAGCCGGCGGCCATCACACCATGTAGCCGATGTCGGAGCTCGCCGTGGGGTACGCCCACACGGTCTCCGCCACCTGGTCCACCGTGAGGCCGTGGCGCACGGCCAGCGCGAACACGTTGATGACCTCCTCGGCGTTCGCCCCGAGCATGTGCGCCCCCAGCAGCGTGCCGCTGTCTTTCTCGCGGATCGCCTTGGCGGCGGCGTGGGTGAGCCCGAGGCGGCGCGTGGTGAACCAGCCGCTCATGTCGTTGCTCACGACCTCGACGTCGTCGCGTTCTTCCGCCTCCTCGGCCGTGATGCCCACGGCGGCGAGCGGCGGGTCACTGAAGGCGACGCTCGCCGTCGCCCGCGGGTCGTACTCGGCCGCCTGGCCGAGGATCGTCTTGACGACCACGTTCGCCTGGCGTGAGGCCGGCGGCGTGAGGGCGGCGCCGACTCCCGCGGCGTCACCGGCGGCGAACACGCGGGGATTGCTGACGCTGCGCAGCTGGGCATCGACCACGACGCCGTGGTCGCCGGCGTGCACGTTCGCAGCCGGGAGGTCGAGATTCGCGAGGTCGGGCACGCGACCGGCGCCGTGCACGACGAGGTCGGCGACAAGGCTGCCGCCCGGAGTCTGCACGGCGAAGGCGCCGCTCTCGCCACGGATCTCCAGAGTGGGCGTGTCGAGCAGCACCTCGATGCCGAGGCTGCGATACCGCTCGACCAGCAGAGCGGCCAGGTCAGGATCGAAGCCCTTCAGCACGCGCGACGAGCGGTGCACGATTTTGACCCCGGCGCCGGCGCGGCGCGCCAGCGCCGCGAACTCGAACGAGATGTAGCCGCCGCCCACGAAGACGACGCGCGGCGGCAGCTCATCGAGGTCCATGAAAGCGTCGGCGTGCACGAGCAGCTCTTCGCCGGGCATGCCCAGAGGGCGTGGCGTCGCGCCGGTGGCGATGACGATGCTGTCCGCCCGCAGCTCCTGCCCGTCGATCGCCAGCATGTCCTCGCAGAGAAACCTGGCCTCGCCATGCAGCAGCGTGGCTCCGGCGTCGCGGAGTCGCGCCTCGGTCCGCTGCGGCACGCCGCCCACGAAGTCACGCTTGCGGCGCACGAGGTCGCCCCAGACGATCCGCGGCTCGCCCTCGAGGCCGTGACCCGCGAGAGCCTGGGCCCGACCCACGGCCTCCGCGGCCGCCAGCAGCACTTTCTTGGGGTCGCAGCCGCGCTGCGCGCAGGTACCCCCATACGGCACGCGGTCCGTGACGGCCACGTGGAGGCCGGCAGAGGCGCAGTGCGCGGCCACCGACCCGCCCGCTACGCCGGTGCCTATCACGATGACGTCGTAGTGGCTCATGGGAAACCCCCCTCGTCTCAGGGTCGCTCGGTTGTGATGGTTGCACGCGCAGCCCGCTCGAGGCGCGCGCGGCGAATCCATGTTCCACGATGAGGCCCGTATTCCCGAGCTTCAGGTTCGCGAAGCATCGGTGTCCGGTTGCGCCCCGGTGGCCGTGGGTACAACGGCGGCATGACGCGGGGGCGGGAACGACACGATCCTCGCACTTTCGATGCTCGGAGGTGAGCGTGGACCTGAAGTCCGTCATCCTCAACTGCACCCTCAAGAAGTCACCCGTGGTCTCGAATACCGACGCTCTCATCGACAAGGTCGTCGCTCTTATGGCGCCGCTCGGCGTGCAGAGCGAGGTAGTACGCGTCGTCGACCACAACGTCCCGTTCGGGGTCGACTCGGACCTCGGCCCGGGCGACGAGTGGCCGCTGATCTACGCGAAGCTCAAGGTCGCCGATATCGTGATCATCGGCACGCCCATCTGGTTCGGGGTCCGCAGCGCCGTCGCACAGCTCGTGATCGAGCGCCTCGACGGCAGCTACAACGACGGCGACCCGGTGACCGGGCAGTTCCCGCTGTACGGCAAGGTCGCCGGGGTGATCGTCACCGGCAACGAGGACGGCGCGCACGACGCCGCCGGCACGACGCTCTTCAACCTCACGCATCTGGGCTGCGTGGTGCCGCCCAACGCCGACACCTACTGGGTCGGCGACGCCGGCCCCGGCCCGAGCTACATCGAGGCCGGTGGCGACAAGCACCTGTACACCAACAAGACGGCGCGCTACCTGGCCCACAACGTCACTTGGATGGCCCGGCTGCTCAAGGCCAACCCCATCCCGACGAACCTCAACGCGCTCATCGAGGAGGCCAAGAAGGTGAGCCGGTGACGGAGGGCGCCGCCGCGCTCGTCTGCCGCAACGTCTCGCTCGACTGGCTCTGCCTGCTGCGCCGCGACTCGCCGGCCTGCTTCGCCGCCCTGCTCGGCGATGCTGCGCCCACGGTCTCGGCGTGACAGACTCAGGCCACGCCCAGTGTCTTCCATCCACCGAAGGAGCGTGAGCCGGTGCCACTCGACAGCAGAGCGACGCGCAAGGGGCTGACCCGGGCGCCGCAGCGGCGCGAACGCAGCGACACGCCGCTCAGCATGACGCGCAGCGTCTGCCCCGTGTGCCGGATCATGGTCGATGCCCAGCTCGTGGAACGTCGCGGCAGGGTCGTCATGCGCTCCTGGTGCCCCGAACACGGCTGGACCGAAGCACTCGTCTCGTCCGACGCGCGGCAGTACCGTGAGGCGCGTCGTTTCGCCCGCCCGGGCGCCATGCCCGTGCAGGTGGAGCGCGACTATCACGGCTGCCCGGACTCCTGCGGCTTGTGCCCCGAGCACCAGCAGCACACCTGCCTGGCCCTCCTCGAGATCACTCAGGCGTGCCAGCTGGACTGCCCGGTGTGCTTTGCCGGCCCGAGCGCCGGCGGCGGCCACCTCACGCTCGCGCAGATCGAGGGCATGATGGATCGTCTGCTGGCCTGCGAGGGCGAACCCGAGAGCCTGCAGCTCAGCGGCGGAGAGCCTACGCTGCACCCGCAGATCCTCGACGTGCTGCGCATTGCGACCGGCAAGGGCTTCCGCCGCATCCTCCTAAATACCAACGGCATCCGGCTGGCCGAAGACCCGGCGTTCCTCGACGCGGTCGCCGCCTACGATCCGACGATCTATCTGCAGTTCGACGGTCTCGACGACGCGACGTATCGCACGCTGCGCGGCCGCGACCTCCTCAGCCTCAAGCTTCGCCTGGTCGACATGCTGGCCGAGCGCGAGCTGCGCACGGTCCTCGTGGCCACCGTGGTGCGCGGCGTCAACGAGCACGAGCTCGGCGGGCTTGTCGACTTCGCGCTCGCTCAGCGGCACGTGCGCTGTCTGACGCTGCAGCCGGCCACCTTCGCGGGGCGCTTCACGCCCGATGAGACCATCGCACCAGTCGATGCCATGGACCGCGTGACGCTCACCGAGTGCGCCAAGCTGATCGCCGCGCAGTCCGTCAACGGGTTCCAAGCCGGCGACTTCTTCCCGATCCCGTGCCCCGACCCGGCCTGCAGCCTGGTGACCTACGTCCACTCCGGCGTCGATCCTGAGACGGGGCAGCAGCGAGTGCTGCCGCTGACGCGGCTCGCCGACGCCGAGGACTTCGTGGACTTCGTCAAGAACGCCAGCGCCGGCGAGCTGAACAGCGAGCTGCGCGAGGTCTTCGAGGAGTTCATCGCCGTCGGCGCCGCGGAGGGCAGGACCGGGGCCTGCTCCTGTTCGGCATTGGGCGGCGTGGAGGTCGACTGGGGCGCGCTCGAGCTCGAGATCACCCTCATCGGCATGATGCACTTCATGGACGAGCACACCTTCGACCTATCGCGGGCGCGCAAGTGCTGCGTGCACGAGGTGCTCCCCGACGACGGCGGCATCGTGCCCTTCTGCGTCTACAACGTGCTGCATCGGGGTCGCTGAGCATGGATGAGTTCGCCGCCTGCTGCAGCGATTTCTACGCCAGTGACGCGGTGCGCCTGCTGCTCGGCGATTCCTTCCATCCCGGCGGCGAAGCACTCACCAGGGACCTGCTCGAGATGGCCGCTGCGGGGCCGGGCCTGACGCTGCTCGACGTGGGCGGGGGGCTCGGGACCAGCGCCGAGCTGGCGGCGCGCGAGTTCGGCTGCGCGGTCAGCGTCGTCGACCGCGCCGCGGCCAACGTGGAGCGCTGTCGGGAGCGACTGGATGGGGCCGGCCTGGCGGACAGCGTCGAGGTCCGTCTGGCCGACGTGCACGCGCTTCCCTTCTCCGACGCCGCCTTCGATATCGTCCTCTGCGAGTGCGTGTTCTCGACGTTCACCGAGAAGCCGGCCGCCGCCGCGGAACTGCTGCGCGTGCTGCGCGGCGGCGGCCGGCTCGCCCTCTCCGATGTGACCCTGGAGGCCGCGGCGCTGCCGCCTGAGCTGGAGACGCTGCTCGCGCGCGTCGCCTGCCTGGCGGACGCGCCTTCGGAGCGCGCGCTCGGCGCGCTGCTGGAAGGCGTGGGGTTCGTCGTCGTGGAGAACCGCGACGCTTCCTGGGCGCTCACCGAGATGACGCAGCGCGTCCGCCGCCGGCTCCTGGCGCTGCGCGTCGCCGGGCAACTGGGAGCGATCGACACCGGCGGCTTCGACCTCGATGAGGGCAAACGCCTCGCCGATCGGGCCCTCGAGCTGATCGACGCCGGCGACGTCGGCTACGTGTCTCTTGTCGGTACCCCGGGCGCGAGGTCGTGAGCGCCTTCGACTCCACGCCGCTCGCACTCGATCTCGGGCTCCCGCACCTCTCGCCCGATGCGGTCCCTTGGCTCACGGCTGCTCAGATGGCGGCCGCCGACGACCTCGCGACGGGGGAGTTCGGCATCGACCTGCTGCAGATGATGGAGCACGCCGGCGCGGCGCTGGCGGAGGCGGTGATACGCGCCGCCCCCAACGGACCCGTCACCGTGCTTGCCGGCGGCGGCGACAATGGCGGCGGCGGGCTCTGTGCCGCGCGCCACCTTGCGAACCGCGGTCGTGAGGTGACGATCGTGCTCTCTTCGACGCCCAGCACGGCCGGCGCCCATCACCTGCGCACCCTCGCCGCCATGGGCATCAGGCCGGCGGAGGGGCCGCCGGGCGCCGGCCCCGTCGTGGACGCACTCGTGGGCTACGGCATCAAGGGGGCCCTGCGTGGCCGCGCCGCGGAACTGGCCAAGGCCGTCCGCGGCCGCGTCATCGTCTCGCTCGATCTGCCGTCAGGCCTCGGTCATGTCGGAGCCGTGGAGCCGCTCGTCACGGTGGCCCTGGCGTTGCCCAAGGAGAATCTGCGGGACGTGCGGCCGCTGCTCCTCGCCGACATCGGCTTGCCGCAGGCGCTGTGGTCGCGGCTCGGTCTCGATGTCTCCACGGTCTTCGGGGACGGTCGGCTCCTGACGATCCTGCCCGCAGTCAACCCACCGAAGCTTGGCCGTTCCAGTACGCCCTGATCTGCTTCTTGCGCCCGTGGAGCGCCAGCTCCAGGAACCCGGGCCGCAGCAGGGAGCCGATCGCCAGGAAGACGTCGAGGCCGTCGGCCTCGATGCGCTCGAAGCGCAGACCCTGATCCGATGGGCGGTCCGTGGCGACCTCGAGCAGCGTGACCTTGCCCTCACAGACGCCGTGCACGTTCGTCCAGACGTAGAGGCTCCCGCCGCGCTCGCGCAAGTACGCGAAGACGTCGTCCGGGGCGAGGATCCTCACGGGAGTTGCGCCGGCCGCGACGCTCTCGGCCTGAGTGATGCCTTGGCTCGTGGCCTCCATGACCTGTCTCCTTGTTTCGGTGCGCCTGCCGGGTCCACGTCGACTCATCTCTTCATCTTGTTCCACCGGCCAAACACGGGCGTCCGAGAATCGTGCGGAGTCTGGTGGCCTCGCTGCGGGGTCGGCCACACCGCGCCCCCGTGACTTGGTGCCTCTGGGATCAGCTAGGCGGAACCCTGGAGGGCGCGGCGTAAGAGCTCGTCCGATGGGACACCGCCGGACCCGGCGGGTGGGAAGTACTGTCGTCAGCCGAGGCCGTAGTCGGTGCGCTGCTCGGCCTCGGGCTGTACGTCGCGACCGCGCACGCGCACGGTGGGGGAGCCGACGAAGCGCAGTACCTCGACAGCCTCGAGGCTGTCGACGACCGTGTCGCTGACCGAGACAGCCACCCCGACGTCCTCGGCCACGCGACAGACGGCATCGCGCGCCGTCTGCCAATTACCGCAGCCATGGGTGTGGAGAATCTCGACGGCGACAGGTCCGTTCATCGTGACATCAGGATACCTTCGCTCCTTCGCCATGAAACCGCCGAAGGCATTCATAAACAATAGTTGCTTGAAAGATACCCTAGGGGGTGTAGTGGGTCGTGAGATCGCGGACTACCGCAGCCACCTGCAGCACGAAAGGTCCTTCATGAACGTCAAGCGTCTGATCATCGTCCTCGGCCTCGCCGGCTTCATCGTCATGGCCGACAGCTGGGTCGTCTCTCCGCTCCTGCCTTCGATCGCCCGCACCGTCGGCGTCGAGCCGGCGCGGGCGGGGATTCTGATCGCCGCCTACATGCTGCCCTTCGGCCTGTTCCAGCTGCTGTACGGGCCGCTCGCCGACCGCTTCGGCAAACTCCGCGTGGTCGGTGTCAGTCTGGTCTTCTTCACGGTGGCCACGGGCCTGACGGCCGTGGGTGTCGGCCTCGGCGACCTGATCCTCTATCGGGCGTTGACAGGCATCTTCGCGGCGGCGACCATGCCGGTGTCGCTCGCTCTCATCGGTGATCTCGTGCCGATGAAGCAGCGGCAGCAGGCGATCGCGAGCTTCATGGGCATCGCCTTTCTCGGTCAGGCCACGTCAATGACCATCGGCGGCACCATCGCCGCCGTCACCAGCTGGCGCGGCGTGTTCATGGTCTACGCGGTGGTCGCGGCCGTGATTACCGTCGTGCTGCTGGTCACGGCGCGTTCGTTCGCGAGTGAGCTGCACGGCGATCCCAACAGCCAGTTCGTGCGGCCGTACCTGCGCCTGCTCGGTCACTGGCCGAGCCTGCGCACCTACCTGGTCGTCTTCTTCGAGGGGGTGCTGGTGCTCGGCTCGTTCTCGTACCTCGGCGCCTTCGCGGCGCGCAGCCTCGGGCTCGGCACCCTCCAGATCGGGCTGCTGATGGCCGTGTTCGGCGTCGGCGTGATCGCCGCCAGCCGCGCCTTCGCCCGGCTCGCCGAGCGCATCGGCCGCCACCGGCTCGTGGCCGTGGGGCTGGCGCTGGCCGCGGCGGCCGACCTCACCGTGGTCGTCGGCTACTCCCAGCTCTCCTTGGTGGCCGTCGGCGGGGCGCAGCTCGCCCTGGTGGCCGTCGGCGTGCTGCTGCTCGGCCTGGGCTTCATGTTCGCGCACTCTTCGCTGCTCACCACGGCCACGCAGTTCGCGGCGAAGGCGCGGGGCACCGCGATGTCGCTCGTCGCCTTCGCCTTCATGGTCGGCGGCGCCCTCGGTACGGCTCTCGGCGGGCGCCTGATCGAGGCGACGAGCTACCGCGAGTTCTACCTCGTGGGCGGGGTCGCTCTGGCTGCGCTTACCGTGATCGCCCTGGTCGCCGTGCCCAGGCATCCCGTGTCGGAGGAAGGTCCCGTGCAGCTGCATCACGCTCACGACGGGGCGCCGGAGCCCGACAGCCAAGCAGGCGGTCTTGGCGTCGTGTTGGCCAAGGTGGAGTCGGAGGACTGAACCTGGCTCAGCGACTCGGGCTGCACCACTCCGCCCTCTCGCGTACACTGCGTGCGGTGTGGCTGGCGAACCGGCGCCCGGCCTGGGCGGGTACATGGGCATGCTTTGCCGGGACGAAACGTGGACGAGGAGCAGGATATGGCATGGCTCGACGATGTTCCGCGCGAAGAGATCGACTGGGGACCGACCATCGACGAAGCGGCCTGCCGTGACGGGTGTCGCGTCTGTCTGGACTTCTGCGAGCAGGGTGTATACGAGTGGGTCGACGGCCGCCCGCGCGTCGTGCAGCGTACAGCCTGCATGGTCGGCTGCTCGCATTGTGCGAGCCTCTGCGAGGCCGGCGCCATCGCGTTTCCCTCTCTCGATGATCTGCGCAAGGCCCATCCGCGCCCGTGAGCGCGCGCGCCGGGGCGCCGGATTCGCTGCCGGCCACCGCTGAGGCGCGAGCGACGACAGCGCCCGTCCACACTGACGACCTTCGCAAGATGTGCGTCGAGCCCACCAACGCCTGCAATCTGAACTGCAGGACGTGCGTGCGCCACGCCTGGGACGAGCCCGAGGGGTTCATGACTTGGGCGACGTTGGAGGCCGTCGTGGACGGGCTTGCCGACGCGGTGCGCGAGAATGGGCCTCCCGGCGACGGCGACGGCGGGGGCGGCGCGGCCGCAGGCCCGCACGCCGCCGGCACGGTGGCGTTCATGGGGCTCGGCGAGCCCCTGTTGCACCCGCGCTTTCTCGACATGGTCCGGCTCGCCAAGGCGCGCGGGCTGCGCGCCGAGGTGACCACCAATGCGTTGCTGCTCGACGACGAGATGGCCGGCGGCCTGCTGCAGGCCGGCCTCGACCAACTCGTGGTGAGCATCGACGGCGCCTCCGCCGAGGCCTTCGGCCGTGTGCGCTCCGGCGCCTCGCTGGACAAGGTCGTCGAGAACGTCCGCCGCCTACACGACCGCCGCGGCCCCAATTACGGACCCGGCATGCGCATCGGCATCGAGTTCGTGGCGATGCGCTCCAACGTCGGCGAGCTTCCGGGGTCAACCGGCTCGCCGCGCAGCTGGGCGCCACCTTCATCATCGTCAGCAACGTGCTCGCCTACACGCCCGAGTTGCAGGCCGAGACGCTCTACGTCCACCGCGTGACCGCTAGCGAGGGCGCGGAGACGACGGCGACGCCGCGCTGGCAGCTCCCGGCGTTCGACTGGGACGAGGAGCTTGGCGCGGCGCTCGGGCGAGCGCTCGCGCGCTCGGGTCGGGTGACGTTCGGCGACGGTGACTCCGGTGCGGCCAGAAAGCGCTGTCCGTTCGTGCAGGATGGTGCATGCGCGGTCTCCTGGCACGGCGGCGTCGGCCCCTGCCCGCCCCTTCTGCACACGTACACGTGTTTCGTGCGCGGTCGCGAGAAGCGGATGATGCGCTGGGAGGTCGGGCGCCTGCCCGACGAGTCGCTTGCGGCGATCTGGGCGAAGCCCATCTACGCCGCCTTCCGCGAGCGCGTGCGCCGCTTCGACTTCCCGCTCTGTACCGACTGTGGCTGCGAACTGGCCGAAGGCAACGAGGAGGACTGCTTCGGCAACCCGCACCCGGTGTGCGGCGACTGCCTCTGGGCGCGAGGCATGATCCGCTGCGCCTAGATGAGATGGCGCGCGGTCGCTCTTCGCTTCGCGCATAGTCCTCACGCTGACCAGGCGCCAAGTCCGGCCGGCCGGCTCAGAGCAGCTGATCGGCGAGCGCTGCGTCGCGCGTGAGCATGTCGCGAAGCACGCCGCGCATGATGTCGAGTGCGTCGATCACGCGCGCATCAGCCAGCGAGTAGTGGACGCTGGTGCCGTCGCGCTCGGCGTTCACGATCTTTCGCTCGCGCATCGTCTTGAGGTGCCGAGACACGGTGGGCTGCGGCGTGTCGAGGATCTCCGCCAGCTCGTGGACGTACTTCGGGCCGTCGCTCAATGCGTAGAGGATGAGGATCCGCTTGGGATCCGCCATAGCCTGACAGATGTTCGCGTGGAGCAGTGTCACTTGGCGTTCCAGCCGCTCATCCATGGCGTCGCTCCTCCCGGATCCCGGGCGACCCGCAGGGGTCACCGATCCTGCTATTCATTCATACGTATCTTGGTAAATGATAACTCTGATAGGAGTTATCGTGTCAAGCTTCCGGATGCGGTTGTCGAGGGCTCGGCAAACGCAAGGAGCCGCGATGGGCATGCGCCCATCGCGGCTCCTCGATCACTCGTCGAGAGAGTCTGACGGGAAAGCGCCTACTTGACGCGCAGCTTGACGGTCGCCGACGTCGCGCTGAGCGCGGTCTTGGCGTCGGTGAACTGGGCGCGGAACGACCAGGTCCCCTCCGTGGAGGTCCGGTAGCGGTACGAGTACGCGCCTTCCGCATCCGTGGTGCGGGTGGTCAGCGTCTTGAAGGCGGAGGCGCCCGGCTTCTTCGCCTGGACGACGACCTTGTAGACGCCTGCCGGCCTCAGGGCGCCGGAGAGCGTGAAGTACTTGCCGGCGACAACGACGGACGCGCTGCGCGCGAGCGTGAGCGCCGGATTCACGGTGAAGGTCGCCGTGTTCTGCGCCTCGACGTTGCCGTTGACGTCCTGCGCCCAGAACTTGACCGTATGCGTCCCGATGGACAGCTTCGTGTCCTTCTCCGTCGGCACAGTGATCTGCACGGCAGGCGATACGGTCTCGGTGGCCACCGTGTACAGGCCGGCGACGCCCTTGTCGAACCTGTGGTAGACATAGGCGACGCCCTCGGCGTCTGTGGAGCTGATCTGGAAGATCACATCGCCGGCGTAACTCGTCGCCACGTCAGACGTGGTGACGGGCGGCGTCGCATCGTCGGTCAGGCCCGCGTACGCGCCCACAGCGCCGATGCTGAGCAGGATCGCCGCCGCAGCGATGACGATCATAAGGTGACGTGTCTTTTTCACTTGGTGCACACCTCCATGCAGGTTCGGGCGCGGTGCTCCGTGGCGCCATGCTCCCGGGTCAGAGTCGTCCAGTCGCGCCGCGTTGCGGTCACTGGCCCATCGAATGGTCGAGAGCCTGGTCGTGACACGAGCCGCAGGCCATCTTCGCGCCGGTGTAGGTGACGTGGCAGGTCCTGCAGGCCTCGACGCTCGGATCCAGCGGTACCGCCCCTGCAGTAGGCACGGCCATCTGGAAATAGGTATTCAACAGCTCGGTCGTCTTGAGCACGACGTCGAAGCAGGCCTTGCCGCAGCGGTCCTTCTGGAGCGGCCCGCCGTTTGCGGCGCCGGTCGTCATGGTCCACTGCACGAGGGACGAATGGCAGAGGGGCGAGTGCGCGGTCGAGGTGGGGACGTTCTTCAGCGGGAGCGTGGGAGGGGTCCAGGTGTCGGACAGCACAAGCGCCCCAAGGTGGGACTTCCAGGCGGCGTTGGTCGGCAGCGCCTCCTCGGCGTAGTACTGCATGATCGCGTCGATGAGGTTGTTGCGATGGGCGCCGTTCGCGACGGTCATGCCGATGATCGCGGAGGCCCCATTCAAGGTGCCGCAGATCGTGCCCCAGCCGCCGACGCCGCCGCCCCCGTAGCGGAAGACGTTCTTCGGCAATGTGCCCCACGTCTCCGGGTTGGCCACGGCGAGCGCCTCGGCGAACGGCCACCACACGCCCTCGGCGCAGCCGGAGGCGAAGTACACCTCGAAGGCGCGGCGCGCGAGCTTCTCGGCCATCGGCTGGTCGGCCGCGGCACTTGGATAGGGCCACGGCACGCCGGTCACGGCCGCCTCGGCCGTGGACGGCCGATTGGCCAGCCCCAAACCTGACACGGCGGTCACGCCGACCACGGCGCCGGCGCCGGCCAGGAACTTGCGCCGCGACATCACCTTATCGGACATGTTCAATCTCCTTTTCTGTGATTGATTGCCGGGTGGCGGCATTGCGGACGACACACCGGGGAAGCCGTTGGGTCACGCAAGAGGGGTAGCTGATCCTGGGAGCATGGGGGTCGAATCGTCCGGAGCACGCCGACGCCCCTCCGCGAGCGGAGAAACCACGCGGCACTCACGATGCTCTTGGGTCTGCTGACTGGCCCCGGATTCCCCTGCACTGACAGTGTTATCATCCGCATATGCGCTCCTCCGCATGTAAAGCTATCATGCTTCGCGGGATACCGGGAAGCGGGGGTCGCAGTCGGCCGCTGGGGTCAGAGAGTACCGCGTGAACGCACATTGAGCAGGTCTCGAGCGAAAACGACTACGCCCGCGGATCCTATTCCTGATAGCTGCTATCAATGCTCTTGTAATCCGAGTCACATGCGGTAAAATGCCGGGCCATGTGTGCGGGAGGCAATGTTGACGGATCGCTGGGTCGAGCCCCAGGAAGGAGAGCCATGGAAGCGATGACCGGGCCTGCGGCGAACACGCGGCGGCAGTTTCTGAAGCAAGCGGGGGTGATCGCGGGGGCGTCCGCCGTCGTGCTGGCGACAGGAGCAGCGCTTGACGATCAGGGAGCGCTGGCCGCTACGGCAGGGACAGCTGCGCGGAACGACACCGTCCGCATGGTGCAGGATCTCGAGCGCGCCTTGACGCGCCCCATCGAGACACGCCGCTGGGCGATGCTCATCGACCCGCGGCGCTGCATCGGCTGCCACGCCTGCAGAGTGGCGTGCATCGCGCAGAACGGCCTGCCGGTCGGTGTGTCGTACCGGACGGTGCCGGAGGTCGAGTCCGGTACCTTCCCAGCCGTCGAACGGTTCTTCATGCCGGCCAACTGCATGCAGTGTGAGAACGCACCCTGCATCGCGGCGGCGAACGCGGTCGTCGCCGGCTCGATGGGGCGACGCCCCGACGGCATCGTGACGATCGACTACACGCGCATGAAGGGCCAGAAGGTGTTCAAGGCCGCCAAGAAGGCGTGTCCGTACGCCACAGCGCTGTACTACGACACGGGCCGCAACTGGACGGCCGGCACGCCGTCACTACAACCGTACGACAAGCGCCCGTCCCACGAGTACGGTGCGACGTGGTCACGAGCCAAGACGAAGGGCACGACGCGCAAGTGCCATTTCTGTGCGGACCGCATCGACGCCGGGATGCTCCCCGCCTGCGTCGCGACCTGCACCGGTCAGGCCATGCATTTCGGCGACCTCAGTGATTCCGAGAGCCTTGTGGCCGAACTGCTCGGCACTACCGAGACAATACGCATCGAGAAGGGCGCGAGCACGTCACCCCGGGTCATCTACGTGAACGAATCCCTGGCCGAGACACCCGTGATGACATGCCAGACATGTCACGTCTAGGAGGACACCATGCCGAGTGATGACCTGA
>Ga0315293_10001651_pt1 | contig 21646 bp, 18 predicted proteins | sample YL17G13_20_MG_FD_203071 | JGI IMG/M metagenome (GOLD analysis project Ga0315293, IMG submission 203071) | Sediment microbial communities from Yellowstone Lake, YNP, Wyoming, USA - YL17G13_20 | ecosystem: Environmental > Aquatic > Freshwater > Lake > Sediment | place: USA: Wyoming | collected... | reverse complement strand
GTCAGGACATCCCCAGCCTTCCAGCCCATGCCTTCAGCCAGATTCTTGGGGACAGTCAGGAAATACTGGCCGTTCTTATTTTGCAGTATCATGATTAGGTATAATGGGATACATAATTATATATCTGCTCCTCCAATAATCAATTGGTTATGCCATTCAATTCAGCCATGTGATCGAAATTAAATTTTTATTGTAGCTCAGACAAATCATTATCAATGATATGGAAATTCGCCGTCATTCTGGGAATCTTTCTGCTGGTGGTGCTAGTGAGCGGATGCATAGGCGAGGACACGGGCACCCCAGGCGGGACCACCCCGCAGCCCCAGTGCGGACTGCCGAAAAAGATGATAAACGGCATCTGCTGCAATGACGACAATAACAACTACGTCTGCGACAATAACGAGCCGGGCTGCCCGGCCTCCTGCGACGATTCCAACACCTGCACGAACGACACATGCTCGTCGGCCACCAACTTCAAGTGCGTCCACGGTACCATTTCGCCATGCTGCGGCAACGGCGTCTGCGACCCCAGCGAGGATGTGAACAATGTGTGCCCCCAGGACTGCCAGGTTATAAGCATGACCGATTTCCAGTATGCAGGGACGCCGGATTACATAGACGGCAATACATTCGTCTTCATCCACACGACGGCATCTGAAGCCGTTTACAGGACATTCTTCCTGAACATGACAGCCCCTTCCGACAATACCATGGAGAACATCAGGTACACCTTCAAGTGCAACTCTACCCAGTACCCGGCGCTCGACAGCATCGACGCGGTGCCGGATAACCTTACGGAGGAGGACTACCTGCTGAAGATAAACAGGCTCAACACCACAAACTACGTAGTGTTCACCTTCTTCTTCATGGAAAGGAACCCGGCCTACAGGCTTGATATCCTCCAGATGGATGCGAACGAGAAGGCCAGCTTCCATTTCAAGATAATGAAGGCACAGCCGCAGAAAAGGGACGACCTCAGCTGCCTGATAAAGTTCTACTTCATGAAGCCAAGGAAGATTGTCTACAAATGGCTTAAGATTTCGTACATATGAACCCTTTTCTGGCCGAGACAGGCAAAAGCGTTCACGGAAAACGTGCATTGCTCCTGTTTTTTGCTTAAGCTTTTTCTAAAAGCTTATTTTGAATGATGTTTCTTGCTTAAGATTCTTTTCCAAAGAAGCTTATATTATTTAAACACCATTCCTCAATAAATGTAGATATCAACCCGGAGATGGGCGCGCCCCATTTGGCAGCCGCTATCTGGGAAGAGGTGGTAAGATGGCATTCAAACTGGTCATATCCGACCCAAAGACAAGGAAATCAGGGCAGAAGGAAGTCTCCGGAGAGGGGCTCATGGGAAAGAAGATAGGCGACAAGGTGTCCGGCAATGTCGCCGGCCTTGACGGCTACGAGCTCGAGATAACCGGTGGCAGCGACAAGGACGGGTTCCCAATGCGAATGGATGTCGAGGGAATCGGAAGGAAGAGGATACTATTATCGGGGGCGACGGGCTTCCATTCTGCGCACAAGGGCATGAGGAAGAGGAAGTCCATAAGGGGCAACACAATCTCGGAGGACATAGTGCAGATAAACACGAAGATTGTCAAGCACGGGGCGAAGCCCATAGAACAGGTGCTCGGAGGGGCAAAGAAGGAAGAGAAGAAGCCCGAGGGTGCCGAAGGCAAGAAGCACGAAGAGGAAGGCCACAAGGCAGAGCACAAGAAGGAAGAGAAGGCCGGGTAGGCCCGGAACATCCCTGCGTGGCAATTCTAGAGTCTGTTTTTCCTAGGCCTGCATATCAGCATATTTTATGCCCCTCAGGGCCTTCTGGTCGAGCCTCATGGAACCTGAAATAGCGTATCCTGAAGCGTGTCTTGGCGCCGCCGAGTATGAGCGGCGGATATCCCCGACCCAGAGCTGCCTCACAAAAGGCCCTTTGCACCCGTCGACATATCCCCGGGGGAGAATATCAATCGGCATAATGCCCAGATTATAATGCGACATCAGCATTCCTACCATTCTGGCCTGTTTACCAAAAGCCCATACGGCCATCCTGTCTTCCTGCAACCTCTCGACGGGTATATTCAGTACCGGACCATCATTGTAGATTTCCATCGCGCCTTCCATGCACCTCCCCAGCTGTTCTTCGGTCGGGAAGAATTCTGCGCCGGCAGCATGCGCAATGACTGCTTCACCGGCGCATTCGATCATGGGCGACCTTCTCAGAAGAAGCGCCCAGTGCTTTGGCCGGTACAGGAAAGCCTCCTTCGTGAAGTGCGCTTCCCTTGTGTGGCCCACAGACACCCCAGGATCCTGTTCATGGAAGCGTATCGCATAAAACCTGGCCCAGGCATCCTCCTCGGCGGATATGGGGTCATAGCCATGGGCTTTTAGGACCTCTAGGGCCCTGTCCAGAGGCTGGCTGACAAAAGCCGACCTGACCCTCCTATTGAATATGCCCGAACCATCCGGGCTTTCCATCAGCGCACTGAAGTCGAATATCTCACCCTCGGTATCCGCCATTAGGAAGACCTTTTTATTAGATTTAATATGTCCGGCACGGTTATTAAGTGTCGTGGGCACGGAAATAATGGCCGTTATTTATTTGGGAAAACAATAATATTATATGAAAGAAAATGAACATGCCGCCTTTTTCTTGCCGCCGCTTTTCCTGATGATAATGCTTGTGCCATCAGTGTTCGCCGCGGATTCCATGAATATGGTGCAAATGGGCATTTCAGGAGCAATCACGACCAAAGCCATAACCAGGGCAGACCTGACGGGAAGCGGCAAAATGTCAATCATCGTCGGAACTTCCACAGGATTATACATTTTCAATGAGGGTGGTGCACTGGACCGTTATACCCAAACATCCGGCGCGGTCTCCAATGTGGCGGTTTTGGGCGATTCGGCAGGGAATGGGAAAAGGAAAGTCGCCATAAGCACCGGGGACATTTATTTTCCCAATGTTATCTGCTTCGATGCCGGGAATGGTGAGAAAAAGTGGGAATTCTCCCCTAAAGCAGAAGTCTATGACCCTTTCATATTATGGACCATGATGCAGACAAGCGTTTTCGACATGGAGGCGATAGGCGACATTAATGGAGACGGATCCTCCGACCTGGTGCTGAGCTCCGGGTATGACATTTACGCTCTTGATGGGGACACCGGCAGTATGCTGTGGAAATTCGGGGACACCGACAATGTGTGGGACTTGGTTGCTGTCGAGGACCAGAACGGCGACGGGATGCAGGATGTTCTTGCGGGGGACCAGAACGGCTACCTCTATCTTATCAGCGGCGGGACAGGAAAGACAATATGGAGCGACTATCTGTCAAAAAGCTACACTGTAATGAACCCTTCCACAAATTCCCAGGCAGGGTCTGTGAAAAGATCCGTCTGGGATATTGCTCCCCTGATAGTCGACGGGAAACTCAAGGCGGCCGTCAGCGCGGAAGATGGCAACGTCTATTTGTTGGACGTGAAAACGGGCGCCATGGAGTGGGAGCAGGAAGTAATCGACTATGTCGATTCATTGTTATATAACTATTATGGCGACAACCCCATTCCGACATCGAGAACGGATTACAATTTTTTCAACCTGAGGGTGAACATCGTCGATGACGTATCCAATGACGGGAACATGGATATCGTTGCATCCACCTTTCCCGGCATCAGGCGGGGGAAAGAGTACAAGGGTGTCAGGGGCATTTATATGATAAACTCGAAGAGCGGGAAGATAGAATGGAAGAACGAAAACACCGAGCTCAGCTATGTCTCGAAGCCGTCCAGCATCCAACTTGAAAAATCATATCTGGCTGTTCCGATAGGGAAGGCCGAATCAAAGGAGAAGATCAGGCTGATCGACCCCAAGGACGGCTCAACGCACGAAATAATCAGCATCAATTCGACGCCCGGCCAGGTAAGAAGCAACACCTATTTTTTGACGGGCTCAGGCAAGAACAGATTAATCATGGGATCAAACAGCGGGGATCTGGCGCTGATTGAATATCCCGGCAATGTCATATGGGCTTATCCAAGGATAAATGACATCATTGTTGAAAAGGGAGACCTCACCGGCGACACCTCAATGGACATGCTTGTCAAATCAAGGGACGGTGCGGACCCAGAAAACGCATTCGACGAAGGCAGGTCGAGAATCATATTCGTTATAGATGGTTCAACGAGGAGGATAGCATGGTCCTATGAGCTGCCTTTAAGACTGTTCCTTGAGACCGGCGGCCTTTCGGAGGTTAAAATGGTCCCGGACCTGAACGGCGACGGCAAATCCGACATCGTAGCCTATACCCAGTATCCTGGCGACTGGAACACCGGGGACATGTACGGGGAGAACACGAGGATACTTGGCTTCAGCGGGAAGGATGGAAGAATCATTTTCAACAGGTCGGTAATCGAAAATGAATACTACGGCAAATATTCCCAGTTATTCAAGGATGATGGGACGTTGAATCTGACGGTCAGGGACTGGCTCCTTCTCCAGATGGGAATGGATGAGATCCAATTGCAGATGATGAAGCAGAGCCAGAGGGAGGAGTTCGACAGGCGGTTCGAGGACAAGCGAAGGGAAATCATGAACAGGCAGAGGGATTTCAGAATAAAAAAGAGGATAGAGTCTTTGGACATCGTGAAGGACCAGAGCGGCGACGGGATACCGGATTTCATCATCGGGAGCTGGCAGGACCTCTTCATAATGGACAGCGTGAAAGGAGATATCGTATGGAACAGGACAACGTCGCCCAACAGCTATCAGGATCCCTTTACGGGTGAGATGCAAACGGACCTGTATAGCAACTGGACTGACAGCGACAGAAACGCGTTTCTTGCAATCGGGGATGTCAACGGCGACGGCATGGATGATCTGGTGCTGGTTTACTGGAACGGCTTGGTATTTTTGCACAGCAACCTTACTGCGAAGGGCCTCGATTATTCCGTCGCTTCCAGAATGACATTGACCAACGGCATCAATAAGGATAAAGTCGCAAAGGTCGCCGATTTGAACGGGAACGGCGCAACGGACATTGTCTTTGAAAGGAACGTGCAGGATGCGCCCCCGGTATACGTTTTTGCCGACGGCAGGAGCGGATATAATATCATGGAGGCCGAGAAGAGCGGGACCAGCATGAAGCTGAACACGGCCGATTTCAACGGCAACGGATTCAGGGATACGATAATCTTTCAGATATGGTCAGCAAGCGGAAGCCCCAAACTGGAAATCATTGACGGCAGGAGCAAGGACAGCATCTGGAGCTACAAGGGCATTGAAGATGCATGGATGGTGAGGGACGTCTTTGGATATGATTCTGTTATGCCCGCGGCCCCGGTGGAAGACATGAACGGGGACGGGATTGCCGATGTCGCTGTCGGAAGGTCGATGCCGTGGCAGCCGGGGGCAGAGGTTTTCGTATATGATGCAAAAGACAATCTGCAGCTGCGAAAGGTCGTGATTGAAGATGTCGGCATGGGGGGCAAAGACATGAGATGGATGCCGGCGATCAGCATAGAGCCAATTCCCGATGTCAACGCTGACGGGCATAACGACCTGGGCGTCATAATGGCTGTCGGGGAGATGTCCCAGAAGGAGATAAAGATGTTCGTGGTCGACATCTTTAACGAGAAAATAATAAGCGATTTCGGGGCAATAGGCAGCGAGATAATTAATCTGGGAAACGGCAGCATCGGAATGATAGGAAATTCGGGCAATATATTCTTTCTCGACACGAAAAAGGACTTCATAATAACAACCCCTGATAACGGAAGTGTCACCGGCTCGCCCGTCTCGGTCGGATGGGGCGGCGAAGGAGAATCCGTTGCCACAGTCCTCGTCGATAATAAGAAAATATTGAGAACCAGTGATAAAGCGGCAGGATTCGAGATACCAAGCGGATCCCACAGGGTCACGGTCTACTCAATCGACAGGTACGGGAAGGGAGTCTATGACAGCGTGGATGTGGATGTGGTGAAGAGCTGGTCAAGCATGACGGTTATCATAGCATTTGTCATATTCCTGCTTGTCATGCTATTCGTACCAAAAATTTATGCCATCATATCGAGGATGGAACGATGAGCGAGTATATAATAGAAACGGAAGGGCTGACCAAGAAATTCGGGGATCTGATAGCGGTAAATGGGCTCAGCATAAAAGTAAAGGCAGGAACCATTCATGGATTTATAGGCCCCAATGGGGCTGGGAAAACGACCACGATGAAGATGCTCATAGGTGCATTGAGACCAACATCAGGCAGCGGCAAAATAAAGGGGTTCAAGATTGGTTCCCTTGAGGCGAGGAAGGTTTTCGGATTCTCCCCGGAACACCCCAGGTTTTACGAGAACATGAAGGCCTATGAATATCTGGTTTATATGGGAAGGGTGAGCGGCCTTGGCGGGAAGAAGGCTGACGAAAGGTCAGCCGAGCTGCTGAAATGGCTGGACCTCGATGAATTCTCCGACAAGAAAATCGGCGGGTTCAGCGCTGGAATGAGGCAGAAGCTGTGCCTTGCCCAGGCAATGATACACGAGCCGGAGATACTGATGCTTGACGAGCCCACCGCCAACCTTGACCCGGCCGGCAGGCTGAGCATAGTCAAGAAGCTCAGGCAGATATGCAACGAGAAGAAGATAACAATTTTCATATCGTCTCACATACTGTCCGAGCTGGAGAAAATGGTCGACGAGGTGACGATAATAAGCCATGGGAAGATGGTCACCGAGAGCGGGGTCAAGGCACTGGAAGCAAAATACGCAGGAAACGAATACCTGCTGAAAACGTCCGAGGCGGAAAATGTCCTGAAAAGCCTGCAGCAAAGGAGCTTCATCCATAAGGCGTGGCTGGACGACAAGAAGACGATACACATGGTCGCCGGCGGAGACGAGGCACTCTTCAAGCGCGGCATCGTTAAGGTGATTGCATCAGAGAACGCCGAGCTGGAAGCATTCTGCATGGCCTCTTCCGACCTGGAGCAGATATTCATGAAGCTTGTCGGTGAAAGCGATCAGAAGATGGAGAAAGAGAAGAAGGGCCACGGTTTCAGGCTCCCGTTTTTCGGCAGGAAGAAAGGGGATGGAAAATGAGACTGCATACGATAATGCTAAAAACGTTAAAGGACCTGTTCAGCGTGAGAAGGACCCTGTCTTTCATCATAGCCTTGATATCTATTCCCTTTTTTGGATCCATGATATTTGCAAGCGGGGCCGGGTTGTCATCCATGACCCTTGCTATGCAGAACCAGATGATAATGGGCTTCTTCATAATATTGTCTTTTATATGGATAGCAGGGGTGCCTCTCGTTCTGCTGGCAGGCGTTACCTGCGGGGATTTCATATCCAAGGAGGACCAGGACGGCACTCTGCTGCTTCTAGTGAGCAAGCCTGTCAGGAGATATGAGATAATTCTCGGGAAGTTCTTGGCATTCATGCTCAGCACGGTGCTGCTCGAGCTGACAGCGCTGCTTCTCTCCACCCTGATCATATCGACTGCCATGGGCATCGACATGTACATATTCAACAATATGCTGTCTCTCGCCCCATACATCTTCCTGTACTCCGTGCTGGTCGCTTTCGTATTCGGGGCGGTATCGACGGCTTTATCCTCCCTGTTCAGAAGCAGGATAAAAACGATAATGACCATGGTCGGTGTCACAATCCTGATTTTCTTTGGTTTTATGGTTGTCAGGGGCTGGCTGGAAGTGGGAGGCATCTATGAGGAATATGGCCTCAATAACATGGATATAAACTATCACTTGGGCAATTCCTACCTGCTTTTTACACAGGCCTCAGGATTCAGGATGGCGCCGATCTTCCAGGGAATCATGGGCCAATTCACCGGAACATATGATGCAGCCGATATGGGGAAGCTCTATGACATGGATATCGGGGCGATGACGCCATCGCTGGAGCCGAAAAGCTACAACACCCCAGCTGCTTCCCTGCTGATATGGGTATGCATCGCCGTCGTCATTCTCTTGCTGGGAATGATGAAATTCGAGAGAAGAGAGGTAAGCTGAATTATAAAGTTTTGAAAAATTTTGTTAAGCTACGAAAACCCGAATCAGAACAATTCTATGGTCGCGCGAGGTTTCCTGCTTATCTCGCATCCGACAGGGCATCTGTAATTTTCAGCCACCATTCCCGCGACAGCTGAAAGATAGTCTTGGTCCAGCTTCATTGTTGTGGCCGTCATCGCATCAGCACTTTGGACACACTTGAATACAACCGGGAATCCGTCCCCGCCATTCGCCAATTCGATGACCATCCTTGGATAATCGTGCTTGTCCGCCTCAGCTCTCATTGCATCCAACATTTCATAATCCGGGATACCAGCCTCGCAGCTGACCCAAAGAACCGGGGCATACAACTCCCCCCTCTGCCTGCCGACCGATGGGTCAATCCACATGGCTTGCGTATGTGTTCTGTAGCAGATTGCACTAGGCGAATTTCTTGGCAGAACACCTGGAACTGCGTCGATTTCGTCGGAACCTTTACCTAGGACATAAGCGAAATACTGGAACGGCGTTCTGATGCCTGTTTTTGAATCAAACTTATACGTGGCCCCTGTTTCGGCGAGCATAAGAGTCTCGACAGCCTGCTCAAACACATCCGTTGCGGTCCTTGCAACTTCAAGCTTCTTCCTGGTGAACTCACCACCCACCCTTAGCAGCATTGCCGGACCGGGGCATGGAATCTTATGTGCAAACTCTGACGGGAGACCCAGATGCATGCCAAGCCTTCTTACATGAGGTTTATAGAGGGGTGCAACCGGTTCAATCTTCGTTGCGCCGTATGGAAGATTCAGATTATGCTGCCTCTGCCTTCCGCTTGCTGTTGTCTCTATATCAGGCTTTATGGTCCCGTCGGCGACGAAATTGGCGCCGATGGCTTCGATGTGGGCATTTGACGCCCCGACATAAGTACCTATCATAGCCTCCCTCTTTCTCCTGCCGTCTCTTAAACCCTCAAGTGCCGGGAGTGTTACATCTGCCGTCCGTAGCACCTCGAAGTTGGGGAAATCCCTGAACATCGCTGCTGTGACGTCAGCCTCCGGCACTCCTCTGATTGTCCTTCTGAGGCCGTCATCAATGAAAAATGGGTACAGCCTGTTCCCGAGCGGTTTCAAGAGATATGCAACGGTTGTGCTATCGACGCCGCCCGAAACAGAAACGGCGGCCTTGCCTCGACGACCTATTCTCGAATCAGCCCATTCCCAAACACCTTCAGCGAACGTTTTGGGGTCGAATCCAGAAAAATCCTTGGGCACTTCGGCTTCATATCTCAATAACTTAGGTACCGTTTTCGCAGCATCCATCTGATATTATTGGCAGAAAAATTTATAACTCTTAGCATTGTACAAAGCACTATTTCCCGAAGCGCCTTTCCCTCTGGGAGAACTCCTTCAGTATCCTGTCGAGCTCCGCAATGCCGAAGTCCGGCCAGAGCGTGTCTGTGAAGAAGAGCTCCGCGTACTCAATCTGGTAGAGCATGAATCCGGAAAGCCTCTTCTGCCCGCCGGTCCTGATGACGATGTCAAGTGGCCTCGGTATCTGGAGGAAGTTCTCGAAGACGTTCTCATGGATTTTCTCGATGGTCGGGTTCTTTCTGAGCCATCTGGTGGCCGCCATGACGGCATCGATTATCTCCTGCTTGCCTCCGTAGCCGATGCACACGTTAAGGTTCCTGCTCTTGTTGTTCCTGGTCTTGTTGACCACTTCCATCACGATGCTTTTCACGTCCTCCGGCACCTCTCCGAACCTGGAGCCTATCACGTTCACCTTTATGTCCTTATCGAAGATTATGCGGTTCTCGTTCAGCTTCTTGAACTCCCATTCGAGGACCTGGAACACGTCCTTCTTCTGGTCTGTGGGCCTCAGCAGGTTTTCCGTAGAGATGACCCATATCGACATCTCGTTGACTTCGGGGTACTTCTCAAAAACATGGGTCACTACCTTCTCCATGGCTTCGCCCGACTGCCTGCCGTTGTAATTATCTATGCCGTTTATTTTGGCCCAGCGCCTGCTGCCATCGGGTATTATGCCCAGATGGATGCCCTTGGCAAGCCCTTCAGAATCCATATTGTATATAGAATAAGCGTTTATTAATAATTGCCCGGCCGGCATGAAACTGCGGATAGCATCAGATTTTCCCCAGCAATCCAATGCCAATGCCCGCCACCTCGGCCGGGTCCTTGCCGAGTATGTGGATTATCGGCTCCTTCCCGACGGACCCCATGTGGTAGAGAACTCTCGGGACTTTTCCGCACTTCTGGTAAGCGTTCTTCATGGCCCAGGGCATGCTGGCGCCCTCCTTGCGCCGCACGTCCTCAGGCTCCGACATCCTGTCCACGAAAACGACATCCAATCCCATCCCCCTGAGCGCGCTGACTATCCGTTCCGAGTACATTATGTTAAGTGCCGCCCTCATCTCCGGGTCGTATCTCATCGCTTCAAGGAGCAATGAGGCGACGTGGGTCGAAGCCCCGAACCTTGGCTTGAGGAAGGCAGGCCTGCCCATGGCATTCCTTATCCTCCCCGGGACGGCTGCGACATCCCTGAAATCCCGGGGGTTCCTCACGGCATAGGCGAGATTTGAGCCTACCTCCGGAATGAGCTTCGCGAAATCCGTCCCCGCAAGCCTCCTGAGCTGTTTCCCGATTTCGGCCAGGACGGACGACCTTTCGTTCCCCATCATATCACCACTAAATATATTACCGCTTATATTAATTATGGACCTTGCCAAAGCGGGCGAAAGGAGAATCATCGAGGCTATAAAGGACACGGTCCGGAGGAATCCTGCCATGATAGCAGACTTCGATGACGACGCCGCCATAATGGAGCTGAGCCGGGGGAAGTACGCCGTGACAACCGACATGGGCCTGATGGAGACGCATTTCCTGACCAAGGACCCGGCAAAAATCGGGAAAAAGATCGTGACCTCGAACGTCACAGACCTGCTTGCCAAGGGAGCCATGCCGAAGTACATGCTCGTTTCTCTCGGGCTTCCCGAAGGCTACACCCTCGGCTTCATCAAAAAGCTCTACAAATCCATGGACGCGGAGATGGCAAAATACGGGGCCCACATCATCGGCGGGGACACGAACAAATCAGGTGGCTTCGTCTATTCGGTCACTATGTTCGGGCCCGTCCTGAAGCCCCTTCCAAGGGCCGGGGCAAAGGCGGGGGATTCCGTCGTGCTGACCGGCCAGGTCGGCAGCGCCTCGGCAGGTTACATAGCATTGAAGAATGGTCTCAAGGCCGACAAAGAAATCATAAGGGCGCAGCTCGAGCCGGAGATAGATCTGGAGCTGTGCAGGAAGATAATACCAGGGGCGAACGCCGGCATAGACATATCGGACGGGCTCGCCTACGAGCTTGGGGAGATAGCAAGGCTCAGCAAAAAGAAAATCACAGTCTATTGGGACAGGATTCCCGTGCATGAGAAGCTCACGGAGTTCTGCAGGAGGAACAGGTTGAGCATGGAGGATGTCGTTTTCCACTACGGCGAAGACTACCAGATAGCATACACTGCTCCAAAACCAAAACACGGCATCGTCATCGGCAGGGTTGAAGAAGGGAAAGGGCTGCGTCTCGTGAAAGACGGCAGGGAGCGGAAGCTTGAGCCGAAGGGCTACGAGCACTTCAAGTCGAACTGACGCCCATTAAACGAGCCCATCAAACGAAATTGCTATCATCCAACTCATCGTCCGGCTCATCTTTCAGCTCATCGGATCCAGTGGTTTCAAAGGAAACCCTCTTCGTTCAAGCGCCGTTTCTTCCACCGCAAAGCATATAAATATGTCCGATAATGGGGGGTATGACTCAAATACTGATTACAGATATAAGCCGCAATGGGGTAGGGTTCTATTCCAGCGAAGAGTATAGGCCCGGGGAACGTGACACCTTACCATTGAGTTCGCCACCCCTGAGACGTCCTGTATGTGTTGATGTGACCGTTGTGAGATGCGAGGAAAATTATGACCTCTTCCCCGAATTCTGCTATTACGTTGGCGCGCAATTTGACACCCTTCTAAGAAAGGACGTGATCAGGGATATGATAGTTTTGGAATCATGAAGAGCCAAGGAACCACTGCAAGCATTTGTGGAATCCCATGGGATAATTTGTCAATCTTGTCAAGGAATAACCAGCATTTCCTCTTCTATTTCCATTCTGATTATTAAGCACCAGAATGAAAATTCTTATGAAATGATATGAGCAGCGGGAAATTGCCACGGCTTGGGAAGATCGACCCGGCGTTCTTCAACGAAACAATCTACCCGAGGCTGGGCGCTAACGACAGCTCTGTGATCGTCAAGCCGCAGAACGGCGTGGACTTTGGCGTCATTGACCTTGGAGACAATGTCCTGGTGGCTTCCACCGACCCTTTTTTCATCGCCCCAGGGCTCGGATGGGAAAGGGCGGCATGGTTCGCAGTCCATATACTTGCCAGCGACGTGGCAGTCAGCGGCATAAGGCCGGGATATCTCGCTATCGATTTGAATCTGCCGCCTGAAATGAGCGAAGAAACGCTGAAAACTATATGGACGACAGTCGACAGGGAGTGCAAGAAACTCGGCATAACCGTGCTTACAGGGCACACAGCGAGATACGCGGGATGCAATTATCCCATGGTCGGGGGGGCGACGATTTTTGGGATAGGACCGAAGGAAAAACTGATAATACCAAAGGCACGGGTCGGAGATAAGATCATAATAACCAAGGGCCCCGCGGTCGAAACAACCGGCCTGATGGCGACGCAATTCCCCGAATTCCTGGAGCAGGCGTACGGAAAGGGATTCGTGAAGAAGGCCCAGGATGTCTTCTACCAGATGTCGGTCGTCAAAGACGCCATGGCTGCGGCAGGCGCAGGCGGGGTGACGTCCATGCATGATGCGACTGAATGTGGCGTCTTCGGTAGTCTGTACGAGGTCGCCCAGGTTAGCAACTTGGGAATGTGCGTGGTGCTCGGTGACATGATAATCCAGGATGCAATCAGGAAGACATGCGAATGCTTCAGCATAGATCCCTACAAGGCGATAAGTGAAGGAACGCTTATAGCCACCGTCAGGCCGGACAAGGCCGGGGCCGTCATAAGGGCTTTGGAAAAGGAAAATATCCCCGCAAGCATTGTGGGGGAGATGCTCCCAAAAAACAGGGGGGCCATGATCTCCGATGGCAAGAAAAAATACAGGCTGGAACACCCCAAGACCGATCCCTTCTGGGTGCGATTCGAGGAATACCTCAAGAAGCAAAATGAATCTCACTGACAAATCGCATATCCATGAAAAAGGGGGTTATCCTATTTTTCATTTCCTGGGCTTGATTACCCTGTATTTCGTCAGCTGCCTGTATCCGAAAACGAGCAGTTTCGAAATGAAGTACCATATCACCAGATTCAAAATCAAGAAAGCGATGTTGAAGTACACGTACCCGACCCCTTCCTGGTACTCGAAGTATATCAGCGGGAAGCCGAACACGTGCCACCCGCTGTACTGCGGGAGTATTGACCACGGGTTAATCATCTGCGAGGCCAAAAAGCAGATGGCGAAGACTGGCCACACCATCAGGCCGGAATTGGTGAAGTCCGTGAACTTTCTTCCGAGAAACATAATATATATTGGGCCCCGCTTAAATAAAATTCCGGGCAGCTCCACAAAAGTTTAAATATTAAAATCGACTTAAATAGTGCAGGGTTCTTATTAAGCCGCCGGTGCAACAAAAAGAAGCTAAAGAAAGAAATGATATCAGGCAAGATGCGCTGTATGCTGTTCTCGTCCTAAGGGACGGCTCTGTTTTCGAAGGCGCGGGCTTCGGCGCATCATGCAAGGTCACCGGAGAGGTCGTCTTCAATACGGGCATGATGGGATACACCCAGGCCGTGACCGACTGCTCCTACAGGGGCCAGATACTCTGCCAGACCTACCCGCTCATTGGCAACTACGGCGTCTGCAGGAGCGATTTCGAATCTGAGAAGCCCCGGATACAGGGCTACGCAGTGTTCGAAGCGTGCAGGAATCCCTCGCACTATACTTCTGAGATGACTCTCCATCAGTGGCTAAAGATCGGCGGAGTGCCAGGCATCCAGGGCATAGACACCAGGGAGCTCACCAAGACCCTCCGGAACGAGGGCACCATGATGGGAGCACTGCAGGTGAGCGAGAATCCCATTGACAAGGAGAACCTCCTCGAAGAGGCGAAGAGCGCTGAAGACCCGAACAGGAGGGACCTTGTCAGCGAGGTGACGATCGACAGGGAGATATCATATGCAGGAAAAGGCAGGAGGGTTGTTGTCATCGACTGCGGCGTAAAATCTGGCATCATCAAAGCTCTTCAGGAAAGGGGCATCGAAATAATAAGGGTTCCTGCGGGGTATAATGCGGACAAGATAATGTCCATGAATCCGGGCGGCGTTCTGATTTCGAACGGGCCCGGCGACCCGAAGAAAGTCCCCTATCTCATAGAGACCGTGAAGAACCTTATGGAATACAGGATGCCTATCTTCGGCATATGCTTAGGCAACCAGATACTGGGCCTTGCGATGGGATGCGACACGTACAAGCTCAAATTCGGCCACAGGGGGCAGAACCATCCGGTGATGGAGGCCGCAACAGGCAAGTGTTACATTACATCACAGAACCACGGCTTTGCGATACATCAGGATTCTGTGAAAGGGGACGTTGACATCACTTTCGTCAATGTCAATGACGGGACCGTTGAAGGCATAAGGCACAAGCGCCTGCCTTTCGCCGGGGTCCAATTCCACCCTGAAGCCAGGCCGGGTCCAGTGGAAACGAAGTTCCTTTTCGACAGTTTCATCAAGAATATGGATGGTCACCATGCCAAAAGATAACAGCATAAAGAAGGTCATAATCATAGGCTCAGGAGGGATAAGGATAGGCCAAGCCGCGGAGTTCGACTACTCGGGTTCGCAGGCGCTCAAGGCACTGAAGGAAGAGGGGATAGAGACTGTTCTAGTCAATCCGAATATCGCCACCATACAGACATCCCATGACCTGGCGGACAAGGTCTATCTGGAGCCGGTGACGCCGGAGTTCATGGAGAAGATAATAAAAAAGGAGAAGCCCGACGGGATAATCCTGGGCTTCGGCGGGCAGACCGCGCTGAACACCGGTGTGACGATGGCGGAGAAGGGCATCATGAAGAAATACGGGGTGCGCGTCCTTGGGACCCAGATTGATGCAATAATAAAGACAGAGGACAGGGAAGAGTTCAAAAAGGCGATAGATGCTGCCGGTTCCTTCACCGCCCCGAGCATCTCATGCTCGAATCTGGAAGACGCGAAGGCTGCGGCAAAGAAGATAGGATATCCCGTGATGGTGAGGCCGGCTTATATTCTGGGCGGCCTAGGCTCGGGCGCCGCCTGGGATGAGGGGCAGCTGTCCGAGATTGCAAGGAAAGGGCTCAAGCACTCGATGATAGGGCAGGTGCTAGTCGAGAAATACCTCCACCACTGGAAGGAGGTGGAATACGAGGTGATGAGGGACTCCCATGACAACTGCATAACGGTCTGCTGCATGGAGAACTTCGACCCCATGGGCGTCCATACCGGGGACAGCATAGTCGTCGCGCCGAGCCAGACGCTGACCAACACGGAATACCACTGGCTGAGAGAGATGTCAATCAGGATCATCCGTTCGATAGGGATAATCGGGGAATGCAACATACAGTTCGCCCTTAATCCGGGGAAGCTCGAATGCGCCGTCATAGAGATAAACGCGAGGCTCTCAAGGTCCTCGGCGCTTGCCTCGAAAGCGACCGGCTATCCCCTTGCATACATAGCGGCCAAGCTGGCAGTCGGGTACACGCTTCCGGAGCTGACGAACAGGATAACCCAGGTGACATCGGCATGCTTCGAGCCGGCGCTCGATTACCTGGTCGTCAAGGTGCCGAGGTGGGAGTCAAGGAAATTCCCGGAAATGGACGGCCGCCTAGGTTCGCAAATGAAGGCCATAGGCGAGGTCATGGCCATCGGGAGGACCTTCGAGGAAAGCATACAAAAGGCCGTGAGGATGCTGGAAATCGGCAGGGAGCTGGTTGAGGACGTGCCCCTATACAAAGACCACGAAGCAATAAGGCAGGAGCTGCGCTCGCCCACGGACAAGCGCCTGTTCGTCATTGCGGACGCCATCAGGGCCGGCATCGGCATAGATGAGATATACGACCTCAGCGGGGTGGACAGATGGTTCCTCTGGAAGATAAAGAACATAGTCGACATGCACGCAAGGCTGAAGGCACTCTCATTCGCCGAGCCGGGGTTCCCCTCAGTCCTTCGCGAGGCGAAGAAGCTCGGCTTCTCGGACAGGCAGATATCCGGCATCATGGGGACTTCCACCGAGAAGATAAGGTACCTCAGGAAATATCACGGCATAATCCCAGTTGTCAAGCAGATAGACACACTGGCGGCGGAATACCCGGCGCAGACGAACTACCTTTACCTGACCTACAACGGGACGACGGACGACATAGACTTCTCTGAAAAAGCAGAAGTGATAGTCTTGGGCGCAGGCCCCATAAGGATTGGCTCCAGCGTGGAGTTCGACTGGTGCACGGTGAACTGCGTATGGGAGCTGAAGAACAAGGGCTACACCACAATCGTGATGAACTGCAACCCGGAGACGGTCTCGACGGATTACGACATATCCGACAAGCTCTACTTCGAGGAGCTTACGCTGGAGAGGGTCCTTGATGTGGTGGAGAAGGAGATGCCCCTCGGCGTCGTTGTCTCCGTGGGAGGCCAGACGTCCAACAACCTCGCATACTCCCTCAGCAAGAGGGGCGTCACGCTTTTCGGGACCTTCGGCAAGGACATAGACTCCGCGGAGGACAGGCAGAAGTTCTCCCTGATGCTTGACAGGCTCGGCATAGCGCAGCCGCAGTGGAACAGCTTCACGACCATGCAAGGCGTCATGAACTTCGTCAGGAAAATCGGTTACCCTGTCATCATAAGGCCGTCCTATGTTCTTTCCGGCTCGGCCATGAAGGTTGCCCGCAGCGAGGAGGACCTCAGAAGCTATCTGGGCGAAGCGGTCATGCTTTCAAGGGATTATCCCGTCGTCGTTTCGAAATTCATAAGCGATGCGAAGGAGGTCGAGGTCGACTGCGTCGGAGACGGCAGGGATGCGTTCATCGGGGCGATTATTGAGCACATAGAGCCCGCAGGCATCCATTCGGGGGACGCGAGCATGGTCATCCCCCCGTTCTCGCTTGACGAGAAGATCAAGGGGAGGATAGTGGAGTACACGGAGAAGATATGCCGGGAGCTGGGCATAAAAGGACCGTTCAACATTCAGTACATCGTGAAGGGGGAGAGGATATACGTGATAGAGTGCAACCTGAGGGCTTCGCGCTCCATGCCCTACACGAGCAAGACCATCGGGATAAACCTCATAAAGGTGGCCACCGGCTGCATGCTCGGGGAGCCGCTGCAGAGGGAGATAACCATCAGCGACGTGAAGGCATATTCCGTAAAGTTTCCCATGTTCTCCTGGTCCAGGCTGAAGGGCGTCGACCCGAAGCTCGGCGTGGAGATGGTGTCAACCGGCGAGATCGCATGCATGGGCACCACGCTTGAGGAGGCCCTTCTCAAGTCGATGCTGGCGACGGAATCGGGAATCAAGCTGGAAGGGACAATCCTGGTGCACGGACTGGACGAGGGGAGAATGGATAAGCTGAGGAAGGCCGGCTTCGAGGTCACGACGAAAATGGAGGAGGAGCTGCCTGACATGTTCATAGACGTCAACAACGACGTCGAGGCCAGGAAGGAGCTCTCCTCGTTAGGCATCCCGATTTTCACGCAGCTCTCGCTGATTGACGCTTTCATTAATGCCCTGCTGAAAAAGCCCGAGCTGGAAGCAAGGGAGCTGAAAGAATACTGGAGGTTGTCAGGAATGGACAAGGAATTCAAGATAGGGAAGATAGAGAGCGGCACGGTGATAGACCACCTGCCATCCAACAAGGCCTACGAGGTCCTTGAGATACTGAAGGTGCGCGAGGAGTACCCGAACTCCATCGTCAGCATGGCGACGAACGTGCCAAGCGGCAGGTTCGGGGTCAAGGACATACTGAAGATAGAAGGCAAAATAATCTCGGACGAGGAGATACTTAGGGTAAGGAAGATTGCGCCCCATGCCACCATAAACATAATCAAGGACTTCGAGGTCGCAAGGAAGGCAAAGCTCTCCGAGAAGCGGGAATAGGAATTGCCCGCATTCAGCATGTCGGGCAGAGACCCTCCATGCTTCAGCACGGAGAGCGGATGCAAGTCGGTTAGTCAGCAAACCCTCATGGCTTTAGCCATGAGCAGTTTAGAAATCCGGTGAGGCATGAGACGGTCAAGGCCAGCCCGGGGACGGGTTCCCGCCGGCCTCTGCCAGAAGGGACCCATCAATGCCTGTGCTTTTTCTTTGCGTCGACGCATCTCTCGCACTCTGACTGGATGGCCGTGTGCGTGATGCCGTACTTCTCCTTGAGCATGCGGTTGATATCAGAGACTATCTTATTCATCGAGCGGACGTTCTTCGCGTCTATGATGACATGGGAAGTGAGCGCATAGACATCCGAAGAGATGCTCCATGCATGTATGTCGTGCACCTCCCTGACGCCCCGGATTCCATGCATGTCATCCGACAGCCTCTCGAGGTCTATACCCTTAGGGGCGGCTTCCATGAGCACGCCGACGGACTGCCTTATCAGGCCAAGCGAACCAAGCACGATGAAGAATCCGATGATGGCGCTCATCAGGGGATCAAATATATAATTGCCCGTCATTATGATCAGGACCCCGGCGATGACGACTCCGATGGATGAGATGGTATCGCTTAGGACGTGCAGATATGCCCCTCTGATGTTGATGTTCTCCTTTCCATATCCCTGCATCTTCACCACTACCCACATATTGGCAAGGAGGCCGGCCATTGAGATTGCCAGCATCTGGGGTCCCAGTATCGGCTGGGGGTGCACGAACCTGGAATATGATTCATAGAAGATGAAAATCGTGACTATCATGAGGAGGAGCCCATTGATTATAGCCGAAAGTATCTCGGCCCTGTAATATCCGAAGGTGAACCTCTTCGTCGGGCCCCTTTTTGAGAGCCGTATCGCGAAATATGCCAGCAGCAGAGCCAGCAGATCGATGAGAACGTGGCCCGCGTCGCTCAGCAGCGCCAGGCTGTTGGTGAGAATGCCGCCGGCCGCTTCCATCAGGAGGATGGATGCAGACAGCAGTATGAAAATCCTGAATTTCTTCTGGAGGATGTCCCTGTCTATCATAACAATAGCAATTGCTCAGCCTGGTAAATATTGACTTCATGTTCTTTTCAATGCGAACTCCCTGTTTTATCCTTCAATGCCATTATCCTAGCATTAAGAATGGACCGGTGGGGACTTTCACACCGCCTTTTAGAGGCTTCCGCCTTCTGCCAAAAGTCGGTGGAGCGAAAAACCCTCGATTTCATCTTGGATTTTTCATTTCTGCTCCACAGCTCTTTGGTGACTTCCACTTTTTGTGGAAGGCTTGGAAGCGTCAGCTCCCGTAAAGAGCTGTGCTTTGAACCCCAGGCCTCTTGGATGCGAACCAAGCGATCTACCGCTGATCTACCGGCCCATCCTTATATTTTGATATTATAGTATATTTTACTAATCCTTGTTGGCACAATTAATATATTAATAATCAATGCTCTCTTCGTTGAATCTGCTCAACTATCCGTTTGAGACCACGCTGTTCTCGCTCCTTCCTGCAAGCTGCTCAACCCGCTTTTTGATGAGCTTCTCAATCTCCCCAGAAATAGTCGTCTCATTAAGCACGCACAGCGCCTTGAACTTCAGAAATGTTTCCTTGTCTATTTCGATGGTGGTTGTTATCGTTTCCGGCTTCTCCTCACCTTCCGCCATGAGATATCTATAACATTTCGCTTTTTAAATGTTTCTACAGTTTTTACATTAATAAACTTTTACATTTTATATATTGAAAAACCAATATATTTAAATATGAAAGTATACAAATATATTAACATGGCTATAGCACAAGAAGCATGTGCACGCGGACGTGGAGGGGATGCCGGAACCGCAGCGGCTCTAAGGAGCTATGGCGACTTTTGCACTCTTGTTAGAGGACTCGGCCCATATCTTGACGCCCTTAATAGTGGAAAAGTGCCGGATGACTACTACCCCCCAAATCTGTTGAGGCTTTTCGCTTCGCTCGCAAGGCATGGTTATAGGATGGACAGAGAGGGAAGACCAGGTGCCGGTATGCTTGCGCTTTTAGGAGACCCAGATTACCTTAGAGATACTATTGGAAAAAGCGATCAACTCGGAGGGAGGCAGGTCGATGAGTTGGTACAAAGATACGGAGAACGGATACTTCTGGATCCGAAAAGATCGACTGATTTATTTTTGGATCTTGGCAGAATGACGGATATGGAAGGTGCAGTATTTTTTGATACAGCTGGCAATTTAGTAGGAGCGGGTCATCATATAAACAGGGTTGACATAGACCGTGTGAGTCCCGATTCATTTTTAACTATCAGAAAATTGAAGCGCAACGGCCATCCCCACACCACAGCAGAGAGGCATTTGGCAGCCCTTTCTGCTACAGCTGGCCTTTCTGCTACAGCTGGATTAGATAATCCTATATGTGCGGTGGTGACCAGCGAGACGGCTCACACAACCATTTCCATGGCAAATGGTGACGTATTGCCCGAGCTTGTTTATGACCCCGAATCAGGCCTTTATGGCCCTTCATATTTCAGACATCTGGGATTACAACCAACTGCAAATGCATTGAGGAGTGGGGAGGGTGTAGTTTCGGGGGCCTGATGTTAAAATTCAAAATGTAGGGATTAGGAGGTAGAAAAATATGGTGGGAGAAGAAAAATACGACTCCTATGAGGCCAAGATATCGGTTTTCGGCTGCGGTGGAGGCGGCTGCAATACCATAACTAGGCTGACGGACTTGGAAATAAAGGGGGCACAGACGGTGGCATGCAACACGGATGCCAAGCACCTTGCTATAACGAGGGCTCACAAGAAGATATTGATAGGGAAGGAGCTCACAAGGGGACTCGGAGCCGGTGGCTATCCTGAGACAGGGAAGAGGGCAGCTGAGGAATCCAGGGAAGAAATAAAGGACCTGCTCAAGGGATGCGACCTGCTTTTCGTGACATGCGGACTCGGCGGCGGGACCGGTACCGGAGCCATACCCGTTATTGCGAAAATCGCAAAGGAGATGGGGGCTATTGTCATAGCGCCTGTCACTGTGCCGTTCAAAATGGAGGGTGCAAGGGTAAGAAAGGCAGAGGAAGGACTGCTTAGCCTGAGGGACTCGGCTGACACGACAATCATAATCGAGAACCAGAAGCTGGTCGAACTCGCAGGGAACAGGCCGCTTAAGGAGGCATTCGGGGTAGCGGATGAGCTGATGTCTACGATGATAAAGGGAATAACAGAGCTTATTTCCCAGCCATCGCTTGTCAACCTCGACTACGCTGACGTAAGGACCATAATGCACTCCGGAGGCGTAGCCACGATAGGCGTCGGGAGATCTGACACCAAGAACAGGGCCAAGGAGGCTGTTGAGCTGGCCCTCAATCACCCGCTGCTTGACGTGGACTACGAGGGTGCGACT
>Ga0315293_10001650_pt1 | contig 21649 bp, 21 predicted proteins | sample YL17G13_20_MG_FD_203071 | JGI IMG/M metagenome (GOLD analysis project Ga0315293, IMG submission 203071) | Sediment microbial communities from Yellowstone Lake, YNP, Wyoming, USA - YL17G13_20 | ecosystem: Environmental > Aquatic > Freshwater > Lake > Sediment | place: USA: Wyoming | collected... | reverse complement strand
GTCAAACGTGAGTCCATTGATGGCGGCATCGTCATTGTAACGCTTTATGGTGTCCTGGGCGGTGCGCAGGTAGGTAATCACCAGGGTGTTCAGCATGCCCTGGCTCATCACCGCACCTTCAATGGCCAGGTTTCTAAAAACAGCTTTTGCAATGTCTATGGACATTTTCATCAGACCGGTTTTGGGATTTTCTGCTGAGAGTGGCTGGTGCTTGTGTTCGTAGGTCTCACAGAGTTCAACCTGACAAATTCTCATGGGGGAACAATTGCGGAGCACCTCAGCTAATGTTTCGACCTCCAACCCCCAGTCGCCAGGTATGCGGTTGATGCGGGCGAGATCAGTGATCATGGAAAATTCCCCTGCCAGGGGGTAACGGAAGCTGTCTAAGTAGACAAGCAGGGGAATGGGACCCAAAAGTTTTGCCAGGCTTCTGATGAGGGGGGTGACGAACAGACGGGTAACCCGACCGTGCATGCGATCGGTGACCCGCGCATAAAAACCCTTGCAGAATTCATAGTCCATATTGGTTGAGGCAGTAGGGTAGCAGAGCCTTCCCAGAAGTTCCCGGGAGTAGTTGACGATATCACAATCATGCAGGGCGATGACTTTACTCTTCTCACGGGAGAGAATGTAACCGTAGGCAGTCCAGGCGGAACGGCCCTTTCCATCGTCACCTATGTAGAGACCATGCTCTTCTAAGAGTTTGTAGAGTTCACCGATCGCAGGGCCTGTGTTCCAGATTACGCGGGTTCGCTGAGGGAAGGTAGAGAAAAACTCTTTTGCCCGCATGAATTGCTCCTGATTGGTTCTCCCCATGGTGACCACGATTTCGTTGAGGTAGGGAATTTTTGCGATTTCTTTTTTAATCTGTTGTATGGCGGGTGCCTCAAGTTCTGCATAGGTTGCAGGAAGCACCAGGGCGATGGGGCGATGGCGATTGAACTCGGTCAGTTTACTTTCCATCCGCTCCAGGTCAACAAGGCCAAGGCGATGAAAGGTTGCTACTACACCGGTTTGATAAAAATCAGCCACAAAAACCTCCTTAATAAAATTTAGAAATTTGGGGATGTAGGAATTTTATTGTTGCGGGTTTCGAGTTCCCTCACGCAGAGCGCTCCTCAAATGAAATGCTCCTTGAACTTAGTGCTCATTGGGTAAAGCTTCAGAGTCTAGAAATGAGCTCTACTATAGCTTTGCACCAGCCCGAGGGACCACTCCCCGGAGCGAGGATCAGATTATCAAGTTTTATTGAAGGATCATAGCTCCCATCAGGTTTTTGAATCAGGATGGGATAATCCACTACTGCTAACAGGGGAAGATCGTTAAGGCTATCTCCTAGCGCAACTGTTTTTAAATGAGCCGATTTCTGTTGGTAAATGTCTCTAAGGTGGAGAACTGCTTTCCCCTTGTCACAGTTGCCAATGAGGTGATAGAAACGACCACCCCGATTAAGGTGAAGGTGTGCACAAGTGGCTATCTCCTTAACTGTCTCCTCGGCGGCCTCATCATCAAGGAGGAAGGGCTCATCGTACTCTCTCTGTTTTGCGAGCGTGGCTTGAGCGAGTGAAAGGCCACAGAGCTCTGCTATCTCTTGGGCTGAAAGATCACCAAATCCTCTCAGTTTTCCAGGCAGGCTGGTGCACATCTGATTGAATACCTCTCTCAATTGCGGGTAAGGGGTTCCAAATTCGATGATACAATAGTGAGAATCTTCCCTGGTAAATTGAAAGCTATGAGAAAAATAGTTTTTGGGGATGAAGAGTGCGCCGCCATTTTCCGAGATGAAAGGGTGGATGTTATTCAGTTCGAGTCTATGCGCTTCGATTTCCGCTCTGGTCTTGCTGGTACAAAAGATGACAGGGATGTTTTTTGCTCCTAGCGCTTTGAGCGCAGGGAGTGCTGGTTTAAAGGAATACGTTGTATGGTCGAGGAGGGTTCCATCCAAATCGGTAAAAACTATAAGATGCCACTTCATCTGAGCACTAGGTGTATCATCATAAAACATTTTTTACAAAAAATAGGTTATCACATTCCCACCGCGGTGGCAACAAGCAAATGTCTAAAGGTGCGCTCTGTTTAAAGGGATGTCATATTTTTGTATTGATTTCTCAATGGTATCTCTATATTATTTTCTTTATTAGTGCATTAGTGAGATGCAGCTAAGTGTTATAAAGAAGGTTACGAGTTTCGAGTTGCGTGTTTTGGCTGGCACGCTGGAAGGCGTGCACGCAGACAAGCCTAATAGCAGAGTTGTAAGGTATGGCTGAACTAGTGTACATTAACGGAGATCTTGTTCCCAAGACTGAGGCCAAGATTTCTGTCTTTGATCACGGGTTTCTCTACGGTAATGGTCTCTTTGAAACCATGCGGGCATACCACAGAAAGGTTTTTAGACTTGAACACCACCTCCAGAGATTGTTTCTCGCGCTCGAGTACTTACGGTTTCCCATCCCCTTTAGCTTTGATTTCTTAAAGGAAGCTGTGTATAACACCCTTGATGCTAACCGTGTGGATGAAGCCTATGTTCGGGTGAGTGTTACCCGGGGGGAGGGCGCAACGGTACCTGATCCCTCAACCTGTGGGGTCCCTAATCTTATTATTATTACCAGGGAATATGTGTCCTACTCACCAGCCCTCTATCAAAAGGGTTACCGAGGCAAAATCGTGAGCGTGAGGCCAAGCCCTCATACTCCCACCCTTACCATGAAGACTTTAAACTACCTCAATAATATCATTGCTAAGAGGGAGGCAAAAGACGCAGGCTTTAATGAGGCACTGATGATTAACACCGAGGGATTTGTCACTGAGGGGGCGGTGAGTTCTCTCTTCATGATTAAGGGTGGTCTTATCTCCACCCCCGCAAAGGAGGTGGGGTTGTTGCCCGGCATCACCCGTCAGGTGATTCTTGAAATAGCTGAGGCGAAATCACTGAAGGCGAGAGAGGCAAAGATTACCCCCAGTGAATTGCTTGCGGCGGATGAAGCCTTTCTCACCAATTCCCTTATAGAGATTATGCCGCTGGTAGAGATAGATGGTTATCCTCTCGGGAGAGGAACTCCTAGTCCACTCACCCAGGAACTAATGGGTGCGTATAGGGAATTGGTCAAGAGAGAGCTTAGGCTTTAACTGGGTGAAGATGTTTCGTGTATGAGAATAAACTCGGTTGAATTTATCACCAGTGCAGTAAAGAGCTTTGAGTATCCCAAGGCTACGCTTCCGGAGATTGCCTTTGCGGGGAGATCCAATGTAGGTAAATCTGCTCTGATCAATACCATGGTGAACCGGAAGAATATTGCCCGTACCAGTGTGACTCCGGGGAGAACCCAGACGATCAATTTTTTTTTGGTAAATGGGCGCATGTACTTTGTTGATCTCCCGGGATATGGTTTTGCCAACGTTCCACGTGAGGTGAGGGCGCAGTGGAAACCTATGGTGGAAGACTACCTCAGGCATCGGTCAACGCTCAAATTGGTGGTGTTGCTCCTCGATATCAGGAGGCAACCGAGTACCGATGATGCCTCTCTCATGAGGTGGTTTGAAACCTTTGATATTCCCTTTCTGGTGATACTGACCAAAGCCGACAAACTTTCCAGAAGTAAGTGCAGTGCCCAGGAGAAACTCATCAAGAATTTTTTTATGTTAGATGAGGGAGAGCTCGTCCGTTTTTCAGCGGTTACCAGAGAGGGAAGAGAGGATATTCTCACCCGCATTATGAAGTGTGTGCAGGAGAGAATTGTCTTGACTAATGAGTAGATTTGTATTTTAAACATAGCAATTTGAGTCGGCAGCGACAAGGCGAAGGTATCTATTTGGGAAGGAGTAAAGGATAATGAAAGGAGTGATTTTAGCCGGGGGACTGGGGATGCGGCTCTTTCCTCTCACCAAGATAACCAACAAGCACCTCCTTCCTGTCTACAATAAACCTATGATTTACTATCCGCTCACCACCCTCATTAATGCGGGCATTGATGATATCTTGATTGTCACTGGTGGAAACAATGCGGGCGATTTCTTGAAGCTTCTGGGGAATGGGAAGGAATTTGGTCTGAAACATATCAACTACACCTATCAGGAGGGCGAAGGAGGCATTGCAGAAGCACTGAAGTTAGCCGAATTCTTTGCCGATGGGGAGAAGATCTGTGTGGTGCTCGGGGATAACCTCATTGAGAAGAATATTACAGGTGCGGTAAAGGCATTCGAGAAGCAGAAGGAGGGGGCTAAAATTCTGTTGAAGGAAGTGTCCGATCCCCAGCGATTTGGTGTTCCAGAAATCGTGGGAGACCGGATTGTCCGCATTCAAGAGAAACCTCAGACGCCCACCTCAAAGTATGCGGTGATAGGAATCTATCTGTATGACTACGCGGTGTTTGATATCGTCAAGACGCTCAAGCCCTCGTCACGGGGCGAGCTTGAGATCACTGATGTCAATAATGAATATATTGCGCGGGGTACCATGACCTATGATATTTTAGATGGGTGGTGGAGTGATGCGGGTACCTTCGATTCGTTGCTTCTTGCCAGCACGCTGGTTGCTGAAAGTGGGGCAAATAAAGTGTAGCATAGTGGTGGAGGGATGGATATGATTGAAGGGGTCAAGATTAAGAAGCTTAAGATTATTCCTGACGAGAGAGGTCGTTTGATGGAGATGCTCAGAGCCGACGATGAGCTTTTCATCAAATTTGGCCAGGTCTATGTAACGAGCGCCTATCCGGGGGTAGTCAAGGGATGGCACTACCATAAGCAACAGACAGATACCATGGTAGTGGTAAAGGGGATGATGAAGATTGTACTCTATGACCATCGAGAGACATCTTCTACCAGAGGTGAGATCAATGAATTCTTTATGGGTGATCATAACCCTCTCCTCCTACAGATTCCTCCTCTCGTCCTCCATGGGTTTAAGTGCATAAGTGACGAGGAGGCAATGGTCGTCAACTGCCCTACTGAAACCTACCACTATCAGGACCCCGATGAGTTCCGAATAGATCCTCACCATAATGACATCCCCTATAGCTGGGATAGGGCAGATGGGTAGAGAGTGATACCATGAAACTACTGGTTACCGGTGGGGCTGGTTTTATCGGCTCTAACTTTATTCGTTACCTCCATAGCAAGTACCCGGCGTACGAGGTGATTAACCTCGATACGCTGACCTACGCAGGAAATCTTGAAAACCTTGCTGATATCTCCGGTGAACGCTTTTACCGGTTTGTTAAAGGCGATATCGCTGATGTATCTTTGGTACGCCAGGTGTTTACAGAAGGCATTGAGGTAGTGGTTAATTTTGCCGCGGAGTCTCACGTTGACCGAAGCATTGAGGATGCCTCCAGTTTTATCACCACCAATATCACAGGTACCCAGATACTGCTGGAGGCAGCAAGGGCACACCAGGTGAAACGGTTTATCCAGATTTCTACCGATGAGGTATATGGCTCTCTGGGGCCTCAAGGGCTTTTTACCGAACACTCCCCTCTCTCTCCTAACAGTCCCTACTCAGCCAGCAAAGCGGGAGCAGATCATCTGGTGAGGGCTTACTATGAAACCTTCAGGCTGCCGGTGATGATCACCCGCTCATCGAATAACTACGGTCCCTACCAATTTCCCGAGAAGTTTATTCCTCTTTTCATTACCAACGCTTTGGTTGATGAACCACTTCCCCTCTATGGTGATGGGCTTAATGTCCGAGACTGGCTGCAGGTAGAGGACAATTGTGCTGCGATTGATCTGGTGCTCCACCGGGGTAAAGAGGGTGAGATTTATAATGTAGGAGGTAATTGCGAAAAAACCAATTTAGAAGTTGTAAAGATTATTCTTAAAGAGCTCAACAAGCCTGAGTCACTGCTACGATTTGTGAAAGACAGACCCGGGCATGACCGGCGCTATGCCCTTGATACCGCTAAGATTGCACGGGAATTGGGATGGTATCCTCAACGCTCCTTTGAAGAAGGGATACGACACACCGTTGCCTGGTATCGTCACCATGCGGGGTGGTGGGAAAAAATAAAAAGTGGTGAGTATCGTTCCTACTATCAGAAAATGTACGGGAGCAGATGAATTATTCTAGAGATGTGTGTACACCTTACCAGTTGCTTATCTGGAATTGTGGGCAATGTAAAAGAAAATCCGAAACTTAAAAATCCGGAATTCAAAACAAACTCAAATGACCAAAATCAAAAATTCAAAACGGTGTAGATTAATAGAGTATGTTTTGAATATTTGACATTTGGGTTTATTTCGGATTTCGTGCTTCGGATTTTGGATTTAAGAGGATATGCACACCCTCTACTAACCTTCGAATCAAGAAACTAAAAGTGTACACATCATTTTGAAGAGTATAGATAGAGCCTGAACGAAAACCCTCTCACACTACATCGGCTGTCATTTCGAAGGAGCGAAGCAACTGAGAAATCTCATGCAAATTCAGGGATTTCTCCCGGAGTTTACCCTGAGCAAAACCGAGGGGGTCGAAATGACAATAGAGCCAAAACAGGGGTTTTCGTTCGGACACTAGCTAGAGGAGGACTGCATGAGGGTGCTTATTGTTGGTGCACGTGGGATGTTGGGTTCTGACCTCATGCGAAGTCTCGGCACTGCTCACCAGGTAGTGGGGGCTGATATAGAGGATTTTGATATTACGGAACAGGAAGCAACGGTGAGTGCACTCAGAGCAATAAGACCTCAGTGGGTGGTTAATGTGGCTGCCTACACCCAGGTTGATCGGTGTGAGGAGGAGGTAGGGCGTGCATTCCAGGTTAATGCGGAGGGAGTGAAGCATCTCGCGATGGCGTCGAGGCAGATTGGTGCCACACTGCTCCAGATGAGTACCGATTATGTATTTGATGGGAAAACGCAGCAGCCCTATGGGGAGGAAGACCCTCCTTCCCCTCTCTCTGTCTATGGTCGATCCAAACTCAAGGGGGAATCATATGTCCAAGACCTCTTAGAAGACTACGTTATTGTGCGCAGCGGAGGGCTCTATGGGAGGGGAGGAGTTAACTTTGTCAATACTATTATAAAAACCGCACGAGAGAAGAGTGAACTGGGCGTGGTGAATGACCAGTGGGTGGCACCTACCTATACGGTTGATCTTAGCGGGGCGATAGGAGCGCTCCTCACTCTGTCCCCCAAGGGAATCTTTCACGTGGTAAATGGTGGTCGTTGTACCTGGTATCAGTGTGCCTGTAAGATTTTAGAACTGGTGGAAAGTAAGAGTAGAGTGGTTCCTATTTCTACTCAGGAGTTGAATCGCCCTGCACCGAGGCCTGCCTTTTCTGTGCTCAATGGTGAGAGGTTTACCACACTTACGGGAGTGCAGTTGAGGTCGTGGGAAGAGGCGTTAACCGAGTATCTATCTTTACCTAAGGGGGTGTAAGGTGAATATTTGCGTAATCGGTACTGGCTATGTGGGATTGGTTACAGGTACCTGCTTAGCGGAGAGTGGCAATGATGTGGTGTGTGTTGATATTGACGAAAAAAAGGTTTCATTGCTGAACCGGGGAAAGGTCCCTATTTATGAACCGGGGATTGAAACCCTCATAGAAAGAAATATAAAAGAGAAGCGTCTTGCCTTTACCACCGATCTGGAGAAAGGGGTGAGGGATTCCTTGATCATTTTTGTTGCTGTAGGTACTCCTCCCCACCGTGATGGTTCGCCCAATCTCACCTCTGTCTTTAAGGTTGCGGAGGGGATAGCCAAGGTGATGAACGGGTACAAGATTGTGGTAACCAAGAGTACCGTTCCCGTGGGAACCACCGAGAAGGTGAAGACGATAATTGAAAAACACACTCACCACCCCTTCGGGGTTGCTTCTAACCCTGAATTCCTTAAAGAAGGTACGGCTATTGATGACTTTATGAAACCAGAAAGAATTATTCTGGGGGTAGCAGATGAAGAGGTCGAGAGGGTGATGAAAGAACTCTATGCCCCTTTTGTGAGGACTGGGAAACCCATTCTCAGCATGGGTATTCGTAGCGCGGAAATGGCTAAGTACGCTGCTAATGCCATGCTTGCAACACGTATTTCCTTTATGAATGAACTTGCCAATCTATGCGAAGCGGTGGGAGCGGATGTGAATGCAGTGAGGTCCGGTATGGGGAGTGACCCCAGGATCGGTTCCTCCTTTCTCTTTCCCGGGGTAGGCTATGGAGGATCCTGCTTTCCCAAGGATGTGCGGGCATTGATTAAAACCGCGGAAGAACACAATCGCACCTTGAGGATTCTGCCCGCGGTTGATGAGGTCAACCGGGCCCAGAGGGAGCTTCTTGCTGAAAAGGTGATCGCGCGCTTCAAAAATAATCTCAAGAACAAAACCATTGCGGTGTGGGGACTTTCCTTTAAGCCAAACACCGATGATATGCGGGAAGCACCTTCGACCGTGATTGTCAGTAAGCTTCGTGCACGGGGGGCTCAGATAAAAGCCTATGATCCGGTAGCTATGCCCAATGCGAGAAAGGAATTGGGCAGGGGGATATACTATGGAAAGGATAACTATGATGTGCTTAAGGGTGCCGATGCACTAGTGGTGGTTACCGAATGGAATGAATTCCGCAGACCCAACTTTGAAAAGATGCGTACCCTGATGAAGTCTCCCATTGTCTTTGATGGAAGGAATATTTATTCGTCCCGCACCTTACGAGAGGCGGGATTTGAGTACTATGGCATTGGGTGTTCAATAGGGGAAAGGGGGGAAGGCCTTTGAGAACATTAGTTACCGGAGGAGCAGGTTTTTTAGGGAGCCATCTCTGCGATAGGCTGATTAAAGAAGGGCATGAGGTGATTTGTATGGATAACCTCTCAACGGGGAGCATGGATAATATCAGTCACCTCCTGGGTAATAATCTCTTCCGCTTCATCCACTATAATGTTACTGAGTATATCTATGTGGAAGGTCCGCTCGATAATGTTGTTCACTTGGCCTCACCTGCCAGCCCTATTGACTATCTAGAGATGCCCATTCAAACACTCAAGGTGGGTTCCCTTGGTACCCATAAGGCGTTAGGACTTGCCAAGGAAAAGAAAGCCCGCTTCCTTATAGCCTCGACTTCTGAGGTGTACGGTGACCCCCTCGTTCACCCGCAACCTGAGAGCTACTATGGTAATGTAAATCCCATCGGACCGCGTGGTGTGTATGATGAGGCAAAAAGGTTTGCGGAGGCGCTCACCATGGCCTACCATCGCTACCATGGTGTCGCTACCAGAATCGCTCGTATTTTCAACACCTATGGTCCCCGGATGAGACTCAATGATGGGAGGGTTGTTCCCACCATGCTCGGTCAGGCGCTCAAGGGGGAGGATTTAACCGTGTTTGGTGATGGTACTCAAACGCGCAGCTTCTGTTATGTCTCGGACCTGATGGAGGGTATCTATCGACTGCTCTTATCTGATGAGTTCAACCCCATCAATATTGGGAATCCTAAGGAGATGTGTGTGTTGGAATTTGCTCATCTGGTACTGAGCATAACCGGGAGCAACAGCAAAATCGTTTTTAAGCCCCTCCCTCAAGATGATCCTCGGGTGAGACAGCCGGATATCAGTAAAAGTAAAGAAGTATTGCAGTGGGAGCCTCGTGTCTCCCTGGAAGAGGGATTAAGGGAAACAATTGGATATTTTAAGAAAAAATTAGATTTGTAACACTCCATAGTTTTTTTTCACTTCTGTTTTCTTCAAGATGTTCCTGCTGATGGGGTGCGCTACCAGTTGCCCCAGAACACACTCTGTGCTGCTTCCTTAAGCCGTTCTCCCAGGGTCTTTTTAATTGACAGATAACTACAATTTCACTATTATTTTTTATAGAGATATACATTTGGGGTAGAGGAGAGTCACCACCCTTAGGTAGGGTGTAGGACAGTTAAAATCCCTCAAGAAAGCCTTAGAATATGTTGATGGAGTGAGACGAAAAGTAAGTTGGTTAAATCATTGAGGATGAGATTTCAATGGCTTTTGATTTAAGGCAAGAGTTGAGGCTCAGTCAGCAATTGGTAATGACCCCGCAGTTGCAGTTGGCAATAAAGCTTCTGCAAATGTGTAAACTGGAACTCGCGGACAAGATTCAACAGGAAATGACGGAGAACCCGTTTTTAGAAGAGGCGCAGGAAGCAGAAAAGGAGACTTCAGAGGAGGGGGAAGGAAGTACCATAGAGCGTGTTGATTCCGAGTTGGAGATGTTCACCAATGTCAAGGAGGGAACAAGGTTAGAGTGGAAGGATTATATTGCCCAGTCCAGCAACGAGAGTTACATTCCGTTTGATGAGAGCGAGGAGAGAGGATCTTTTGAGGCAGTGGTAACCAAAAGTACCTCGCTGGCTGATCACCTGATGTGGCAGCTCCACATGAGTGGCTTTACCGGTGAAGAACAGGAGATAGGGGAGCTTATTATTGGTAACCTTAATCAGGATGGATATCTCCAGCCCTCGTTAGCAGAAATTGCAAAAGTCTATCTCTTTGGCGAGGGAAGGGAAGAGGGGGGAGGCAACGGTACCCACCTTACCCATTTGAACTGGATTAAGTTACTCTCTGTGCTTCAAAGGGCGGAAAAGGTTTTACAGAGGATACAGGAGTTTGATCCTTTAGGGGTAGCTTCACGAAGCCTTGAGGAATGTTTGCTGGTACAGATAAGGTTCCTTTATGATGAGAGGGACCTTCTCGAGAAGATGGTGCGGTTTCATTTATCGGATCTCGAAAGAAAAAAGTATCAGGCAATTGCGAGTGCGCTCAATGCCCGCATGGAGGAGGTGGTTGAAACTGCAAAGGTGATTGCTCATTTGGAGCCTAAGCCAGGCAGACCCTTCAGTGACCAGGAGATTGTAGAGATTCTCAAGAAGCAGGGTCTTACCATTGCGCGAAGGACGATAGCTAAGTATCGTGAGATGCTTGGTATCTTACCTTCTTCAAGGAGAAAAAAGTTCTACTAAAGGTATTGTTCACCACCCTGGTGAGTTACTTGGTGGAGGTTCTCAGTAGGTAACTATTTCATAGGTTTTTAATCGTGAGTCGCTACCTTCCCGGTTACGGTAAAGGGGTGGGGAAAGGATAAAGGGGGAAACAATGAAAGAGGCATTGATTGACCGAGGTCCCAGCAAGATGAAACGGAAAGAAGACTGCCCTGCTATAGAGGTATGTGGTAAGATAAAAAATGTGAGGAGGTTGTGCGAGAAAGGGGGAACCTATAGTTCGAGAGACATTGATGTCTGCGTGGTGAGCATGGTGCTCCTTTTAGATAGGCTTATTGAGAAGCTGGGGAAATGATAGGTAGCTGGCGCCTACCTGTCTACCCTTATTCACCTCCTGAATGGGGTACCTCACGTTACCTTTCTTTGAAGACTGCGCCAGTGCTGGCAGAAGAGATCATGCGGGAATAGCGGTAGAGATATCCTTCTTTAATCTTGAGTGGGGGAGGGCGCCACTTCTTTTTCCTCTCCTCCAGCTCATCTTCAGTTACTTTTAAGGTAAGTGTTTTTCCGGGGATATCAATCTCGATGATGTCCCCCTCCTCTACTAAGGCAATAGGTCCACCTTCCATTGCCTCTGGTGAAACGTGGCCTATGGCGGCACCTCGCGTCCCTCCGCTGAATCTTCCGTCAGTAATCAGGGCAACATCCTTATCCAATCCCATGCCTGCGATGATGGCAGTTGCGGTGAGCATTTCTCTCATTCCTGGTCCCCCTTTGGGTCCCTCATATCTGATGACTACGATGTCCCCCGGTTTAATTTTATTGCCCATGATTGCAGTGACTGCCTCTTCTTCTGAGTCAAAGACACGAGCGACTCCTCTATTAGTGAGCATACTCTTATCAACGGCTGCCTGCTTGACCACCGCTCCCTCGGGCGCCAAGTTTCCCCTCACAATGGCAATGCCTCCCTGGTGGTGATAGGGGTTTTCAAACGGCCTGATTACCTCTCGATCGGTGACACTCATCCCCTTGAGGTTTTCACCTACGGTAGTACCGGTCACCGTCAACACCTCTAGGTGAATAAGCGTTCGCTGGGCAAGTTCTGACATCACCGCAGGGACGCCACCTGCGGCGTCAAGATCTTCCAAATGGTGGATGCCGGCGGGGCTTATTTTACAGAGGTTAGGTGTTTTTGTACTCAATTCGTTAAAAAGATCGAGGCTCAAGTCTAAGGCTGCTTCTCTGGCAATCGCGGGAAGGTGCAATACCGTGTTGGTTGAACCACCGAGGGCCATATCTACCATAATTGCATTGCGGAAGGCATTGAGGCAGGCAATATCCCTCGGTCTTATATTTTTCTTCACTAAGTTCATAATCGCTGCACCCGCCCTTTTGGCCAGTCGTATCCTTCTCGCATCAACCGCGGGGATTGTGCCGTTGCCTGGCAATCCCATTCCCAGGGCTTCCGTGAGGCAGTTCATAGTGTTGGCGGTAAACATACCCGCGCAGCTTCCACATCCCGGGCAGGCAACGTCCTCCAGTTCTTTAAGTGCGTTCTCTCCCATGGTACCAGCCTTCACTTTACCCACCGCCTCGAAGACAGTAATCACATCGGTTGCCTTTCCATCTTTGTGTCCGCTGAGCATGGGTCCGCCGCTTATGAGGATGGCAGGAATATTGAGACGCAGCGCCGCCATCAGCATGCCGGGAGTGATCTTGTCACAATTTGTTACCAGTACCAGTCCATCAAAGGGATGCGCCATTGCCATTACCTCAATAGAGTCGGCAATAAGCTCTCTGCTGGGAAGAGAGTACTTCATGCCGGCATGGTGCATGGCGATACCATCACACACCCCGATGGTGCCGAACTCAACAGGGGTTCCTCCCGCGTGGCGGACTCCCGCCTTTACCGCTTTGACAATGGTGTGTAGGTGAATATGCCCTGGTATGATCTCATTGGCAGAATTGGCTACTCCAATGATGGGTTGTGCGATTTCTTCATCAGTATACCCCATGGCCTTAAAGAGTGATCGATGGGGCGCTTTCTCTAACCCTTTTTTCATTAAATCACTTCGCATATAAAACTCCTCGCCAGGTAAAACGTTAGTGTGAGCATATAAAAAGCTTTCTTTGAAACTAGCAAAAATCAAAGTGAGCTGTCAAGTAGAGAGTTAGAGGGTTGTTACTTTTGATTTCAACTGAATCATTGCGGTAGGGTTTCTAAGGGTGCATCGGGGTTAAAGGGTTTGACAGAAGCATTTATTTAACATATAAGTAGTTGGTAAACTAGCCGTAGGATGGAGATTGCAATTCTACTTTTATGCTAAAGGTGGCCATGGTACAGGTAAGGAACGGTAGTATCCTAATGATGTTTTTGCTCTGCGTACTTCAAGGTGTGACAAGTGGATCAGACAGTGAACGAAGGGCAGGTGAGCAAGGAATGCGTGAGGTGGAAACGTTTACCTCTGCGGGAGTATCTGGTCGGTTAGATGGTTGGACGTCCATGGAGGATAAGTTTGATGATGTGTACGGGATAGGGATGGAGGGGAATAACTATTTTCTCAAAGCGAGGGCTAAGGACAAGAGTGCGATAATCGCTAAGGAGTGTAACTATAGTTTGAAAGAATTTCCCATCCTTACCTGGAAGTGGAGAGCGTACCAGCTTCCCCAGGGTGGTGATGAGAGGTATAAAAATTCAGGAGACAGCGTGGCGGGCATCTACATCATTTTCCCCAGTCCCATAGCACCGGGGAAGCTGAAGAATGGTTTCGGGATTAAAATTCCCATCCCGGATAGTTTGAAACCAGAGTGCCTTAAGTATGTATGGAGTTCTTCACTGCCTAAGGGGACGGTGATTGAGAGCCCTTTTTCAAGCAAAACCAGGGTCATTGTGGTAGAGAGTGGGGCTGCCTCCTTGAAGCAGTGGATACCTGAGGAGGTAAATGTTTTTCAAGATTACCTTAAAGCATTTGGTAAGGAACCGGATGCGGTGCATGCGATAGGTATTTTAACCGATGCTGATAATACTGCCTCTGAAGCAATAGCGGATTACGATGATATTTTTATAAAGCAGGACACTACCCACTCACGCTCTGTCTCTGAAGATAAGCGAGCGCAGTAATTAAAAGGAAAGAGCCAGGGCAGAGGATACTATTTTTAGAAAAAAGGGCAGTGGCGACTGGAGAGTAACACTACTGCCCTTTTTTAATGTATGAAACGGGATGGTTCAGCTATTTCTTGGTTCTGAGAGGTTCAACGCTCTTTAAGGCCATCGCTACGAAAGGTTTGGGAGTAATCTCCTGGACAACTTCGACGAGCATGTCCTCAGTGACTGCTCCGCCGTCACCAGCTTTCTTGGTAAGGCCTTCCAGCATCTTTTTCTCGGTCATTGCCCTGAAGGGTTTCGGTGAACCCTCGATTAACTTGTCAAACATTGCCTTACTGTTATCCTGCCAATTGAATTCCGCCATGCTTTTCCTCCTTTCCCTCGATTCCTTTAACTAAAGACAGTTAAAGATTAAAAGGTTAATAGTAACTTAAAAATACCTTACTATATTTGCCGGGACGCACCAAGAAAGTAATTGTGCAAACGTTTCTATAATTAAATTATCTCTTAGGCAATGTCAAGGATATTTTTAATTAAATCACCTGGAAAAAGATCTGAAGAAGAGCATGGTGCATTAGGTGAGGATGGTTTTTTCTTGACAATACCATGCGCTATTACTACTATTCATCTCCGATATTCAAGCATGGAATGCCAAAGTTCAACTATCAAATTCAAAAAAATTCCATTTACCTAGATTCAAATAACAAAAATGTTTATCTGTTTTTAAAATTGAGAGTTTGAGTTTTTTTTAGGATTTGGTGCGTGGAACGTGGGATTTGAAAAAACTTGAGCAGTTCAGCATCCGTGTGAGCAACGTAAGAGTGAACCTATGATTGAAGTTGAACATCTCACTAAGTACTATGGAGAGATCCGGGGAATAGAGGATGTCTCCTTTTCGGTGGGCAAAGGAGAGATTATAGGTTTTTTAGGTCCCAATGGGTCGGGTAAAACGACGACTATGCGCATCCTTACCTGTTTCTTCCCCCCCACCAGGGGTAAGGCGAGGGTTGCAGGGTATGAGGTTACTCAAAACCCGGTAGAGGTCCGTAAGAGGATAGGGTATATGCCGGAAACGGTTCCTCTCTATCCTGATATGAAGGTGGCGACCTACCTCGGTTTTGTAGCCGAGTCGAAGAGGGTGGAAAAGAGTAAGCGTAAGAGCGCTATAGGTGAAGCCATGGAGCAGTGTGGAATCGTGGACGTGGCTCATCGTCTGGTGGGAAATCTTTCTAAAGGATACCGGCAGCGGGTAGGGGTGGCTCAGGCGCTGATAGGAAACCCGGAGGTACTGATCCTTGATGAACCAACCATCGGACTTGATCCACAACAGGTGGTGGAGATAAGAAATTTGATAAAGAGCCTTGCGGGTAAGCGCACCATTATCCTGAGCACCCATATACTCCCTGAGGCAAGCGTAACCTGCGAGAAGGTGATCATCATTCATCAGGGGAGGATTGTGGCGGTGGATACACCCCAGCGGTTGATGGAAAGGCTGGAAAAATCCTCTAGGACAGTGCTTCAGATTGAAGGTGCGCCACAGGAGATTGCAGAGAGGTTAAGGATGATTCCCGGTGTTATCAAGGTGGTGGAGCAGGGAGGAGTTTCCCCTGGTGTATGCTCTTTTGAGGTGGAGTATGAGAAGGAAAGGGAGATAAGCAGTGAGCTCTTGAGCGTGGTGTCCCGCAGTAAGTGGAAGCTGATAGAGATGAGGGCAGAAAAGATGAGTTTAGAGGATATATTTATCAAAGTGGTGACTGAAGAAAAGGAGACGTAAAAGGTGAATTTCTATCCTATCCTAAAAAAGGAGATTAGGTCTTACTTTACCTCTCTTATTGCCTATATCATTTTGACGGTATTTCTAATCTTGTCAGGGCATTTCTTTTATACTGGCCTGGTTCAGTTTGTGACCTGGGGGGGCGCGAGTATGCAGGAGGGGTTATGGCAGTATCTGTTTCATGATATACGGCAGGTGTTGCTTTTTACCATTCCCCTGCTCACCATGAGACTTTTTGCGGAGGAAAAGAAACTGGGAACCATTGAGCTTTTGTTCACCTATCCTTACCGGGACATAGAAATATTGATGGGAAAATTTTTGGCGTGCGTGGTAATGCTCCTGGTCATGCTGGTGCTCACCCTGCTCTATCCCGTCCTCATGGCCATTGTCTACCAGGTAGAGGTAGGTCCACTTGCCGCCAGTTACCTGGGTATGTTCCTTATTGGCTCTGCCTTTATTTCCTGCGGCATTATGGTAAGCTCCCTTACCGAAAATCAGATTGTAGCTGCCTTGGTTACCTATGGGTTTATCCTGATCTTTTGGTTTGTTGACTGGAATGAAGCAGCGGCGAGCCCGGTGCTGGCGGAGGTACTCCACCACTTCTCCTTCTTTGAGCATTTCTATAATTTTGCCAGGGGGATTCTTGATACCAAAGATGTAGTGTACTTTGTGCTTTTTATTTTCTTCTTTCTGTTTTTAACGCTTAAGTCTTTAGAATCGAGACAGTGGAGAGGGATACGGTGAGAGCGATTGATATTTTTGGAATACTCTCAGTGGTAGTGGTAGTGGCGAGCGCGGTCATTTATTTTACGCTGAAGAGCCTCCTCAGCTATGCAGCCATCGGTGGTCTTTTAGGAATGGTGTGCCTGCTCATTTATGTCGCGGTGAGCTTTGAGCGACTGAGCGGCTTCTTCACCCGATCATCCACCAAGTATGGGTTAAATCTCCTGATAACGGTAGTGGTAGTGTTCGCCATTATCGGTTTGGTTGAGGTAATCGCATCACGACACAACAAGCGGTTTGATCTTACTTCGGAAAAGATACACTCACTTTCACCTTTGACCAAGAAGGTAGTGCAAGCCCTGGAGAGGGAAGTAAAGGTCATGGTGTTTTATAAAAGAGACCAGGTTTTTGAGTTCAGGGATCTTCTTAAAAAGTTTAAGGATGAGACAGATAAAATCAGCTGCCAGTTTTACGATTTAGAACAGAATCCCGGGAGGGCCAAGGAATATGGAGTCAGTAGCTACGGCGCCACGGTAGTGGAATTCCAAGGGAAAAGGAGAAGCTTCAGCTACTGTACCGAAGAGAATATTACCAACGGCATCATCACCGTCACGAGGAAAGAAGATAAGATAGTCTACTTCCTTAAAGGACATGGAGAGCGTGATCCTGCCAGTCTCGATCAAAGGGAAGGGTATGGCGATGCGAGTTATGCCTTAGAGACAGAAAGCTACAAGGTAAAAAGTCTCTTGCTCTTGAGGGAAAAGGATATGCCTGAGGATGCCTCGGTGCTCATCGTGAGCGGCCCAAAGGAGGAATTGCTTCCGAATGAACGTGACGCTCTCTCCCGCTACCTCATGAGCGGGGGAAGAGCTTTTTTCATGATAGATCCTTTTACGGTTCCCACACTGGTGGAGTATTTAAAACGCTACCATATTCTGGTAGGTGAGAATATGGTGGTAGATAAGGAGAGTAAGCTGGTTGCAGTAGATATCTTTTCACCCGTGGTACCCTTTTATAGAAAAGATCACCCTATCACCCAGGATTTTGAGGTGGCAACAGTATTCCCTCTGGTCTGTTCTGTAGAGCCATTAGAACCGCCCAATGATGAGAAGGTGGTCGCCACTTCACTCGCGCAAACGAGTCCTGAGAGCTGGGCGGAAAGTAATAGAGAGAGTATCAGGAGCGGAAAGGTCTTTTTCCAGGAGTGGGAAGATAAAAATGGACCCATCTCGGTGGTCACCGTTGCTGAAGTGTACGGTGCGTCAAAAACCCCTGAGGAGAAAGAGACCAAAAGGGAGGGCGGGGAAAATGGGCTGGTAGGACGTGTTGCAGTCTGCGGGGATTCTGATTTTGCCAGTAACCTCTACATTAACCTCTTGGGTAACAAAGATTTTTTTCTCAACATTGTTAACTGGCTGGCTGAGGAAAAAGAACTCATCTCGATGCGACATCGCAAAGAAGAAACCTACCCCTTTTCTCCATTGTTTTTAACTAAAAACCAGGAGAAAATGATACTCTGGTTCTCCTATGGTATTCATCCGCTCATCGTATTAAGCATCGGGATATTCATCTATGTCCGCAGGAAAAGGAGAGGGTGAATTCGTGAATCGTGAATAGTAATCCGTGAATGGTAAATGGGAAGTAGGATTGTGGAACACACAACCCGAAACTCGTAACCCGAAACTCGAAACGTAAATTTTTTATGGTTTAAGGGAGAACGTCGCAATGATCATTGATATCCACAACCATATTACGGTGAAAAGCAGTCCCTACCATCTTCCGGCAGAAGAATATCTTAAGGTAATGGATGAGTTAGAGGTTGAAAAGATGGTGATCCTGGGAAAAGATTACGGGAAGCTGGGTGACCAGCAGCAGTCCAATCTTCCCGATGAAGAGGTTTCTGAGTTTGTAAAAGCGCACCCTGACCGTTTCATTGGCTTTACTGCTGTTCATCCTGAGAGAGAGGTGAGGAAAAATATAGAGAGAGTGGAGCGGGCAGTAAATGATCTGGGCTTAAGAGGGATCAAGCTCAATCCTCATGCCGGGTTCTATCCCAATGATCAGAGGCTCTACCCGGTGTATGAAAAGGCAACAAAGCTGGGTGTGCCTGTGATGGTGCATATGGGTGTGAAGGCGCCCGTTGAGGGGACGAGGGTAAAATATTGCCGGCCTGTGTACCTTGATGATGTCGCCGTTGATTTTCCTGAGTTGAATCTTATCATTGCTCATGCAGGATACCCCTGGGTAGAGGAAACGATACTGGTGGGACTCTATGCGGGAAAGGTAATGGTGGATATTTCAACGCTCAATCAGATTGAGGAGGTAATGGGCTTTGAGGTGGTGCTTCCCACGCTTCGTAAGTTAACCGCATCACTGGGACCACATCGGATACTCTTCGGTTCGGATGGCATTTTCAGTATCGAGAAATTGCTTCAGATAGTAAAGAACGCAGAGTTTCTGACTGAGGGTGAGAGAGAAAAGATTCTGTATAAGAATGCAAAGAAAGTTTTAAAATTAGATTAAACCCGCTATACTGCCTACCAGTTGGTCATCTAATCATTATAAAATTCTCATTGCTATTTGCCATTCACCATTCACGATTTACTCACCTTTGACCATTGTACTATGAAGAGAGCGCGTCAGCTACGATTGGTACCATGAGTTCCCCTATTCGTCTATATCCTTCAACCGACAAGTGAACACCGTCGCCCGAGTTATATATATCATCCAAAAAGCCCTTATCATCCTTCAGAGCTTGAAACCAGTCAGCAAAAAACATATTTTCGTGTTTTTGGGTATATGATTCGATGCCACGGTTGACGGTGGTAACCCTTTTAAGGTAGTGAGCGAGACTTATGGGAGGGATGCTCGGTGCAATCACTGGAATTCCATGCGCTCTGCATGCCTCATAGCCCTTTTGAAGGTTTTCGATAATGAGCTCTTCTCCTATCATGCCCAAGTCATTGGTACCTCCCGCGAGGATTACCAGATGGAAGCTCGTGGTTTCTAAATTTCTAAGAAGCCTTCCTACAACGCCCTGTGAGCTGTCTCCACAGAGTCCCTGATTGATTAGATGGTACTCTTTATCAGGATGGGCTGCCGTTAACCTTTGCTTAAGCCAGAGCTGGTATGAAGATTCAGGATTTCCTCCCATGAGCGGGTCATAGTCAGGGTAACCTGCGGTGTGGGAGTCACCGATGCACAGTAGTGTAACTGTATTCACGATTAGCCTTTCTTAGGATGATCGCAAAGTCATTTAAATTTATCTTCTTTGAAGTAATAGATCAATTGAAAAAACTGGTGAACAGGGTTTCCCTTATGGTAAAATGTCTTGACAGGTATCGATGGTGAGATGATATAAGAAGTAAATCATTTTTAATCTACGCTCGAAATTTGAAATTCGAACCACGAAGCAAATTCAAATGCTAAAAAATCATTATGGCTTGCAGGCCTGCCAGCTTGCGAGCTTGCTAGCCTTTAACCCCTTCTTTAATAAGGCGAAGCCATGATTATCGACATTCACACCCACCTTTTTGGAAAGGGATGGGTTCCCAAAGAATTCTTCTATGGCGTTGCGAGGTTCATTACCCATGAATTTGCCAAACAGGGTATTCAGGAATCGAATGAGGAAATGGGAGAGAGCCTTATGGAGACCAGTAGTGACCCGGAGGGGGAGATGCTTTTGGCGGAGATGGATGAAGCCGGAATTGATAAGAGTATTATTTTCCCGGTTGATTTTGGAATCGGGCTGGGAGAACCTGAAGTTTCTATCGAAGAGGTGAACAGAAAATATGCTGAGCTTGGGCGAAGGCATCCAGGTCGGTTCATTGCCTTTGCAGGGGTTGATCCCAGGCGCAAGAATGCAGTGGACCTCTTTCGTAAATGTAGAGAAGAGTGGGGTATGAGGGGGTTAAAACTCCACCCCTGTGCGGGCTTCTATCCGAACCAGAAGGAGGCCTATTTGTTGCTTGAAAAAGCCTGTGAGTGGAAAATCCCTGTCCTCATTCATTCTGGTTCCATGATGGTGCCCTTGCGGGCAAAATACTCTCAGTCAATTCACTTTGATGATTTGGGAGCGGATTTTCCCGATCTCCCCATCATTGCTGCCCACAGCGGAGGGTTTTTTGGGTATCAGCAGATGATTTCGGTGATGAATACCAAACTAAATATCATGGCAGACATTGCAGGGTGGCAGATTGCTGCAACCAGAAACTTTCCCCTCTTCTGCAGGGCGCTCCGTGACCTGATGGATTTTACTGAACCGGAGAGACTCTTGTTTGGTTCAGACAGTCCCTCTTTTCGCTCAATCATGCCCAACAAAGATTGGGTTACGCTCATCAAAGATCTACCAAAAAAGGCTGCACCTGGAATTACCTTTAAAGAAGAGGAAATTACCGCTTTGCTCGGTGGCAATACCAGAACGCTTCTTAAGTTATCCTAAGTAATACTTTGTAGAGTACGCTTTAAGTGCTTTAACCTTTAGTGGAGGAAAAACAGTGATGGGTGGAATTGGAATGCAGGAATTGATAATTATCCTGGTTATTGTTTTACTGATTTTCGGTCCAAAAAAACTACCAGAAATTGGTAAGGGATTGGGTAAGGCGATAAGAGATTTTAAAAGAGGTGTCAGTGGTGGGGAGGAAAATGAAATACCCCAGAAAGAAAATGAACCAGAAGATGAACAAAAGAAGGTGAAGTGAAGATAGTGGTACACGATGATAAGGATGATACTAAATAGAAGGGCGATAGCTAGTAAAGGAGGGGCCAAAACTAGCTATCAACCCTTCTTTGACCCTACGTTAAAGGGAGATGAAAAGCACCCAAAGGGTCTAGTCTAATTTTTAACATATTTTTTAAAAATCTGCAAGTTGGTTATATAGAAAATAGAGTGATGTGGTTATCATCCAATAACACATTACGTTTGAAAATGTATATTCTGGCAACCTTATTGTGTACGGTATCGTTTTTTTGCTGTGCAACCATTGCCGGTAGAAGATACCATGACGTTAGTATAGAGCCTGTCCCAAGCTGAGGATATACTATATTTAGTTGAAAGTTGAAAAGTGGCTCCCCCCGTGGGATAATCCACGGGATTAAATATAAACCCTTAAAGAAAGGAGCCACTTATGAGAGTAAACACCAGAAAGAGGAGAAAT
>Ga0315293_10001648_pt1 | contig 21660 bp, 22 predicted proteins | sample YL17G13_20_MG_FD_203071 | JGI IMG/M metagenome (GOLD analysis project Ga0315293, IMG submission 203071) | Sediment microbial communities from Yellowstone Lake, YNP, Wyoming, USA - YL17G13_20 | ecosystem: Environmental > Aquatic > Freshwater > Lake > Sediment | place: USA: Wyoming | collected... | reverse complement strand
CACGAAGGTCGCCAACACGATCCTGGCCGGCCCGGCGACGGGCGCCGACGCCGCGCCCACCTTCCGCGCCCTGGTGCCGGCCGACCTGGGCATCACCGGGTCCGTGGTCGGCACCACCGATACGCAGGTATTGACGAACAAGACCCTGATCCTCCGAACCATCGAGACGGTGGCTACCGGGAATGTCGGACTTACCAGCACGTCGGAGGAATATCAATTTGTCAATCCGAACGGTGCTGATCGCATCTGGACGCTGGAGGCGACGCCCGTCACTGGACGGGGATATACGATTCAAAATACTGGGACGGCCAACACCGTTACGGTGAAAAACGCCGCTGCGGCTATTCTGGTGGTCTTGACCGCCGGGGACACGGCCACCGTGATTTATACGGCGGCGGCCGTTTGGAGGGTGATCTAAGGGCAGTGACGAGTGACAAGTGACAAGTGACGAGAGGAGACGCAATGCGGAGTAAGTGGTTCCCAGGTCCCAGGTCGCAGGTCGCAGGTCTGCTCCTGCTGCTGGCTACAGCCTACAGCCTACAGCCTACGGCCTGCTTCGCCCAGGTGCATCCGCACAGCTTCAGCCCGCGGATGCTCAGCGGATCGCTGCAAGTATGGCTGCGCGCCGACGCGATCACCGGGTTGAACGATGGCGATGGGGTCGCCACCTGGCCGGATTCCAGCGGCAACGGCCGGGATTTCACCCAGTCCACCGTGGGATGGAGGCCCCTGTATAAGACCGCGATACGAAATGGCCGGCCCGTGGTCCGGTTTGCCGCCGCTGGGACCAGACTCGACTATCCCCCGGGGCTTAATTTCACCTCGATGACCGTCTTTGTCGTCGGGAAGGCGAACGCAGCCCCATTCACGTTCATCCTCCCGAGTGCGTACAACTGGTATTACTTTGCCGTGGCCAGCAACTCGTTGTGGTGGGGCTATGCGACATTGAGCCCTCCTATCGGCGATCGGGTCACGGTGATCGATCCCGCGCTGGGTGCTTGGCACGTCTACAGCGCATGGAGATCAAACATTGGATCGAGTTATCTGCTGTCCCAAGCGATTGACGGCGGATCGGGGACGTCAGTCGCGGTCGAGGGCGACCCGTTGCTGAGTACCTCCGCTTCCATCGGCGCCTGGCCTTGGGATCCACCTACGTTTCGCCCGCTCGACGGCGACATCGCTGAAATCGTCATTTACAACCAGGCATTGTCAGATCGCGACCGGCAGCGCGTCGAGCGGTACTTGGCGAGGAAGTGGGGGCTGTAAAAAAAAGCTGTCAGCTATCAGCTATTAGTCCGCCGCGGCGGACTAAAACAACCGGCGACTCGGGGGGTTGGTCCGCCGCGGCGGACTGATAGCTGATAGCTGAGAGCTGATAGCTGAGAGCTGATAGCTGAGAGCTGATAGCTGATAGCTTTCCCATGGAAACCATCGGCAACATCCCGGTGCCCGAAATCGCCGTAGGCGAAGATCCTTTTCCGCTGATCTCGGATTTCCCGCATGAGGTGATTCGCCGGCCGCAGGTTGTCGTTCACCAGTTCGCATCCGGGAACGCGAAGATCGAGCAGCGCTTCTGGCTCGGCAACGGCGCGCGGCGCTACACCGTCCGCAAGGCCCACCTGAATGACCTGGACCGCATCGCGCTGCTGGAGTTTTGGGAAGATTCCTACGGATCCTATGGCGCCTTCACCTACAACGCGCCGTCCGATGATGGCCTGACAACCAGTGAGATCGTCGCCCGCTTCGAGAATCAGCCGCTGTCGATCAAGCACCTGACCGACATGATTTCCAGCGTGGGGATCACCCTGGTCGAGATTCCGGACCCCGCCGCCGCCCCGGTCTATACCTGGACGGCCACGCTCACGCGCTTCCCGGATAGCGCGCTGAAAGCCGCACTGCTGGCCCAGGTTCAGACCATTGTTCCCCTCATCAAGATTCAGCCGCGCGAGCCGGATTACCCGGCCATTTACGTGAGTGACCGCCGGTGCACGGTGGATTATGGCGGCGAGGTTGGCGAGATCGTTTACCTGCCGCGGCTTGTCGAATGGGACGGCATCGGGCAATCCCTTGACGGCGCCTCCGACGATGCCCGGTTCATCTTCGGCAACGCCGACCGGGTGATGCGCAACCTGGCCAACCAGACCGACCTGAACCGCGCCTCCATCGAGTTTTCGCTCTACCATGTTGGCAGCGGCGTGAAGCTGGACCTGTGGGCCGGCGAGATCGCCGACTTCTCGATCGATGCCGGGCCGGAATTCGCCGTCACCGCCAGCGATGGACTCTATGAGCTGGGGCTTCCCTACCCGGTGCGCAAGGTGGACCGCGCCTGCTGGAAGTGTTTCAACGATGGCCACGGCTGCCCCTATGATGCGGAAGGTTCCGGCGGGGATCCCGTGTTCTGCGATAAAGGCTACACAACCCCGTCCGGGTGCAAATCCCACGGCATGAAGCTGTACTTCGGCGGGATCATCGCCGAGCCCCAGGGAGCCTCGATCAAAGACAACTCGACGGGCACCTGGGGCTACGGCCGCCAGCGCATCACCGCTACCAGCATCGTGGGGGACAACGTTTATGGCTCCGGCCTGCGCGAAATCTACTGTGACGTCGACATGCCGGTGCCCTGCGATATCGCCGCCGGCCGCGATGAATCCGACTTCTACGCCGCGCTGGGCATCGTCGGGGAAGGTCCGCTCGGCGCCTTTGGCACTGGGCATAAGCTGGACGATCAATACCACCACGGCTATCCCGGGGCGCTCGGCTTGGTGACTTTCGTGGGAACGGATCCGGTCACTGGCGGGATGTACTTCGGGATCGACTCCAACGACGTCTTCGCCGCCGGTACGCCCTTCATCATGCTCCGCCGCTCGGATTCCAAGGGCCTCCAGCTCTCGAAGCCCGGCGAGCATAAGCTCGTGGCCGTGATTTCCCAGGGGCTCAGCGGGTTCATCTGGTCCGGCTCGCCGCCGAGTCGGTCCACCGGAGTGCTCACCAACCCGGTATGGATCGCCGTCAACGCCCTGCTGCGCGCGCGGGGCTTGCGCTATGCCATCGCCACCACCCAGGAGTTGTATTTCGATGCCGCCGCCGCCGTGGCCGCGGCCGGCATCTGCAACGATTCGGTCCCCAAGATCGTCGGGGAAGGCAACGAAACGCAATTCCGATTTCGCGGCATCATCCAGGAAGAGAAGCCCCTGCGCGATTGGATTGAAGAGATTCTGACGAACTGCCTGGGCTACTACACCTTCGCCTTCGGCAAGCTGCGCATCGGGATTCGGAACAATTCCAGCACCATCGAGCCGTTCACTGTCGCCAACATCCTGTTCAACTCCCTGGCCCTGCGCCCGCTCAAGCCGGGCTTCAACCATCTGACCGCCAACTTTGCCGATGCGGAGTTCGAGTTCCAAAACAACTCGATTTCGCTGTATGATATCGCCCATGCCAAGCAGATCGGCGGGGCGGCGGCGCCGGTGTTTCTGAAGAGCTCGATGAACCTTGCCGGCACGGCATCGAAGTCCCAGGCGGCCAGAATTATCACCACCCGGCTGCGGGAGGAACTTGGAGGAATCACCTTGAGCGAATGGAAAGCGGCGCGCCTTCTCACTTTCGGCACCACCGTGCTGGCCCTGGCCGTCGAGTGCGGCATGGTCTGCTCGATGACCCATCCCGACATGCCCGGCGGCGGCCCTGGCGAGTTCCGGGTGACCCGCTGGCGGCTGAACAAGGACTTCTCGATCGCCGTGGAAGGCCGCAGTACGACCGCTTCCATGTATTCGCTGGTCTCCGGCCCCAAGCCCGCCGATGTGCCGGCCAGCCCCGTTCCGGTGGAGCTGGGGAACGATTGGGCCGTCCCGCCGGCGCCGGTATTCGGGATCTTCACCCAGCGCGATGGCAATTTGATCCTGGGACCGCTGGGCTTCGGCTCGACCGACAACCTGCATACCTTGTCCGCGGCGTCATTCTTCATCCGCTACGTCGATGAAATCGCCGGCACGCACACCACCATCAGCGAAGCAATCGATGGCTCGACCGACCCGGTAACCAAGATTGTCGCTTCCACGGCCGGGATCGGGGACCATGAGTATGCCTGGCACGGCGCGTATGATCCAGCCCACGCCTATGTCGTCTATGACTCGGTGAGTTATCTCGGCGATTACTATTACTGCATCCTGGGCAATACCGGGCATCTGCCCACGGAAACCACTTACTGGCTCCCGTTGCCGCGAACCGACGTAGCGATTGACGGCGAAGACTTGCGGGTGATCGGCCGGGATGATGGCGCGTCCACCTTGACCCTGGCCCGCGCGCAGCTCGAATCCGTCATGGCCGCGCACAACAACGGCGCGGACGTGTATTTGATCGACGGGCGCCTGGAAGGATTCGCGCTCACACAGCGAGACCTGATGGCAAATTGGCAGAAGACCATTGCCATCCCCTGCGTCCGCATCACCAGCGTGCAGGCCCTGGTAACGAATTACTTTGGATCGGGGCCGGTGGCCACCAACAATTACCTGATCTATCAGATGGAGCCCGACGCCCCCTACGGCTATCGCACCGACCATGCAGATGCTCCGATCGTAATCGGCTTGCCTGGCGCCGTGAGCCTCGGGAATCCCGGTGTGTGGGGCACCTTCGCGCACGACCGCTCGATCCGCGATGTCTATGCCTGGCTGCCGGCGGGCTGGGCGGCCGATGATCTGACGCTCAACGTGCTGCATAAACGCTGGATCGGTGGCACCCTGACCGTGATTCAGAGCATCACCCTCACCGTGCCTCACGATGCGCCCGTCGACGCGGTGAGCGGCGCATCGCTGCTGCCCGGCGTGGCCGGCGATCGGATCGAGTACGAGGTCACTGGCAGCGTGCCCGCCGGCTGTGCCGACCTGGAGGTGGTCATCCGATGATCCGTTTACTGCTCGTGCTGCTCGCTACAGCCTACAGCCTACAGCCTACAGCCTGCTTTGCCCAGGGCGGCCAAGCCACGGCATTGCGCCGGGATCCGCTCACCATGACACGGTTGGCCCGCGGATTCCCCGGCGCTAATGCCGGCGCGCAAATTGCCGCCGCCTTCGCTGACCTGCCAGCCACCGGAGGTGGGGTGGACGCCCGCGGATTCGAGGGCGCGCAGACCGTTTCTACCGATATTTTCACCGCCGTCACCAAAAATGTCCGGATCGAATTCGGCGCCGCGACTTACGCACTTGGTGTGGATGTGACGGTGCCAGCGAATATCGAGTTAGTGCTCGGCAATGGGGCAATCATCGATCATGGCGTCCACGCCCTCACGATCAACGGGCCATGGGATGTGACACTCACCAAACACTTGGTGGGCACGGGCGCCGTAACCTTCGGCAACTCGGCGGCAGGGCCATACATCGTTCCGCAGTGGTGGGGCGGCGGGTTCGGCCTCGGAGCGGTTGTGGATACAGCAGCGGTACAGGCTGCCATCGATGCCGCGAAAGCGTCAAGCACGCCCGTTGGTCCTGGCGGTGTGTATCCCCTTTATTTCCCTCCTGGAAATTATCTTATTAACACGTCCCTCAACGGGACGAGTGAGGGCCGGAGCGGTTGGGAGGTTTACGGCGCCGGCAAGGATCAAACTTCATTCAGTTGTACGCTTGCTGCCGCCTATCCGTGTCTCGATTTCACCGGCAACAATCGAATGCACATCCACGGTTTCGCTGTATGGGGTGGCGGGGGAGGGGCGCAGACCGCCGGCTTACTGATCGGCCAAACCGTTGGCGGGGGCGCGGGCGCGGAAGATAAAATCTACGCGATCAGAACAGCCGGAACGTTTGCCAAGGTGGGCTTGGCCTTCATTGCAGCAGATGAGGTCGGCGTTCACGACTCCTACATCGGAGGGCCGATTCCAATAGCTTCTACAGGTGCCGACATCCTCGGAGTTCACAGCGCATACAAGTCCTTCATCAAGTCCGCCCAAACCATCACGGACGGCACACCAACAAATCCTGTCATCCTCACCGTACCTGTCGCGCCCGCCAACGGAGTCGAAATCGGCATCGTGTTTGCGACAGGTGATTGGATCGGGATTAACGGCGTCTTCACCGCCACCCATTTGAGCGATACAACGTTCTCAATCCCAGTAAATGGGGCGGGTTACCCCGCTTTTGCTGGTCAAGTGCCTGTGCTTTCAGCCGCCGCCACCTACGGTTCGACGCGCCTATTCATCGAGGATAACGAGATCATGGCCCTATCCGGCCCTGGCATCCTGATCGACCAAAACCAGTACACCGTAAATATAATCCATAACTTCTTCGCGCTTTCGGGCGGCCCCAGCGATACTCAGGCGGCGGTACGAACTCTGACTCTCGCGCCAGGCCTTGTCTATCTGAGTAATTATGTGGAAGCATTCTCGGGCACCGCTTACCATGTGGATGCGCAGGCCGGCCTCGCCGGGGCTACGGAGATCACGGGTGCCGGTCAGAACTTGACGGCAGCCATTCACATTCCTGCCGGTCAGACGTTCACCGGGCGGGTCGATATAAGGGGCGGAAACACCCCAAAGATGTTCGACGGCGGCGGTTCGATCCAGCACAGCATCATCACCAACTGGTTTCACATGGATGCCACGCTGGGGAGCGATAATCTCGGAAATATCATCATGCAGCGTGGCGCGCCGTACTGGAGTCTCGGTACGGGACCGAATCTCTATCTCAGTGATGACCGGATTTTCTTTACAGGTTCTGGTGGGTTTAGACTAGATGAGTTAGGAAACGGTTATGGATTCCAGCTCCGCCACGACAATGGGCTGGCGACATTTTTCCTGGATTACATGACCCCCGCCGGTCTATACGATTCACCATTGACCGCTACATACGACGGCGATGTGACAATTCTTCGGAATCTGGGCATCAACGATGTTGCCTATACCTGGCCGGGATCGCAGGGCGATGCCAGCACGGTGCTGACCAACGACGGCGCGGGCAACCTCTCCTGGGCCGAACCTGGGACATGCCCCACCTGCGTTGTGACGACTGGCGAGTATTCGGACCCTGACTGGATCACCAGCCTGGCGGCGTCGAAAATCACCGGAGCGTTTGGGAATGTCCAATCAGAGATCACCGGCGGCAACCAGGCATATGTGGCCAGAACGATTACCAGCGGCAATCCCAGTTACCGGCTGTACGATGACTCCACCGAAAAAGGCGGGGTGCAGTGGGACCGCGGCGCGGATACGGTCAACATCCAGGGGCCGGATCTGACGAACGATATTTCCATTGACTCAATTGGTAAAGTCACCATTCGCAGCGATTTGAAGAGTCTCAATGGCGTGTCTTACGCCTGGCCGGGATCGCAGGGCGATGCCAGCACGGTGCTGACCAACGACGGCGCCGGCAACCTCTCCTGGGCCGAACCTGGGGCATGCCCCACCTGCGTTCTCACTTCGGGCGAATACTCGGACCCTGACTGGATCACCAGCCTGGCGGCCTCGAAAATCACCGGAGCGTTTGGGAATGTCCAATCAGAGATCACCGGCGGCAACCAGGCATATATGGCCAGAACGATTACCAGCGGCAATCCGAGTTTCCGGCTCTACGATGATGCGGCTGAAAAGACCGAGATAACCTGGGACCGTGGCACGAATGTATTTGAAATATGGGGTCCTGCTCTGAGTGCAGCGGACCTAAAGATCGACGCATCGCACAACATCAATGTGGCGGTGGGCGCGCTCCAGATGGGCGGTATAGGCGTGCTTTCGGCCGCCCGCGTACTGTCGAACATCACCGCCGACGCGGGCATCATCAGCAGCGGGACCTTCGAGGCGGCCCGCCTGCCGTCGCTGCGTGGCGGCATTCTAACTGCGTTCTGCGGCGGCGCGTTCCCCGGCGGCACTACGGTCTATTTGCCCGGCCTGGGTGGCGGCGGCGCGCAGGTGCTGTACTGCACGCTGACCTCCGAGATCTCGGGGATGCCGGCGACGAGCGCAGCGACAGCCAAAAACCTCCGCGTGAACGTAGGTACTGCTGGTTGCTGCGGCGCGTCTGGTGTTGTCACTCTGCGCGTGGCCGGGAGCAATACCGCACTCACCTGTACCGTGGGCACCGGGACGAACTGTGCTGACACGGCCCATAGCGTGGCCGTTAGTGCGGGTCAGATGCTCACCGTGTCCGTGGCGACGGGCAGTCCGGAGACCCTGGCGAACATGAACGTGGGCTTTGAACTTTGGTAGCGAGTGATAACTATGCGAAAACTGATTCTGCTCTGCATGCTGGGAGTTTCGACCATCGGTCTGCGCGCTCAGGTGCCATCGAAGCCCGATCCGCTCGAGTTGCAACTGCCTGCCAGACCGCGAATCGATCAACTCCGTATTCTAGCCGAACTTGGCGCCTGCAAAGCCGGCGAGAGCACCCAGAAAGAATACATTGCGGCGTTGGAAACAAAAGTGCGCGAGTGGCAAGCCCGCGCTCTGACTGCCGAGGCACGGATTAAGTCGGAGGCCAAGCGCGTGATCCCGCCGCCGGCGTCGCCCGCCACCGCACCGCAGCAGAAGTAGCCGCCGAAATGGCGCGGGAACCGGCCTATCGCGGCCCGTTCCCAGGCCGTTTTGGCCCCCCGATTGCCCAGCGCGATCGCCCTCATCAGGCGCGCGCTTTTTGTGTTTCCGCCCGTTTTGCCCCCATTTTTGTGCATTTAGTCTGTCGATGTAGTGCAAGAAGTCTGTCAAGCTAAAGACGACGCCGCTGGCGCGCGCTGGTGTCTTGATGTATACAGCAAGGGCGAGGTCGATGCTGCGATTACGGCGGCCCTCGCCGCTTATGTGACGGCCGCAACGTACAATGCCCACGGCCATTGGTTCGGCGTGCCCGCGCATCCGCATTCGGGTGTAACAATTGGCGCCGGCAACACCGCGGATGGTGGCGCCTACGGCGCCAAAACCGGAGGCCCCTATTAGGGAGTGAGGGAAGGCCGAAGCGGCGCGGGAACCGGCCGCTATAATCTGTGCAATCTGTGGCTCGCCTTCACCGGCCAGAACCTGCTTTCCCCAGAACGAAAGTTGCGCATCAATGCAAGAACCTAATTTTCAGATCGTGGGCATAGGGCTGGGCGGGATGTTGTTGCTGATTGTGGCCCAGCACCTGCTCATTCCGCTACTCAAGCGGGCCGGCAAAAATGGCGCCGGTTCCGGCCTTCCTATCGATTCGGATGCACATCCTGCGGCTATGCTCGCCACGCTGCGCAGCATTCAAGCCGCGCAGGACGGAACCAACGGCCGGATCGACAGCATGCGTGATTCGATCCACTCCCAACTTGACGGATTGCGCGACAGCACGGCCGCCAGCTTCATTATCGTTCGCACCGACCTGAATCGTTTTTCGGAGCGGGTGGTGCGGTTGGAAACCCGCCAAGAAGAAATTGACCGCCGCCTCACGGAAGCCGAGCGCGGCGCTCGCGCCGGCGCCGGCTGAAAGCTGATAGCTGACGGCTGATAGCTTCTCGGCCCCTGATCGAATCCACAAACAAAGAGGTGACTATGCAACGCAACCTGAAAACTACCGCTCTGGGCGTCCTGGCGATCCTGGGCGCCTTGGTCAACGTAGCCGTCGCGCTGCTCGACGGCAACCCCGCAACCAACCCGGACTGGCCCGCCACCTACACGGCGATCATAGCCGGCATCGGTCTGATCGCCGCCAAGGACGCCAAGCCCATCTGAGCCGATCATGGCCTTGCTCGAAATCCCGGATATCATTTCCGGCTGGCGGCAGACCGGGCTTTACAAGCAATATGCGGCGGCGCTCTTCCATACCATGGTGCGGAGCGTCGCCGCCTTTCTCGCCGCCACCGGAGCTGCCTACCAGACCGTCTATTACGCCACGCAATGGCATCCCGCGATAGTGGCGCCGCTGGCGGTGGCTGCCGGACTCTCGGCGGCCGGGCTGATGATGGATCGCGTGTGGGCGGCGAACAAACCCAAGGAAGCCAGGGATCCCCCGCCCGATAAATCGGCCTGAATATCTTGGGCCTTAGAGCAGCAGGATTTTGATGGCCAGCGCCGCGAGGATCAGGATCACACCCAGCATAGGGAAAAGCAACAGGGCGCCGAGACCGAGCAGAAAGAGAAACCACGGGATGGCCTTGCGCGGCGCGGCCAGCAAACCGATGATGGCGCCGGCCCCGACGATGATGATGACGGTCGCCTCCGGGTAGAACCAGACCGCCAAGCCGCCGCCCCCGAGCAGGATGGCGAGCAGCAGTATCCCATGGAGTGAACGAAGAACCTTGGCAGGCGGCGGGTCCGGTGGCCAGGGCCGGTAGAGCGGCAGGTCGCCCCGTCTGAACCGTTCGATCCCGTCCCTGATGAGCCTCTCCCGGTCCGGCAATTCATCGCCAGGTGGCGGCAGCATGGCCCGAGTGTAGCGCTGCCGGCGCGCCGCCGCAAGGCTCGATTCTTGCCCCCGCCGCTGCGTCCAGCGCCACGCTGCTGCGTCGCCGGCCCCATCCTCAGCCCTCACCCTCACTGCCCGCCGCCTGAGGTGTGGCACCCCCGCCCCGGCTGCCCGCCAACTGTCACAATACTGTCACAAAACCCCCCATTTCAGGCCGCTTTCTTCCCGTCTTTACCCCGCTATCTCATTGATTCCCCGTTAAAACCAGGCTGTAGTTGCGGTTTCGTAAACCGCGGGTCGGAGGTTCAAGTCCTCTCGGCGGCTCCATACTGTCAATGATTTACAGCGCTTCGCGCTGAGCGCAACGGGCCAAGTGTCACAAACTGTCACAAAACTCCGCGGCCTTTCTCGAAATCGCCAACGCCGATAATGATGACCGGGTTGTCGCTCACCGATTGCAAAGGGGATTCATCTGCTGTGAACCGCTGTCCGGGCAACGCGCGGAGACTTGTCGAAATGCTTGTCCATCCGCAAGTTGCAAATGAACCTCAAAGTGTGTCAAAGGGCGCAGAAAGTGTCCGGGAGCATCCCGATCTGTCTTCGGTCTCTTCCGGTGGCCGACTTTGGACTTTCGACCTTGGACTTTGGACCTTTCTTTTTCATGATGGTTTGCCTCCTGACTTCGATCCCTTGAATAGCGCCCGGAGCGTGAGGCACGGCCGGCGCGTATTTCTCGGGGCCCATCGCGTTTGGTGGGCGCGAAGGGACGTGATCGCTTCCCGGACCTGAGCCTCGGTTGTCTCCGGAAGTGGGTCGTGGATTTCGTCAAGCTGACCATCCAGCGTTTCTGCGATCCAGTGTGCTAGTGGGTAGTGGATTTCGTCAAGCTGATCATCCAGCGTTTCTGCGATCCAGTGTGCTGTTGCCGGCGCAAGTTGCAAATGAACCTCCGGGAGCATCCCGATCTGTCTTCGGTCTCTTCCGGTGGCCGACTTTGGACTTTCGACCTTGGACTTTGGACTCCTCTTTTTCATGACGGTTTTCCTCTCCATTTTCATGATGGTTTGCCTTTCGGATTCTGAGCCAGCAGCGACCAGCTCGGGGCGATGCGCGATTCGATCATCGTCTGCGCGGCGCGCAGGTGCTCCGGTCATAACCCACACATCCCTTCACACTCAATATTGAACAGGTTGAACTGGCGCTCGTGCTTGAACTCAATCTCATCCAAGGGACGGCGTGAGTCATGCAGGTAAAGTTTGCCTTCCAGGCGGGATGCCATTACGGCTCCGGGCCGCCTGATTGCCTTGTCGATATCTACCGCCCGCTGAAATCCCTGCGGGTCTGTCTCCCGCAGTTTCATCCATTCAGCATCACGGCGATAGGGACAAAAAACGCAAGCGGACCGTGGCGTCTGGTGCGGAACCCGCGGTTCCAGCCATCGAATGCAATCACCCCTAGTCCACTCTCGTTCCACCAATGGGAAGACCGGCAGGCACCAAGGAAGGGTTTCCGTCATCCGGCTCTTGATACGAAATGCTCGCCCCGCCTCATCGAGCGAAATGCCGAACATCTGTACAACATCCGCTCCCTTAGGGATTCGCTGTCCCGGCTTCAGTCCAAGGATGTCGCGCCGGATGGTTCGCTCAACAACCTGGCTTTTAAATTCCGTCGAACATTGCCGCTGAAGCTGCCCGCCTCCTACATGTAATGGGTCTCCCGCTGTGTATGCCGGAATCGATGCCGTTGTGCCCCTGTGGATTTTTCGTCCATGCAAGAGCATATCTCCCAGTCTTCCGGCCGTGCGAACGAGGATTGCCGGTCCATGAAGTGATTCTAACCATTTGAGGTGACGATAAACGCTCGCCGGTTCGTCTTGGGTGTCCGCGAAGATTGCCACATCAATTCCGGGAATTTCGCCGGCCATCGCGAGCAGATAACATGCTGTGCTCTGAATGCCGGCGCCAAGACTCAGGATATTCGGCTTGGGGCTCATGATGGCTTTCCTCCTGATTCTTGCGCCAGCAGCGACCAGCTCGGAGCGATGCGCGACTCGATCACGGTCTGCGCGGCGCGCAGGTGCTCTGGGATGGTATGCGCGTAGTGACTCAAGGTGACGCCCGGGCTTTCATGGCGGGTGAGGCGCTGGAAGTCGGCCGGGGCCTGCGCCGCCCGCTGCGCCTCCGTGCCATAAATGTGCTTCAGCAGATGCCAGCGCCAGCGGATCGGCCGGGCCGGCTGGCCAGCATGCGCGGCGGCCCAGGCCTCGGCCCATTCCCTGGACTTCGGCCGAAGGATCCGCTGGAGCAGGTTGTGCCCATCGCGGTGGTGACCGCCGGTCTGGGATGGGAATACCGGCGAAGCGGGGCCGGCGTCGCGCGAGCCGCGGCGGTGACGGTCGAACAGGTAAAGCGACAGTGGGCCGAGGGCGATGGACTTGGCTTGCGCCGGCCGGCCGCGGCTCGATCGCTGGCCCTTCGGCAATTGAATCTTGCCCTCATAAATGTTCCGCCGGACAGTCAGCTCGGCATGGTCGGCGTCCACGTCGCGCCACTTCAGCCCGATGACTTCCCCGATGCGCAGGCCCAGCAGCGCGGTCAGTAGCACCATGCTCTGAATATCGGCGGGCAGCAACGCCAGGTAGGACTCGAATTCTTCGGGCGTGGGCAACGGTTCGTCGCCGGCGCCGGTTTCTTCGGCATCCCAGGCCTGCTCGGGGATGGGGATGCCGCGCGCCGGGTTCTCGCGCAGCAACTTCAGGCTCACGGCGCTCTGCAGGATCCCGGCCAGGCAGTTCAGCACGTTCCGCATGGTCTGCGGCGCCCGTTGACTTTGGACCTTGGACCCGAATGCGGGCAAGCCTTGGACCTTCTGGGCCAGCAGCGCGACGAATTCGGCGATGGCCAGGGTATCGATCGAGGCCAGTTCGTCGTTGGCGAATCGTGGCAGCAGGTGCCTCGTCAGGATCTTTTCATAACCGAGTTGGGTACTGAACTTCAGGCGCGGTTTGATGAGCGGACGCCAAGTGCGCTCCAAATAGTCCCGGAAGTGGACCGAGGATTGAGGCCGCGCCGCGCCGCGATTGATGGGATCGAGGAAGGCAGCGGCGGCGGCCTTGGCATCATTGCTGGACATCTGCGCGCGGCGGCCGAGCTGGCGCCGCCGCTGACGCCAACTGAGCGCGCCGTCGGCATCGAGGTAGGGCTCGCGGTAGCGCAGCGTCCACCAGGTGCTCCCGCGTCTCAATTCCCCCTGCTGCCAGCGTGGCCGTGCCAAGCTGATGGCCCTCCGGAGCAGGGATGGTATATCAAGCATGGTCCAAAGTCCAAAGTCCAAAGTCAAGGCTGGGGGCCGGCGGCCGCAGCCGCGGATTCCGGAGATTCCGGCGCGTCCTTTCGTTTTGTCTGTCTTCTGTCTTCATCTGCGAAATCTGCGGCCAAGTCCCGCTCTTTTCACTCGTCACTTGTCACTGCACCTTCCTTCAGCCCTTCCAGCCAGCGGTCCACTTCTCCCAGGTCATAGCGAATCATCCGCCCGCCGAGGCGCAGGCAAGGGATGCGGGGTCCGCGGACCCGGCCTTCGCGGCGCGTACCGGCAGTATGGTCCAGCACCCAGGAGCGCGTCATGCCCAGGCGGCGCGCGAGTTGCTCGGCAGTCAGAAGGCTGGAGACTGGAGACTGGAGACCGGAGGCTGGAAGGATCGCCGATTCCAGCCGGCTGCTGAGTGGAAAGAATGCATCTGGGGTCATGTGTGCACCTCCCCTTCCACATCGGGATGGCCGGAGAGGGCCAGCGTTTCGAGCGCCTCCAGTTCCGGATCGCAGCGGGCGATCTCGGCGCGAGGATCGGCTGGAGGCGGCGAGTCCAGCGGCGGCAGGTCGGCCTCGCGGATACGGCGCTCGGCCATTGCGCAATAGTCGGGATTCAATTCGATGCCGATGAAACTGCGGCCCAGGCGTTTGGCGACCAGGCCGGTTGTACCGCTGCCGGCGAAGGGATCGAGGACGAGAGCGGGCTGTAGGCTGTGGGCTGTAGGCTGTGGGCAACGGCAGGTGGGCCGCCAGCCGAGCGTGATGGTAGGCTGGAAGGGGTTATCGTGGTCACCACCGGCGGCGCGCGCCGAGTTCCGGCTTCCCGCCAGCCGCAGTTCGCGTGATTGCGGATCGTTGCCGGCGGCCTTCCCACCGTAGCGCCCGATCAGTTTGTCATGGCCACCGGGGCTGGCATCCCAGTCGGACGGTTTTCTGCCTTCTGCCTTCTGCCTACTGCCTTCCGCCTTCTGCAGGACCCGCGCCCAGGGGGCGCCGCACTGCGGGCAGCAGCCGCGCTCCGATGTGCCGGCCAGGATGCAGCGCCGGACCAGGACTGTCGGGAAGGTGGCGAAGTGCGCGCCGCGGAAGCCTTCGGTGGCGATAGTCCAAACGGAGCGCAGATTGCGGGTTCTGACAAGTTGGTGGACCGCCGCCTTCGGGTTCACGCCCGGGCGCCGGCGGTGGACGTCGCGTAGGGCGGAGGCTGGAAACTCATCCGCGGCGGGGCTGCGCGCGTGGGCGGTCCCAGCGGTCGCTTCCTTCACCGCCGCCGCATCGTAAAAGTAGCGGGCGCGTTTCGTCACCACGAAGATATACTCATGCGCCTTGGTGGGCCGGTCCGTGACGCTCTCGGGCATGGGGTTCGGCTTGGCCCAGATAATATCGGAGCGCAGATACCAGCCATCCGCCTGGAGCGCCAAGGCCACACGCCAGGGCATGCCCACCAGATCTTTGTCCTTCAGCCGGAGATCCGCAGGCCGGTTCGTTCCATTGGCCTCTAGACCCTCCTTCCGATCGCGCCCGCGCGGCCATTTCGGATCGAAGGTGGAGCCTGAGCCGATGGGTTTTGTGATGTAGCAGTCCCCCATGTTCAGCCAGAGCGTGCCATCGTCGCGCAGCACGCGGCGGATCTCCCGAAAGATTTCAACCAGGTGCTGGAGGTACAACTCCGGCGTCGGCTCCAGTCCCAGCGACCCGCGCCATACCCCGCAACGCCGACAGGTATCCCCGAAGGTCAGCCGCTCGCCTCGGGCCAGTTTTGCCGGCTGCCCGCGATGGTTGAGCGCTGAGAAAGCGCCGCTGCCGGCGCTATCTTTGCCCTCGGTTGACCTGTCTGGGTGAGGATCGCTGCGGCGCGCGGCCGGCGCCGCCGCCCATTGGTGCTTGCAATCCGAATCCCTAATCCCTAGCGCCGAGTTCCGCCATACCCGCGGCTGCAACTTGTAATCCCGCAGGCCCCAGTATGGCGGCGAGGTTACCACGCAATGCACCGAGCCATCCGCCACGGTTCGGAGAACGTCCAGGACGTGTCCGCGGATAATTCTGCTTGTCGGATGGTCCGCCGGATTGTAGCGCTTGGTCAGTATCACTCTTCCGGTACCTCGGAATCGTAGCCATGAAGGAGCTGGCGCTTCACATCGGCGCCGGCTTCCGCCCTCTGCCGGGTATTGGTGCAAACCCGCGGGCCGCAGGAGCTGTGGCCGGGGCCGGAATGTGACCTCCAGAAGCCGGCGCTGATAGCCGCGGCGCCTTCTTGGAAGGCGTGCCCGATGAGCTGCGCTCCGCAGCGGCAGTACAGGCGAATTACAATCAGGCGACTCATAAAGGCTGACCTGGGACCTGAGACCTGGGACCTAAGATCCTCGGCATTCCGCACTCAGCTCGAAGTTGCTGGTTCTCCAGGCACAGCCGGGTGTTCTCGGCCTGGAGGGCCTTATGCTGTCCGCGGATGCGGTCGAGCTCTTCCTTCAGCGCGAACAGCGTGCCGGCCGCAATTACGATATCTACCTGGTGGACGTCAATTGGCATGGGTTGCTCTTTCCTCCCGGAGTCGGGCATCGAGAAACGCCTGCAGTTCGTCAGGCGAATGCGCGACCGTGTACCAGTGGCCGAGCTGCGCGGCGCGTTGCTCGAAATAACGTTGATCGGCGGTCTGGCACCCGTCACGCGCCTTGGCCTCGATGAACAGAGTTCGGCCGCCGGGCAGGAACACAAACAGATCGGGCCAGCCGGCGCCGCCTCCAAAGCGCAAGAATCGCTGTTTCCCCTTCTCCAGGAAACTCACCGTGCCGTTTTTCCTGTTGTCGTAAACCTCGGCGCGAAGCACCAGGCGGCAGTAGTCGGCGATGGCGCGAACAATGGAATTTTCCGGGAGCACCACCTGGCCCTTCCGAATGCGGAAGGCCCCCGATTTCGGATTTCGGATTGCGGATTTCGGATTGCCTGCGCGCTTGAATCTACGCATGGGCGTCCCCGTTCGATCCTGGACTTTGGACCTTGGACCTTGGACCTGTTTTCCTGAGCGCCGGGGAATCGGCGCAGCGGATGCGACCGACGGGCGTCTCCGGGTGCACCATCATGCCGATTCCGGGTCTAACGCTGGATTCGATGGCCACGTAGCCCTGCGCACACCAGCGGCAGCGGGAAGAAGGGGCTAGGGGCTGGGGGCTAGGGGCTAGGGGCTGGTCCCATCGCGTCGAAAAGTTTTTTCTGACCTCCGCCTTCTGCTTTCTGCTTTCCGCCTTCTGCTTTCCGCTTTCCGCCTTCGGCTGGATGCCGTAAGTATTGCCATTGCGCGTGACCGCGTAATGCTTATTGGCGGGCGCCCCCCAGGTACGCACCTCGCCGCAGAGGGTGCAAGTCGCCGCCCCGCGCGAGGGAGTGTCGGCCAGATGTCGGGTGAGGCGGTAGGGGGCATCCACAATCTTGTCGCTGGTGGGGCCGGCGTAGCTTCGCAGATGGTAATCCGCATGTACCTGTCCGCAGACTCGGCAGCCCAGCAGCGGCAGATAGAATTGGCGCAATGGGCCACCGAGTCCGGCGACCTCCTGATACACGGGGAAGAACGGCATTGCGGATTGCGGACCTGTCCCGGCTTGCCGTGGATTGCGGATTGCGGATTTCACGCTCATGCGAACACCTTCGGAACAGACGCGCGCCGGGGCTGAGTCAGGCGCGGCGGAGAAAGGCAGGGATCCGAGAATAGGCGGTGGTCGAGTTGCGCGCCGCACTCGAGGCAGGCCATGTAATCGGGTGCTTGGTCCCGGCGGCGGAAGGCGCGGCGCCGCGGCCAGGTGGTGCGCTGATGCGGACAGCCGAATAGAAAGCCGAAGGCGGAAAGCAGAAGGCGGAGGATCATCCGTTGGCTCCTTTCATGGCGGATTGCCCCGACAATTTGTGTTGCATGTACGCCTCTATGAAGGCTTGCGCGACCGGCGCCGTGAGAGAGTTACCGTAGCCGCGCAGGCGTCCCACTCGGGCGGGAGCCCCTGCAACCAGCGGGAATGTGCCGGGTTCAACTGCCCGCCAGCGGCCGTCGGGGTATCCTGGCTCGGGGCGGCAGTGGAGCCATTCGGCGTCGGCCCAGAAGCCGTTAGTGAAGCCTGGCTCGGCAGCATCAGATCGCCCTTGCTGCCGTGCTGATTCGGCCCGCCCTTCTGGCCGTCCGTGCTTCGCGGCGTGGCCCAACTCGCCACGGTCTCGATGTCTGCCTGCCGTTTGCTCCCATGCGGTTGCGATTTCCGAATGCGCCCGCCGTCCGGCGTATGCGGCGTCGGCCAACTCGCCATCTTCGCCGCATTGCTCAGGTCGTGGGGGAAGTGATGATGGTCCGCCATCACGTTCCCGCGTTCCCGCTCGTCGTGGCTCTGCGGCGTCGGCCAGGCCGCCATTTGCGCTACTGCCTGCAAATCCCCGCCCCCGCTTTCTGTTCGTCCCAATTCCTGTTTTCTCTCCGCGCTTTCCGGCCCTCCGGTTGGGGTCTTCGGTGTCGGCCAGGAAGTATAGCCGCTGCCGGATCTGCGGCGCCCCGAGGCCCGCAGCGTTAAGACTCGCGGCCCTAATGTCATATCCGAGTATTTCCAACGAAGCACGAACAGCCGCGAGCCAAGTTTCGCCGTCACTTCCCGCAACCTGCTCTCCGCAGAAACATCGCGGTCGTCCGTCGCGGATAAGTCGCCACATTTCCGGCCATAGATGGCGGGCATCGGCAAACCATTCGTGGCCGCATGCGCAGCATACGAAGAAGCCAGTTCGTCCAACATGCGGCACAGGGTTTCGGCCTTTGCACGCTGGACATGCCTTCTTCTTCCCAGCGACGGAGAACGGCGGGCATGGGCAACTCCCTGTCCAAACGGGAGAATCGTCTGCCCATCCGGCTCGGCGTAGGGCGTAACTCCAGGTTCCGATCCCGGCGAAGAAATGGCATTGGGCGAACCCGCGCACGTCTTCGGGTTGCACTTCTCGGATGTCTCGCTCATCGACTTCACCATGGGCAATTACTCCCTCCTTCATCAGTTCCGGCAGCCAGGCAGCCGCGAAGGGATCGTTTTCGTTGTAGTAACATTCACTCATCCGAATCGGAAATCGGTCGCGCGGATTCCAGGCGCTTGAAGGTGATTACCCAGACCCAGGGCTTCTCCGCCCATCCGTGGCCATCGCGGGCGTGAAGGGAATCCCAGAGTGAAGCGAAGTGAGCGCGGACCCAAATGCGCGTTCGTTCCTCAATCGGAAGGCGATAGGGCTGGTAATTCTTCGGGAAATAATTGATCGGCGCGAAGGACCCGGAGACGCGAAGCAGGCCCGTCACAGGCGGATCTTTAACCTTCTCGACCGGGATCTGTACGCCCTCCGCCGCGCAGTCCGCTTCGCTGATATCCTGCAGTTGCTGCGGCTCGGCCTTCAGCACTTCCAGCCGGATGCGGGCCAGCACCTTGGGCATGAAGCGCGAGGATCTCCAGCGGCAAGGGCTGCATCCCGGATCCCAGTGGTATTCCCCATCCTCATCGGCGCGCCTGCCGGCGGCTATGGCGTCATCCGTGCTCTGTAGCCAGAGCCGCTCGAATTGATCCTTATCCGGCATCACGATCCATTCCTGCCGGCTGAAGGAATCGGCTTTGTAATCGACTGCGATGGCGCAGCGGTCCTCACTCCAGGCTCCCACGCGCCAGCATTCGCGGACCCAAAGCCGGTTGCCAGGATGGTATTGGCTGCCGGATATGAGGGGCTCGACCGGCGGCTGCGGCCTGATGGCCCGCCGCGTTTGGGTTTTGCGGTCTTCCAGGATGGCGCGCACCATCTCGCCCGCGAAGGTGATCGGGCCTTCTCGAATCTGCGCCATCTGCGAAATCTGCGGATGGGTCTTGCTCACGGTTTCCCTCCGGCGCCCGCCGCCGCCGCCGTCTCGCAGGCGGTCATAAAGGAATCGATGAAAGTGCGGTGCAGGAAATCGAGTTTCCGGGAGAGGTATTTCTCGTATACCGCCGCGCCGCCGCCCACCGCCGCCAGGGCGGCCTCGAAGGCACCCGCGGGCTTGAGCGTGGCCACGCGCTCGGTCCAGGCGCGCTTGGAGGCGTCCTCCCCCGGAACCTGGGCCCACCAGGTGAGGGCGATCCAGGCCAGGTCGGCGAGTTGCCGCGGGGTTCGTTCCGTTTCGGGAAGGGTTTTTGTTTCCGGAGGGGGGGCGGCGGCCCCATTCCCCCCCCCAACCAAACCCCTAACCTCAACCGAACCAAACCCTAACCCCCCCTGCGCTTCCATCATGGAAGGCACCGGCGCCAAGTCGGAGCGGGTGCCTTCCATGTGCCTTCCATGTTGGAGCGGGAGGCTTCCAGGTGCCTTCCATGTGCCTTCCATGTTGGAAGCCTGGCGCGGGGCGATGGGAATCAGACTAGAATCGGTGGGCGGGAGCAAAGCCATCTGGCGGTCCTGGCCATATTCGGAGATGTAGGCGTCCAGGAGCTGCTCGGGAACCGCCGGGGCCAGGCGCTGGGCCTCGGTGCGCTTGGCGGGCGGCGGGAGCAGGCCCTCCTGGTCGATTCCTACCCAATGGGCGTAGATTTTCCCGCTGTCGGGTTCGCGCCAGAGGAAGAGCAGGCCGCCGGGGCGATGGAAGGCATACAGGCAGCGCTCCACATCCTGCGGAGAAATCTCGGGGCGTGACTTGGCGTAGCAGCGGGCCCAGATGTCGCGGGGGTCGAATTGGAATGAACCCCAGGGATCGGCCAGCGGGAGCAGCCAGGAATACTCGGCCTTGATCTGTGGGGGCATCGCGGCGATCTTGTCGCTGCGCCAGAGCCGTTCGCCGTCGATCAATCGTTTGGGCATGATGAAAACTCAGCTAAACGGCTTGCGGCTTTCGGCTAGCCGAGAGCCGGTGCCATTCCGCTCGATCAGCGGTATCTGTTCTCCACTCAACGTGGCGATGGTCATCGGCGGCGGCGGTAGTATCTTGTATTCCCATGTCCCGCCGTCCGGCGCGCGGCGCCGCTTTTCGAGCAGATAGCCGCCGAACGCCGATTTCTTCAGATTTCGGAGCTGTGCGCTGACGGATGCCGTGGGGTGCCCGGTGGCCTGCTCGATCTCTTGCAGCGTGCGGAAGCCCTCGGCGTGGTGCCGAAATTGCCGGTCGGATTCCGCCATGGTGAGCATGTAATCCCGGATGTGCTCGTATTGCTTGAGGAGCCGGAGACCGTCGATCTTCGGGTCGTATGCCGTGCCCGGAAACGGCGGCAGGTTCCGGTGTAGGACATCGCCATTCTTAGCTCCGCGATTTTTAGGGCAACGCATCGCTCAATAAATGGGCCGGGCGGCGGTGGCTGGATGAGGAAAAAGGGCGCTCGGAGGGCACCCCAAAAGCATCCGCCGCCGCGCGCTCGGCCAATTGCCGGCAGCCGTGAGGCTGCATGATTGCTACCGGGCAATCCTTGAATCTGCGCAATCTGTGGCTCACTTTCCCCATAGTTCTTCTTCCGAGATGGTCACCGGCGCCGGCGGCGGAATCAATGACAGCCGCCCCGGAACCAGCACCGTGAGATTGTCGGGCCGCGCGCCAGGCGCCGGGCAGCCGAGATGAAATTGCGCGCCGCAATCCAGGCAGGCGTAGATGTCGCCTTCATTCTCGTGAACGACCAGGCGCGCGCCCCGATGCCGGCAATCGCTGCCCTTCACGCTCGGCTTCAATTCGCTGGTCATTTGTTTCAAACAACCGGCCCGGAAAATGGTTTATAGAAGGCCAAAAAAAATAGGGGGGCCGCGTCAGGCCGCGCCGCCATTACCCAAGGCAACGAACGCTTCCCAAAGATTGCTTTCCGTACTGCTCCGCGCTGGTGGTTTCCGCTGCGCCAGCGGCGGGATAATGGCCTGTCTGGCGGGCGATTCCAGTCGGATCAAGGGCCGGCCATTACTGCCGCGCGATGGCGCCGAGGTCATTGGACGAATCGCCGCTGCGCGCTGAGCTACTGCTGGAGTGTTTGCATGCCTGCCAGGGCGCTCCTGGCGCGCGAGTAGCC
>Ga0315293_10001647_pt1 | contig 21681 bp, 20 predicted proteins | sample YL17G13_20_MG_FD_203071 | JGI IMG/M metagenome (GOLD analysis project Ga0315293, IMG submission 203071) | Sediment microbial communities from Yellowstone Lake, YNP, Wyoming, USA - YL17G13_20 | ecosystem: Environmental > Aquatic > Freshwater > Lake > Sediment | place: USA: Wyoming | collected... | reverse complement strand
GGTTAACGCTGGCCACATGCACCCTTTTTATTTCAATGTTATTTCTTATGGCCAGATCCATGAAACGTATATAAGCCAGGGGATCGTTCTCTGCAGCGGCGGCATGGGCAATATCTACCAAAGCATCAATCTCTACATTGGGATTATTAACTGCACGGATTAATCCCTGTATCCAGCCCATATATTCAAATAGTTTATAGGGGCGGGAAGCATTGAAATAGGCGAAGCCGTCGGCTGGATAGGCCGCTTCCGAAGCAATGTACTTGAAACCGTTCTCCACATGGATTCGGCAGTATTGGCCCGCTTCACTTATCCAGGGAGCCCAATCTTCGGGTCTTCCAGTAGTGTGAATGGTAAGCTCTAGTTTGTGCCCGTTGATTTCATTATAAATTCTGGAAAATTCAGGGATATTTCTGAAGATCTCGGGATTATTTCGAGGATCAGGATAAGAAAATCTATCTTTTACTTCTTGGGCGCTTCCCCGGCCTTCAGGACCGCTTAACCAGGGGGCGTGGAGATCGAGATGAATCCCACATTCTTTGGTTTTAGTAATGACCTGACGCATTTGGTCGGGGGTAAGCTCGGCCACATTTATAGTGAGGATGCCGAAATTGGATAGAGTAAAATCCACTGCAGCTTTGGGTTGAACTTCCAGGTAAACCGTTACCGCTTCCAATCTCTGGGTTCGAGCCAGATCCAATAGATTCATAAAACGGTTAAAAGAAGGAAGAGCGACGCTTTTTCCCTCTGCGTTAACCTCCAGAAAATGTCCTCTTAATTCCGGAGGGACAAAAACGCTTCCCCAGGCCAAAGCCCGTGGAATTTCTATCCGGCTGTCAGCCGGACGCAATGAGGGGATTCTGGATGTCCGAATTTCCGGGGCGCTTTTAAGTGCTCTTACTTCAGGCATACTATATATATTATCGCAGGAACTGGGCGCGGACTTGCAAAGGTGTTATAATTGGGTTTCAATGGAAAAAGGCTACCTGGCGCTGGTCCTCCACGCCCATCTACCTTATGTCCGCCATCCAGAATATGAGGATTTTCTGGAGGAGGATTGGTTTTATGAGGCCATTACCGAGACCTATATCCCGCTTTTAAATGTCTTTGAAGGATTGGTCCGCGACCAGGCGGATTTTCGCATTACCATGTCCATTACCCCGACCCTGGGAGCCATGCTATCGGATGAACTCCTGCAAAATCGCTATATCCATCATATTGAAAAATTAATCGAGCTTTCCTATAAAGAGATCGAACGCACCCGCTGGGAGCCGGCCTTCAACCAATTGGCCCACATGTATAACCGCAAGTTCATCGAAGCCCGGGTGGCTTTTGTGGAAAGATATAGAAGAAATCTGATCAACGGTTTCAAGAAATTCCAGGACCTGGGGAAGCTGGAGATCATCACCTGCGGGGCCACGCACGGATTTTTGCCCTTAATGGAGATCAATCGCGCCGCGGTGCGTGCCCAGGTCAAGATAGCGGCCTCTCATTACGAAAAACTTTTTGGCCGGCGGCCGCGGGGCATCTGGCTGCCCGAGTGCGGCTATCAGCCCGGCGACGACCAGATCTTAAAAGAAGAAGGGATCCGCTTTTTTCTCCTGGATACGCATGGCATACTGCACGGCTCGCCCCGGCCCAAATACGGGGTCTTTGCGCCGGTCTATTGCAAGAGCGGGATAGCGGCTTTCGGGCGGGACATGGAAAGTAGTAAGGCCGTCTGGTCGGCAGTTGAGGGGTATCCCGGCGATTATAACTATCGGGAGTTTTACCGTGATATCGGTTTTGACCTGGATTATGACTATATAAAACCCTACATTCACTGCGACGGCACCCGGATAAATACGGGCATTAAATATTTCCGCATCACCGGTGTGACCAATCACAAGGAGCCCTATAATCCACAGTGGGCGCTGGACAAAGCGGCGGACCATGCCGGCAATTTCATGTTCAACCGCGAGAAGCAGGTGGAGCATCTCTACGATTGGATGGGCAAGAAGCCCGTTATTGTTTCTCCTTATGATGCGGAGCTTTTCGGCCACTGGTGGTATGAGGGCCCCGACTTTCTCGATTTCCTACTGCGCAAGATCCATTTTGACCAGAAGACCGTCAAGACCATAACGTTAAGCGAATATCTGGAGCAGAATCCCCGCAACCAGGTTTCGACGCCGTCTTTGTCTTCCTGGGGATGGAAGGGGTATTCGGAGGTCTGGTTGGAGGGGAGCAATGATTGGATTTATAGACATATGCATAAAACGGCGGAGCGCATGGTGGAGTTGGCCAATGCCTATCCTAATGCTGATGGGAATTTACGGCGGGCGCTCAATCAATGCGCCCGGGAGCTGCTACTAGCACAATCCTCCGACTGGGCTTTTATCATGAAGACCGGCACGGTGGTGCCTTATGCGGTTAAAAGATTTAAGGACCACATCGAGCGCTTTACCCGTCTTTACGATGCTATCCGCGGCAACCGCATTGATGAACCATATCTGGCGGATATTGAATATAAAGACAACATTTTTCCTGATATTGATTATTCTGCCTATAAGTCGGCTTGATATTTATATGCTGAAACACTGGGTAGCTGTTAATATGGTGGAGGGAGTGGGGCCGGCCAAGTTAAGGAAGCTGCTGGAAGAATATCATTCAATTGAAGAAGTGTGTCAGAGATTGTCGGCGCCTTTAGATTTGGCTGAAGTTGAAATTGAGAAGGCTCAAAAATTGGGGATCAAGATGCTTTCCAGAGTGGATCAGGAATATCCTGAATTATTGACTAATATTCATGATCCCCCCTCGATTATTTATGTAAATGGAGAAATTTCCCCAAAAGATAAAAAGGCCATAGCCATCGTGGGCACGCGGACCGCCACTCGGTATGGGAAAGAAACTGCTGAACGATTGGCCCGGGAGCTCTCCAGTTTGGGGATAACTATACTTTCAGGTTTAGCTATTGGTATAGATGCGGCCGCTCATCAGGGGGCCTTAGAAGCTGGTGGGAGGACTCTGGCGGTCTTGGGGAGTGGGATAGACCAGATTTATCCCCGGCAGAATGTTAAATTGGCTGAGAAGATAGTAAATCAAGGAGCTTTAATATCAGAATTTTCATTGGGGCAAAAGCCCGATACCTGGACTTTTCCTCAAAGGAATCGGATCATCTCCGGCTTATCTTTAGGAGTGATAATAGTGGAAGGGCATTATGACAGCGGAGCCATGATCACTGCTAAACTAGCCCTGGAGCAGGGAAGGGAAGTATTTGCCGTGCCGGGGAACATTGAATTGGAACAATCCAAGGGACCGCACTGGCTGATCAAGCAGGGAGCCAAGCTGATAGAATCGGTGGATGATGTTTTGGATGAGCTGCAGCATGTTCTGGAGGTAAAAAGGCCAAAAGTTGCCTCCGGGATAAAAAGGGAGCCCCGGGATTACTCTGATTTACCGGAAGAAGAACAGAAGATCATGGCGGTTTTATCCTCTGAGCCCAAGCATGTGGATGAGATCTCCTCGGAGACCGGTTTTCCCGTCTCCCAGGTTTTAGGTCAACTCATGATGCTGGAGATCAAAAACTTCGTCCGCCAGCTTCCCGGTAAAATGTTTATAATATCTTAGAATTTAAGATATGTTAGAATATCAGGGGTGGTTTTTATGAAAAAATCATGGATCATTGCAGTTCTATTGCTGGCTTTTGTTTTTTATGCTTCCGCCTGGGCCGATTATTATCCCAATGAAAAGCCGGCCTGGGGACTCACTCAGGACACCGCCTATCTTTTAGATCCCGGGCAGTGGTACATAGATGTGTGGGGATGGGCCACTTACGGCATGGCGAACAATTTCCAGATCGGCAGTAACTTCTGGCTGGATATGGCTCAATTGATGAATGTTTACACTAAATTAAAACTATTAGAGGAAGGAGCAGGCAATCCGGCAATTTCCCTGGGGGCATCCTATTACACCACTCTGGTTGGCATGGGCTCCCTCTGGGATGCCACCCTGTACCTCACTAAAACCCTCGAAACCGACAACCGATGGTTTTACTCCAGCGCCAAGTATCTCAATGCGGCGGCCACTGCTACCAGCAGTTCCGGAAGCGTCCATATGGTCGGGGGAAATGGTTTGAATGTGACCCTGGGATTGATCAACCAGAATGCCCCGCATTGGAGGTCTTTTTTGGAATTGGCTTACGATTCTTCTTCAAGCACTTCTGCTACTCGGGGCGGCGGCGGCTTCGAATGGGCCTTCGGCCTGTGGAGGTACCGGCTGGGGGGTTACATTTCCCAAACCTTCTTCACGCTCATTTTAGACTTGGGGTGGAGATTTTAACTTTGGTCCTCTTTTCAGAAATGTACGTTTCCGAGCTGATCGGCGACCCGATAGTGGATCGCCTGCAGGAGCCGGTGGGCCGGGTTAAAGATATCCTGATAGTTTTGGGTGAGGTTTTTCCCAAAGTTTCAGGGTTGTTGATTACCACTGAGCCGCTTAAAAAAGAAGAGGTTTTGCTGATCGGGGAGATCGATCTTATCGGCAAGCAGTTTGTAGTTACCAAAGCGGTAAGGGACCGGGTGCCTTTTACTTCCCTGCGTGAAGGTGAAATTCTGCTGGTTCGGGATATAATTGACAAGCAGATCGTGGATCTGGACGGGGCCCGGGTGATCCGCGTCAACGACTTGAAACTGGCCAAGGTGGATCAGGATGTGCGGCTGACCGCGGCGGATATTGGTTTAAGCGGACTTTTACGCAGACTGGGAATTCAAGGATTAGTCGGCTGGATCTTGGGTTGGTTCAAGAAAAAGATCCCCGAAACTTTAATTGGCTGGGACCATGTGGAGCCTTTGAAAACGGATATTCTGCGCGGGCGTATTGCCATACCCAGCAAAAAGACCGTAGACCTGCATCCGGCGGATATCGCCCAGATCATTTCCCAGGTGCGTACCGAAGAAAAAACGGCCATCTTTTCGGCGCTTTCGGAAAAGACCGCGGCCGAAGCCCTGCACGAGCTGGAGCCGGTGATCGGGGCCATGCTGCTTTTAACCATCGATACCAAGAAAGCCGTGGCAATTTTGGAGAAGATGCCGGTAGATGAAGCGGCGGATCTTTTAGGAGACCTCCCGCCTGAAAAAACCGATGAGTTCCTGCGCCTCATGCGCGTAAGAAAAGCCGGCGAGATCAAAAAATTACTTAAACATCAAGATGAGACCGCCGGTGGATTGATGACTACCGAATTCATAACCCTGCCCCAAAATTTAACCGTGGAGCAGACCATTGCCCGGTTGAGGGAAACCGCCCCTGGCGCGGAAACCATTTACTATCTGTATGTGGTGGATGAACAGGAGCGGTTGTCGGGGATTTTATCTTTAAGAAATTTGATCATCTCTCCGCCGGAAAAGTTGCTTTCCGAGATCATGATCAGGGATTGCATCACCGTGAGCCCGGAGATGAACCAGCACCAGGTGGCGGATGTCATCTCCAAATACAATTTGCTGGCGGTGCCGGTAATGGATAATGAAAACAAAATCCAGGGGATCGTAACCGTGGATGATGTCATTGATTTTATCTTGCCGCCCATTTCCAGGCGTAAAAGGAAAATGCTGGGATGATGAGATGGTTTAATAAATTTAGGATCAACCGCCGTTTATGGATCTTTCTGGCAATTATGGGGCCGGGAATTATTACCGCCTGCGCGGATAATGATGCCGGCGGGATCACCACCTATTCCATAGCCGGGGCCCATTACGGTTATTCCATGCTGTGGATGCTGTTGTTGATCACCTTTGTGCTGGCAGTAGTGCAGGAGATGTGCGCCAGGATGGGGGCGGTAACGGGGAAGGGGCTCTCCGATCTGATCCGCGAAAATTTCGGCGTGCGCTGGACCTTTTTTGCCATGACCATCCTGCTCATCGCCAATCTTTTTACTATTGTTGCTGATTTTGCGGGTATCGCCGCCAGCGGCGAAATATTCAGCATTCCCCGCATGGTATCGGTACCGATCATGGCGCTGATCATCTGGTATACCGTATTGCGCGGTTCTTATAAGATCGTGGAATGGGTCTTCTTTGGATTTTGTTTGGCCCAATTCGCTTATATTTTTTCGGGTTTTATGGCTCATCCCGACTGGGGGCTGGCCCTGCACAGTACTTTCGTTCCCACCTTTCAATTGGATATGTCTTACATTCTGATTTTTATCGGGGTGATCGGCACCACCATCACACCCTGGATGCAATTTTATATCCAATCCAGTATTCGGGATAAAGGCATTAACGTGAAACAGTATAAATATGAGAGGGTAGAAGTGTTGTTGGGGGCCTTCCTGACCGATTTTGTTTCATTCTTTATAATCGTTTCCTGCGCGGCTACGCTTTATGCCGCGGGCATCCACATCAACAGCGCCAAAGATGCCGCCCTGGCTTTGGGCCCGCTGGCCGGCCACTTTGCGGAAGCACTTTTTGCACTGGGGCTCTTTGGAGCCTCCACCCTTACGGCCTCCATTGTTTCCCTGTCCTCCGCTTACGCCATTTGCGAGGCCTTCGGCTGGGAAAGCGGGATCAATAAGCATTTTCGGGAGGCGCCGGTCTTTTACGGACTTTATACTTTTTTGATTTTTGTCGGGGCCGGGGTGGTGTTGTGGCCCCAACTTCCCCTGATCTTTGTGATGCTGTTTTCTCAGGAGGTTAACGGACTACTGCTGCCTTTTATCTTGATATTTATGCTGCTGCTGATCAATAACCGGCGCATCATGGGGGCGCATGTCAATTCGCGCTTGTATAATTGGATCGCCGGGGCGGTGATTGGGGCCTTGATCCTTTTAACCGTAATCCTAATGATAACTTCGCTGTTCCCTCTTTAAAAAAAGAAAGCTGTCTCGAACGGTCGGGACAGCTTTCCCTATAAAAATTAAAAAGAAATTATTTCTTTAAAAGTCTGTATCTCTTAATGACTCCCCAGATCTTCTTGGTCATTTGGGTGACCGGAATGGGCCTGGCGCTAAAAACCTTCTCCAGAGTTTCCTTGCGGCCCTTGAAGTTAACCGTCATTTTCTTTAATCCGCCTCTTGCCATATTTTATTTCACCTGCCTTTCACACAATTGTGATTTGTCCCTAATTATAGTATAATACCCGGACATTGCAAGGGAAATTTTGTGTTTAGAAAGATACTGATCGCCAACCGCGGAGAGATCGCGGTCAGGGTTATCCGGGCCTGCCGGGAGTTGGGCGTCAAGTCTGTGGCGGTTTTTTCCGAAGCAGATCAAGATTCCCTGCATGTTAAACTGTCGGATGAATCTTACTGCATCGGCCCCGCCGCCCCCAACCAAAGTTACTTGAATATCCCCAGCATCATTTCGGTGGCGGAAATCTCAGGGGCGGAGGCCATCCATCCCGGTTACGGTTTTCTGGCGGAAAATTCCAAATTCACCGAGATCTGTACCGAGCATCGCATCAAATTCATCGGCCCGCACAAAGAAGCCATGGAGAAAATGGGGGATAAGTCCACCGCCAAGGAAACAGTTCGGAGGGCGGGGGTTCCCATAGTTCCCGGATCCGACGGCAACTTAAAAGATGAAAAGGAAGCGCAGAAAATCGCGGACAAGGTCGGCTATCCGGTTTTGATCAAGGCTACGGCCGGGGGCGGGGGAAAGGGGATGCGGGTGGTTAAATCCAAAGAGGAGCTTCCGGAACTTTTTAAGACCGCGCGGGCGGAGGCGGAGGCGGCTTTCGGCAATCCCGAAGTTTACCTTGAAAAGTACATCGAGGACCCCCGTCATATCGAAGTCCAGATTTTAGCCGATGAGTACGGCAATACCATCCATTTGGGAGAACGCGACTGTTCCATCCAGCGGCGCCACCAGAAATTGGTGGAAGAATCTCTTTCTCCCGCGGTGGATAAGAGATTGAGGGATAAGCTGGGCGGGGCGGCGGTGCGGGCGGCCCGGGCGGTAAAGTACGTGAGCGCCGGGACGATAGAATTTATCTTCGATCCGACCGGCCGTTTTTATTTTATGGAGATGAATACCCGCGTGCAGGTGGAGCATCCCGTTACTGAAATGATAACCAATATAGATATCATTAAAGAGCAGATAAAAATTGCGGCGGGAGAACCTTTAACTATCCGCCAGAGGGATGTGCAGTTTCACGGCCATGCCATCGAGTGCCGGATCAATGCGGAAGATCCGGACCGGAATTTTCTCCCTTCACCGGGAGAGATCTCCATTTACCTTCCTCCGGGCGGGCCGGGAGTCAGGGTGGACAGCCATGCCTATTCCGGCTACAAGATCCAGCCGCATTACGATTCGCTGATCGCCAAGCTCATCTGCTGGGGGAAAAACAGGGAAGAAGCCATAGACCGGATGCGCCGGGCGCTGAATGAATTTGTGATAGACGGAGTGGCCACTACCATTTCCTTCCATCTTAAAGTAATGGACAACGAGGCCTTTCAAAGGGGCGAAGTCACCACGCATTTCATCGAGAAGCATTTCGGGAATAAAAAATAACTTAGGCTGTTTCCCCGGGCAATCGATTTCTCAATACAGCGGTGAGTCTGGAAGGGAGGAGGCTTGATCCCGAAATTCTAACCTCCAAAATCAGTTTTTCTATTGAGGGGTCAAATGCTAAAGGAATACCGATTTTTCCGCGGGATTTTCCATTTATTACTAAAGAGGCCGGCAGGCTTACCGGGCGTTCATTGGCCAGGATCCGCAAGGTAGCATTTTCGGGAAGAGTTGGGCCGAGGTCGGCTTTAACTTCCATATAAAAATCTTCCCGGCCTTCTTGGCGCATGACGGAGAAAGTGAGGAAATAGGGGGTCGGCATTTTCTTCCCGCGGACTTCTTTGAAAAGGAAAAGCCGCTTAACGAGGCGTCCCACGCCGCCGCTGTTTTCGATTCGACTCAGCACCACGGCATACCTGGCCTGTTCGGCAGGGATTCCCCTGCGGATATTTACAGGTGACGGCATGCCCATAAGCGTATTTTTAAGGCTCATAATCTATCACCTTTTATTATCGACGATTACCGGCCGATAATTTCACATTTTTTACGATCCTCTGTCTTGATAGGGTTAGGGTTGGGTGTTATACTCGATAATTATGGGCAAACGTTCAACCTCCCGCCGGGTGGCTATGCAGGCACTTTACCAGGCGGATCTCGCCAAGATAAACATTCATCAAGCCCTGAAAAATCTTTTTGAACAGGAAAAATATATCGCCGAGACGCGGAAATTTTCGGAAGAATTGGCGGCAGGGGCCTGGAATAAGAAAGAGCAGATCGATGAGATCATAAAGAAGTATTCCAAGGACTGGAAGATCGAGAGGATGAGTGGGGTGGACAGGAACCTACTGCGTTTAGCGTTATTTGAATTGATGGAAGGCAGTACTCCGCCTCAAGTGATAATTAACGAAGCCCTGGAATTGGCTAAAAAATATTCCTCTGACGAGGCCGCTAAATTCATAAATGGGATCCTGGGCGCGTATCTCAAAGAGATCAAGAAAATATCATCTGCAGAGCCACCAGGATCAGAAAAATAGCAAAAATTTTCTTTAGGATAGGTTCCGCCAGGCCCTGAGCATAAATGGCTCCCAGGAGAGCTCCCAGGAAAAATCCCAGCGCCAGAAAAAGGCCGAATTTAATATTCAGGTTTCCGGCCTGCCAGTACTTGATGACCGCCAACAGCCCCACCGGGAAGAGCAGGGCCACCAGGGCGGTTCCCTGGGCCATGTGCTGGGTCATTTTATAGATAATTACTAAAGCGGGTATTATAATTGTGGCGCCGCCTATCCCCAGCAGGCCACTTAAAATCCCGGCCAGGGCCCCGATCAGTATCAATCCTAAAATATCCATATTTTGATTATATATTTATACGATGGTAAAATCAACAACCATCAATTGATTTTCGATTTCTTTCATGATAAAATTAAGCTTCCATGTTCACCGGAATAATTGAAGAAATCGGCGTAATTTCCACCCTTATCCGCGGGGGCAAATCCCTGCGGCTTTCGGTCTATGCCAAGAAAGTGCTGGAGGACCTGAAAGTGGGCGACAGCGTCTCCTTAAACGGCGTATGTTTGACCGTAACGGAGCTGGGGCGCAATCACTTCAGCGTGGATGCGGTGGAGGAAACCCTTAAGTATTCCAATCTTTCGCGGCTTAAGATCGGCGACAAGGTCAACCTGGAACGGGCCGCACAGCTTTCCTCCCGCCTGGGAGGCCACATTATGAACGGACATATTGACGGAGCAGTGGATATCAAAGGGAAAATCGTGAGAGAGACCGGATTTGAACTGATCCTGTCTTTACCCAAAGAGCTTAAGAGATATCTTATCTCCAAAGGATCTGTGGGGATCGAAGGAGTAAGTTTAACCATAGCCAAAATTTCTTCCGAAGGGGTGCATGTGGCAGTGATCCCCCATACCGCCCAGCATACCACCTTGGGATTAAAGAATGTCGGGGAAAAAGTGAATCTGGAAGTTGATATCCTCTCCAAATATTTGGAAGGGCTGCTCCAGGCCGAAGCTCCGGAGTCAACCGAAAAGGTCATGCTGGGAGCGGGATTCATGCCTCTGGGGATCTGGGATAATTGATGAAAAACCTTAATTCTATCGAAGAAGCGATCCTGGACATCCAGAACGGGAAAATGGTGATCGTGGTGGACGGCTCCGAGCGCGAGAACGAAGGCGACCTGGTGATGGCGGCCGAAAAGATCACTCCCAATGCCATTAATTTCATGATTACCCATGGTCGGGGATTGGTCTGTGTCCCGCTCCTTAAGGACCGGATAAGCGAACTTAGATTAGCTCCCATGGTCACGGAAAATACTGAACCGCTGCATACGGCTTTTACGGTTTCAGTGGATGCTTCGCCGCAGCAGGGCATAACCACCGGGATATCTCCGGCCGACCGCGCCAAAACCATTGAAGTGCTGATCAATCCCCAGATGAAAGAGGCGGATCTGGTGCGGCCGGGGCACATTTTTCCCTTAAAGGCCAGGGAGGGCGGGGTGTTGAAGCGGGCGGGGCACACGGAAGCGGCGGTGGATCTGGCCCGGCTGGCCGGGCTTTATCCCGCGGGGGTGATCTGTGAGATCATCAAAGACGACGGCCAGATGGCGCGGGTTCCGGATCTTTTGGAATTTGCCAAGCAGCATGGTTTAAAGATCATAACCATCGCCGACCTGATCCGCTATCGCATCAAGAAAGAAAAATTCGTAAATAAAATATCCACGGCGCAGCTTCCCACCAAATTCGGGGAGTTTACCGCCCTAACCTATGAAGATAAATTGAGCGGAGAACATCATGTGGCCCTGGTAAAAGGCAAGATAGCCGGGGAGAAAAATGTTTTGGTGCGGGTCCACTCCGAATGTTTGACCGGGGATGTTTTCCGCTCCAAACGGTGCGACTGCGGGGAGCAGCTGATTGCGGCCCTGGACAAGATCGAATTTGCCGGGCAGGGGGTTCTGCTTTATATGAGACAGGAGGGTCGGGGCATCGGCCTGGCCAACAAGTTGGCCGCCTATGAACTGCAGGACAAGGGGTTGGATACGGTGGAAGCCAATCAAGCCCTGGGTTTCCCTCCCGATCTCAGGGATTATGGGATCGGCGCCCAGATCTTGTCGGATCTGGGGCTTTCCACCATTCGTTTGCTTACCAATAATCCCCGCAAGATCGTGGGGCTGGAAGGTTACGGGCTTAAAATAACGGAGCGAATTCCCCTGGAGGTTAAGCCCAATCAGTATAATTTAAAATATCTGGAAACCAAGTCGAAAAAGCTGGGGCATATACTTAAGGAGGTAGATCAAGATGGTGAAAACGATGGAAGGTCAACTGGATGCGAGTAAGTTAAAAGTCGGGATCGTAGTTTCGCGTTTTAATGATATGGTTTCCAAAGGTCTCCTGGAGGGCGCTTTAGATTGTTTGAAGCGGCACGGGGCCAAGGAAAGCGCGATCGAGGTGGCCTGGGTCCCGGGGGCCTATGAAGCGCCCTTAATTGCCAAAAAATTGGCGACATCGAAAAAATATGATGCTATCATTTGTTTGGGAGCGGTGGTGCGCGGGGCCACGGCTCATTTCGGGTATGTGGCGGCGGAGGCGGCCAAAGGCATAGCTAAAGTGTCATTGGATACGGGAGTGCCGGTGATCTTCGGCATTTTAACCTGCGATACCCTGGAGCAGGCGTTGGAGAGAGCGGGGGCGAAGCCGGGAAATAAAGGATTTGCGGCGGCGCAATCGGCTATTGAGCTGGCAAATCTGAACAATCAACTCTAGAAAGGGGAAAACTTGTGGCGCGGGTCCTTTTGGAAGGGATTACCAAAAAGTTCGGTTCGGTAGAAGCGGTTAAAAAAATCGATCTGGAAATTCGAGACCATGAGTTCATGGTTTTTGTGGGTCCCAGCGGCTGCGGCAAGACCACCACTTTGCGTATGATCGCCGGATTGGAAGAAGTCACCGAAGGCAGGATATTGATCGGCGATAAACTGGTGAACGATGTCCCCCCCAAAGACAGGAATATCGCCATGGTCTTCCAATCTTATGCCTTATATCCCCACATGAGCGTTTACGACAATATGGCCTTTGGCCTTAAACTGCGCGGCACCAAGAAAAAAGAGATAGATGAGCGGGTGGCTCAAGCCGCGGAAATTTTGGAATTGAGCAATCTTCTGGATCGTCTGCCCAAGCAGCTTAGCGGCGGCCAGCGGCAGAGAGTGGCATTGGGGAGGGCGATAGTTCGCAACCCGCAAGTATTCTTGATGGATGAGCCGCTTTCCAACTTAGATGCCAAACTGCGCGTGCAGATGCGGGCGGAGCTGCAAAAGATCCATAAGCGGCTGCAGACCACCATAATTTATGTGACCCATGACCAGGTGGAGGCCATGACGCTGGGGCAGAGGATCGCAGTGATATTAAATGGCCAGTTGCAGCAGGTGGATTCGCCGCTGGCGGTATACGGAAAACCTGTCAATCGCTTTGTGGCCGGATTTATCGGTTCGCCTCCCATGAATTTCATCCGCGGCAATTTGAGAAAGACCGATGGCACTTATTCTTTTGAGACCGAAAGCTTCAAGGTGGAGGTGCCCACCGATCTAAACCAGCATCTGGTTGAGTTTAAAGATAAAGAGGTCCTGTTCGGCATCCGGCCGGAGGATATTTGGGATGTGCCTTCCTCGGCCTGGATCGATCGGAGGTGCGTGCTGGATGCCAAAGTGGATTTCAGGGAATTGATGGGTTCGGAGACCTATCTCTACGTAAAAGTGGGGCGTGTGCCGCTGGTGGCACGGGTGGGGGCGCTGTGCGACGCCGCGGCCGGCAGCAAATTCACCATTGTCATCAATCTGCGTAAGATACACCTGTTCGACCCCGAAACTCAAAAAGCCATCATCTGATGGGGATTTCGCTGCCCGGATCGGGCGTGCCTGAGGAGCCGATTGAGAAGCTGATCCCCCCCGATATGATCCGCCAAGATATCCCCTTACCTGACGTCTCGGAATTGGATGTCGTCCGGCATTTTACCCGCCTTTCCCAGAAGAATTTCTCGGTGGATACCCACTTTTATCCTTTGGGTTCCTGCACCATGAAGTACAATCCCAAGGTAAATGAGGAAATAGCCAAGTTTCCCGGATTTACTAATCTGCACCCCTACCAGCCGGAGGAAGAGGTGCAGGGAATTTTAGAGCTTCTCTATAATATGGAGCAGTATCTTTGCGCCATCTTTGGTTATGACGCCTTTACTTTTCAACCGGCGGCGGGGGCGCACGGCGAACTAACCTCGCTTTTAATGATCAAGGCGTATCATAGGGACAAGGGGCAAGGGAAAAGGGATAAGGTTATAATTCCGGATTCCTCGCACGGGACCAATCCAGCTTCAGTGACTATGTGCGGCTATCAGGCGGTAGTTGTCAAATCCAACGGCCGCGGGAATATCGACGTTGACGCGGTAAAGAAAGCGGCGGGGGATGATACTGCCGGTTTAATGCTTACCAATCCCAATACCTTGGGGCTTTTTGATGAGCATATACTGGAAGTGGCGGAAATCGTCCATAAAGCCGGGGGGTTGCTTTATTATGATGGCGCCAACGCTAATGCCAATCTGGGAATTTGCCGTCCGGCGGATCTGGGATTTGATGTGGCTCACTTCAACCTTCACAAGACCTTTTCCACCCCGCATGGGGGAGGGGGGCCGGGGGCGGGGCCGGTGGGAGTCAATAAAAAATTAGAACCTTTTTTGCCGGTACCTAGAGTGATAAAAACTAATGACAAATTTCAAATGTCAAATGACAAATTTCCCAAATCCATCGGCAAGGTCCATTCTTTTTACGGCAATATTAATGTCATCGTCAAGGCCTATGCCTACATCCGATCGTTGGGGGCGGAGGGATTGAGGCAAGTATCCGAAAAAGCGGTGGAGAACGCCAATTACATGATGAATCGGCTGAAAGAATATTACTGGCTGCCTTATGACCGCCCCTGCCAGCATGAATTCGTGCTCTCGGCCAAGTGGCAGAAGGAAAAATACGGGATCAAGGCGCTGGATATCGCCAAGCGGCTGATAGATTACGGCTTTCATCCGCCGACCATTTATTTCCCCTTGATCGTGGAGGAAGCGCTGATGATCGAGCCGACAGAATCAGAGTCCATAGCGACCCTGGACGCATTTTGTGATGCAATGATAAAGATAGCCAAGGAATGTGAGACCGATCCCCACTTGTTAAAAGAAGCCCCGCATAATACTCCGGTGAGAAGGTTGGATGAGGCTAAAGCGGCGCGGGAACCGGATTTAAATTATTTCACGAAAATGTAGGACAAATCTCCGGCCGCGGACGGGGGTATGGAGATTCTCGGATATTATCCTTATATTTGGAGCATCAGCCAGGGCATCAAATCTTATAGATAATTCTGTCAGCCAAAGTGCCCTTTGGACAACAGCGGTTCTTATATCTTTTTCCAGATCGATAATTGAAAAGAATCGCCTTATCACATGTTCCCGATTATTGATGGCATCGGCAAAATTTTGGGAAAATCCAATTTTCAATTCTCTTAGTAACTGAAGGTTCCTGCCAAAGAGGGTGGGGTGGTTTAAGGTTCCAACCTCGACCTCAGGGAATTCAATAGCCCTAGCTACTTTTCCACATATTAATCCCATGCTGATTTTTCGATAATTATTATTGATAATTTCAGGTTAAAGCTGATATAATTTGGACCATGACTGACTGTGTTTTCTGCAAGATCGCAAATAAAGAAATCCCCTCCCAGATTGTTTATGAAGATAAAAAGACCCTGGCTTTCAAGGATATTAATCCCCAAGCTCCCATCCATATTGTGGTTATACCCAAGGAACATTATGCCAATTTATTTGAGGCCCCGAACTTCAAGGGGATGGAGGACCTGTTTTCAGCCATAAGGAAGATCGCCGCCGAGAATGGATTGGATAAAACCGGTTTTCGGGTGGTTTTAAATTCCGGCCAGGATGCCGGACAGCTGGTTCCGCATCTGCATTTTCACATTCTGGCTGGACGCCCCTTAAATTGGCCTCCGGGTTAATATCCAAACTACGAAATAAGGCCATAAAATGATATAATTTTTAGAATGCAGGATTGGCAGGTTATCTTATCCCCTCAAACTTCAGGTGGACAAAATATGCAGGAAGATCTAAAGCTATTTTCAAATTGTAAAAACAGCCAGACCGCTTCATATTTACGAATTTATTCCTGGAAACCCAAATGCATCTCGCTGGGATATTCTCAAATAAGCTCGGAGGAAATTGATATGGAGAAGGCCCAGTCCTTAGGTTGGGAGGTGGTTAGGAGGCCCACCGGAGGAGGGATCGTTTTTCACAATGAAGCGGAAGTCACTTATTCGCTGGTAACCGGCGTCGACGGGCTGCCCGCTGGATTGATCTCATCGTTTAAGAAAATATCCGAAGCGGTCATTATAGGACTTGGCGGATTAGGAATTAGGGCGGAGATTAGGGAACAGAGTCCCGACGTAAAGTCGGGATCCCGACCGAAGCGTCGGGACACAGGGTTATGTTTCTCGTATCCGGCGGAATATGAGATCGTCGTTTCCGGGCGAAAGATCGTGGGCGCGGCGCAGAAGAGAGGCAAAAAGGCGCTGCTCCAGCAAGGTTCTATCTTTGTGAGGAAGGATAGCGGTGATATACTGTCAGTATTAAAGAAACCAATTGATCCGGAGGTCTATAAGAACCGGATGGTTTCGGTTGAAGAGATATTGAGCCGAGAAGTGGGATTTGAGGAGTTGAGCGGGGCGCTGTTCAAAGGTTTTAAGGAGGGGTTGGGGATTGAAATTTAAATATTTTGTCATTGGAATTTGTTTGGTGATTGTATCTTGGTTATTGGGATTTCCCTCTTATGGCGCTACTTGGCTGGATCCCTCCCTAAAGTGGAAAACCGTCGAAACCCTGCATTTCTCCATCCATTACTATGAAGGTTTTGAGGGTACGGCCCGGCGCCTGGCGCCCATTGCGGAGGAAACCCACGCCTTACTGTCCGGCATTCTAAAACACACTCCGGATTATAAGACCGATGTGGTGCTGCTGGATACCTATGATTTTACCAACGGCTACAGTACGGTTTTCCCCAATCCCACCGTCACCCTTTACTTGACCGACGGCGGCAGTAACCTCAAGCCCAGCTATTATGACGAATGGCTGCGCTATGTGTTTTTGCATGAATATACCCATATTTTGCATCTGGACACGGTGGAAGGCGGCCCCCGGTTTTTTAAGACGCTTTTCGGCAGGATAATGTTCCCCAACGCCATCGAACCGTGGTTCATAATCGAAGGCCTGGCCACTTACATGGAAACTAAATACGGCAAAGGGGGGAGGGGGCATGACCCGCGCTGGGAAGCCATGCTCCGCATGGATGTTCTGGAAGATAACATGAAAACCATCGAACAGGCCTCGGTGACCACCCTGCGCTGGCCGGAAGGGTCTCTCAAATATCTTTATGGGGTGATGTTCCTCCAATACCTGTCCGATAAATACGGGGAAGACAAATTAACGCGCCTGAGCCAGGAATACGGGGATTACTTTTTATCATACGGGATTGACGGCTGCTTCCGGGATATTTTCGGCAAACCCCTCTGGGTGCTGTGGAATGACTGGGAAGCGGAGATCAAGGATAAATATCAGAGGGAAAAAACTTTTATCGAATCCGAACCCGTAACCGCCCCCCGGCTTTTGGCCAAAAAGGGCTATTATGTATTAAAGCCCAAATGGAGCCCCGATTCTCGATCCATCTTTTATAATCAGTCCAACCCCGATGAATACGGCCAAATCCGGAGGTATAATTTGGCGGAGGGCCGCGATGAGAAGGTGACTGAAGGGATAATATTCGATGACGCGCTCTCCGCCTCCGGAGATAAATTATATTTTATTAAAGCGGATATTTACCATAATTATTATCTTTACAAGGATTTGTATGTTTATGATCTTAAATTAAAAAGGGAAAAGCGGCTGACCGCGGGGGCGCGGCTCTCGGATCCGGCCGTATCTCCGGACGGCCGTCAGATGGCTTATGTGATAAACGGTTACGGCGTCCGCTCGCTCTATGTGGCGGACATCGATCTTAAAAGTGCAAAAAAGATTGGGGATCCCGCCGCGCAGTATTTTTCCCCTGCCTTTTCTCCCGACGGGAAAAAATTGGCCGCGGCCAAATTCCTCCCGGAGAGGACCAAGATAAATATCCTTGACCTGTCCAGCGGGTCGGAGAGGCCGCTGCTGCCCGATTCAAAATCAAACGAGTCCAATCCCAGCTTCACTCCCGACGGCCAGTATGTGATCTTTGATTCAGATTTTACGGGCGTGGTCAATTTATATGCTTATCATCTTAACGACCGGCGGTTGTTTCGGGTCACCAATGTCCTGGGGGCGGCCCTGATGCCCGAGGTTTCGCCCGACGGCCGCCATATCGCCTATGTTAATTATTCTTCCCGCGGACATGATCTGGCCGTCATCGATCTGAATATTAAAACCTGGCGGGAAGTGGAATTAGGCCGGCCGGTCAGCTTCGAGGCCCTTAGGGAATCCTCTCCGGAAGGAGTGATACTCTCGGAACATGATTATAATCCCCTGCCCGGTTTTACTCCCAAATTCTGGGTGCCGCTTTATTTTTCAGACGAGAACGGGGAACACCTTTTGGCCTATACCGCGGGCATCGATGCTCTGGGGTGGCATTATTTCGCTTTCCAGGGAGGGTACGACTGGGCGGCCAAACGCCCCAGTTACAGTCTGCTTTATTCCAACAACCAATTCCTCCCGCAGTTATCGCTGGTGCTTTCCGATTTCGCGGCGCCTTATTCCTGGGACGGAGGCAGCCGCACCTATTGGGAAAGGGAGCAGAATGTGGGGGGATATGCCACCTTTTATGATAACCGGGTAATCTCGGATCATGATCAGCAGTCGGTTACTCTGGGATACGAAGTCACGCACCTGGGGAATATTTCCAGCCTGGAAACGCTCGCTACCAGGCCGAGCCTGGGCAGTCTGCGGGGAGCGGTCCTGTCCTATCGTTATTACAGCCTGCGGGGGACCGGCTACGCCGTCAGTCCGGAAGACGGCCTGGATGTATCGGCTTATTTATATCTTTATTCCAAGAATCTGGGATCGGATTTTGAACTTACCAGATACATCGTCTATGCCCAACAGTGCTGGCCGACTTTAGTCCGGCACCATGTTTTGGCGCTTTCCGCCTCGGGAGTTTTGAGCCGCGGGGATATGATCAAACAAAGCAGTTTCTCCTGGAGATACTTCAATGTGCGGGGTTATCCTTCGGATCTGATCGCCGGCTCCAAAGGGATAACCGGCAGTCTGGAATACCGCTTCCCCCTGTCTTATACCGAAGCGGGCATGAGTTATGGGTATCTTTTCCTGAACAAAATCTGGGGGGATCTTTTCTACGATTATGGAGGAGCCACTTTCGGCCCGGCCGCGGACATTCTGTGGAAGCGGAGCTTGGGAGCGGAGATGAATTTCGAGACCATGAATTTATGGTCGCTCTTTCCCTTAAACATCAAGATCGGTTACGCTCAGGGTCTGGATGCCGGCGGAGAAGAGAAGTTTTACGTCAATATTATGCTATGATACCCTAAGCCAAGAGGTGAATGAATATGCCCGAAATATTCCAAAAGATAGACGATTACCGCTGGAAAATACCCCGTTCTTTTAAAGAAGGCATGCGCGCCGATGTGGTTATTTACGCCGATGAAGAAATGCTCAAGCATATCATTGCCGATAACGCCCACCTGCAGTTGGTCAACGTGGCCTTCCTGCCGGGCATTGTAGGGAATTCTATGGCCATGCCCGATATCCATCTGGGCTACGGCTTTCCCATCGGTGGGGTGGCGGCCTTTGATCCGGAAGCGGGCGGCATAATTTCACCCGGCGGAGTAGGTTACGATATAAATTGCGGCGTCCGGGTCTTACGCACCGATCTAACCATCAAAGAAGTCCAACCCAAAATCAGGGATATTGTTAGTCGGTTGGCCACCAATGTCCCTTCCGGGGTGGGCTCCGAAGGTCCGCTTTCACTTTCCAGCAAGGATCTGGATAATCTTTTGATCAACGGCAGCAAGTGGGCGGTTTCGCACGGCTATGGCGAGCAAGACGATATTGAGCATACCGAAGAACACGGCGCCATGGCTGGCGCCGATCCTTTTAGGGTTTCCCGCCATGCCAAAGAGCGGGGCACCAGCCAGCAGGGAACCCTGGGTTCGGGCAACCATTTTCTCGAAGTGCAAGTGGTGGAGGAGATATATGACGAACGGGTGGCTGCGGTCTTTGGTTTATTTAAAGATCAAATTACTATCATGGTGCATTCGGGCTCGCGGGGCTTGGGACACCAGGTCTGCACAGATTATATCCGCGTGATGAATGAGGCGCTTCATAAATATAATATTCACATCCCCGACCGTCAGCTCTGCTGTGCCCCTATAAATTCACCCGAAGGAAAAGATTACTTTGCGGCCATGGCCGCCGCCGCCAACTTTGCCTGGGCCAACCGGCAGATGCTGATGCACTGGACGCGGGAATCCTTCGCCCAGGCCATGGGGGCCTCACCGGGAAAGCTGGGCATTACTTTAATTTACGATGTGGCGCACAACATTGCCAAGATGGAAAAGCATAAGGTGAACGGCAAGGAAAAACTTCTTTGCGTCCATCGCAAAGGCGCCACCCGGGCTTTTCCGGCCGGACATCCCGATGTGCCGGCAGATTATCAGGAAGTCGGACAGCCGGTATTGATACCGGGGGACATGGGCCGCTATTCTTACATTTTAGTCGGAACAGAAAAAGCCATGGAGGAAACCTGGGGATCGGTGTGTCACGGGGCGGGGCGGCTGATGAGCCGGGCGGCGGCTAGCCGCCAGGTTTCGGTCAGTCAATTGATGGCAGATCTAGAGAAAAAGGGCATAATCGTCATGGCGGCCAGCAGGAAGGGATTGGTCGAAGAGGCCCCCGAGGCCTACAAAGATGTCCGCGAGGTGGTGGATGTGGTGCATAACGCGGGTCTGGCCAGGAAAGTCGCCCGCATGAAGCCGCTGGGGGTGGTGAAGGGATGAACGATCTAAAAGAAGCTCTTCTATACAAGGACATCGGCGGTGGGAAGGTCCACTGCTATCTTTGCCCCCGGGACTGCAAAATAGCCAAAGGCGGGGTGGGGTACTGCGGGGTCAGGCAGAATATTGACGGGAAGCTTTACACCCTTATCTACAATGTGGTTTCCTCTATCGCCAACGATCCCATAGAGAAAAAACCGCTGTTCCATTTTTATCCCGGCACGTTTTGCTTATCGGTCGGCACCTATGGCTGCAACATGCGCTGCGGGCACTGCCAGAACTGGCAGATCGCCCATGTGGTCTACGCCAAGCAGAAAGAACCCGGTGAGCAGATCACTCCCGAGCAGTTGATCGAAATGGCCAAAAGGGAGGGAAGCAAAGGCTTAGCCTGGACCTATAATGAACCTGCCATCTGGCTGGAGTATTCATTGGAGGGGGCCAAACTGGCCAAGAAAGCCGGACTTTATACCGTCTGGGTCACCAACGGTTATGTGAGCACTGAGGCCCTGGATGTCATCGGGCCTTACTTGGATGCTTTCCGCGTGGATATTAAGGGTTTCACCAATGAATTTTATATGAAACTGGCCAAGGTGCCGGACTTCCAGCCGATCTTGAAAGCTACCGTTTACGCCAAGACCAAATGGAATATGCATGTGGAATGTATCACCAATATCATTCCCACCCTGAATGATGATGAGGCGCAATTGAGGAATATTGCCCGCTGGATAAAAGATAATCTGGGGCCCGGCACTCCCTGGCAGGTGACGAGATTTATCCCGTATTTGGAATACGCCCATCTTTATCCTACGCCGACCGAAACCCTGGAAAAAGCCCAAAATATTGGATTTGAAGAAGGATTACATTATGTCTATATCGGCAATGTGCCGGGACATAAGGGGGAAAACACCTATTGCCATAATTGCAAGAAGTTGCTGATCGAAAGAGTGGGATATCAAACCGAAATTAAAGGTATTAAGGATAAGACATTTTGTAAGTATTGCGGGGCGGACTTAGGCATTAGGGCATAGCCGTCAAATATTTTCTTCGCCGTGTTCCTTGCCCGGTTTTAAAACCCCGCCTGAAACCACATATTTAAAAGCTTCTTCAGTGCGCATTTCCAGTAAAATTACTTC
>Ga0315293_10001645_pt1 | contig 21693 bp, 16 predicted proteins | sample YL17G13_20_MG_FD_203071 | JGI IMG/M metagenome (GOLD analysis project Ga0315293, IMG submission 203071) | Sediment microbial communities from Yellowstone Lake, YNP, Wyoming, USA - YL17G13_20 | ecosystem: Environmental > Aquatic > Freshwater > Lake > Sediment | place: USA: Wyoming | collected... | reverse complement strand
GCTGTATAGTTCACTTCAGGAAGTACGGTCTTCCCTATGGCCTATCTGTTTCCCTGTGTACGCTTCATCTAATGGTTACCCATTTTGATGCAACACTCGGTATGGGTGGTTGGCTAGACCTTACCCAACAAGGACTTTCACCCTGCAAGAAATATAAAACTTCTTGGCGCTCTTCCGCTAAAAGTTACCGAATTATTGACCCTTGTTATTCGCTTTTTCTTTACTGCAAAATACCAAAATTAGTGCTTCTATCAAAAGAAAAGCAGAAAAAAGTTGATATCCCAGAAATAAACCTGATTTAGTAATTTGACCAATTATAATTGGTCCAAAGAAAAATCCTATTCCCCAAAAAAGATAGTAAGCTCCAGAAATTGTTCCTTTAAGTGAATTGGGAACCACTTCATTTAAAAAAGCCATTGAAGATAGATAAAAAACTCCCAGACCCAGACTTGCAATGGTTAATGCAACACTGATTAATGGTTGATTTAATTCCGAAAAGATTGCTATGCCAAATGATGCTGTCAAGAGTCCGGCAATCATAAAAATTTTTCGCCCCATTTTGTCGGATAATACTCCGGTAATAATCTGAGATATACTGATGGCGATATAAAATAAGGAAAAAAATATACCAACAAAGGTTTGATTATAATTTTTATTAATGATTAAAAACGAAGGAATTGTGGTTAAAAAAATTCCATATCCCGCGCCATAAAGAGTAATTCCTAGTAGAGCTGCAAGAGAATTGCTGGTTGTTACCAATTCAATAATGTTTCTAAAATTAATGGTTTGTTTTTCTTGAAATTCATTATTATTAACCTTTTCGACGCTAAACAATAGAATTAGGGCACCTATCAGACAAACACCCGCATAAAATAGGAATGGTTTATTTCCTATCAAATAATTGGAAAGAAGGATCCCTAATAAGGGTCCGATGGTAAGCCCAATATGGATAGATGCATTATAAATCCCTATTACCTTCCCTTTCGAACCGGGATACTTAATCGACAATAATGCAGGCGCTAACGCCCATATAGGAGCTTCGCCCATGCCTTGGAATACTCTACCTAAAAAATATAGATTGGCATGGTTGGAAAAGTAATATATAACTCCTGTTATAAAACATATTAAATATCCCAAAAATAAGAAGGATTTAAAACCATATCTGTCAGATAGATTACCTATTGGTACTTGTAAAATAATATATGAGATCGCAAAGGCAGAAGCTAAATAGCCTACAGTTGCTCCTGAACCTGTTAGAACGATTATTCTTTGTGGAAGCAAAGCCATAATCATTCCTACGCCAAGCATAATCATAAAGACAGATAAATTTAAGCCAATCAAAGTCTTTTTGTTTTTCACTTATTTGTCACCCTAATTTTTTGAAATAAAATAGGTATCTGTCCCTATTATCCTCCAAAACGATTTAGAAAATTCTTTAATTCTATGGTCTTCACTGATAACATCCGCAGCTTTTTTGAAAGGATCATCCGGAGAATTTATAATATACAATATGTTTCTTCTTATCTTAGTGTTTTCCTCTATTACCTTTGGTTTATTTAATTTAATTCTAAGTGGCCCTTCTAATGTTTTAATATAATTTAAGATTTCATCAACTAATTTCTCATCAGATAAACTTGTAATATGTTCTTTATTAAGTAAAGTTTTTTCTCTTTCTTCAGATTTATTCTTTTCCTTTTCTGTATACTTTCTATTTTCCTCGTTTTTATTACTCCAAACAAAATAACCATTAAGTATCTTTTTTAATTTTTCATCAGAAAGATTAAATGGATTTTCCATAATTTACTCCTCTTTCTTATTCTTAATAATAAAAATTATTTTTATAGTTTAATTTCAAAGTATATTCTGTATTCTGTGTACAGAGTTTGCAATATCACTTTTCACCTGGCCTCTATTTTTTCCTATTCCCTTATTACTCTCCCAATTGGCCGATTTTGTTATCATAAATCTTTTCAACCATCTCAAGACCAATCGGTAATAAATATATTTTCTTTACATTAAAATTAAGTTCAAGTATCTTTTTCTCTAAATCTTTTAGTAATTTCAAATATATTGGTTTTTCTTCCTCGTATGGTGGAGAAAAATCAATATCTATTACCAAAGAACAATTACTGTAATCTTTATTTGATTTCTTTTCACAAACGTCCATTATTATTGAAAACATATCTTTTAGATCATTACCGGAATTGTAATCCCGAAAAGTATTGAGTGCAATGCCATTTTTGACAGCTAATTTTGCAACATTTGCCGCCTTGCGACCGTCATGTGGTGCTGTAATTTCCACGTATTCAAATATTTTTCCATTTTCATCTTTTACAATTGCATCATACCCTTGATTGCCAAGTTTTGGGAATATTTTATAATTATCGGGATAAATTTTCATACAAAATAAACTTAGTGGAATTATCTCATCAACAAATACTTTGTAGATCCCTTTCATACGCATTGCCCTATGTCGTTCTTGTTTGCAATTATTTACTTTTAGTTTTATAGTAGTAACAAATTGTCGTAATTCATTAGAAGTTCTCCCTATTTCGATATCTTCTTTCGTAATCATTTTATTCCTTCTATATAATATTCATGTTATTTTGTATTATGTTTGTATATATTATGTCTATTATATGTGTATTCTGAGGTCTATAATTCCCTTGCTCTTATTCCCTCTCAAGTATAATATCAATTTCTTTAGCAATTTTACTACCGATACCAAATAAATCTCGAGTGAAACGAGTTTCTTCTTTATCTTTTTGTATAAAATATTCTATTAAATCATTAAGTGAATTAATGCTTTCCATTTCTTTTTGAATTTCTTCTTCGGTCATTTTCAAGCCTAAAGGGTTTTGTGGAAAAATACGAGTTCTAAATACTGCTTCAAGTAATTCCTTTTCTAGTGCATTAGGCATTTTTTCTTTTGCTAACTCGTAAACATTTTTTTGTACTTGGCGAGTAATCGCAGGAGAACTTAAAATTATTCCAATAAAAATGTCATTCGGCAAAAAATAATGAGAACGTAGATTCTCTAATTTTTCTACTTTGTCCTCTTTAGGCCTGAGGTTAGAAGGCAATTGTTCGAACCACCATATTCCTGAATTATATAGATTAGATATCATATTACCTCCAAAAAAAATTAAAATTACAATTACCGAAGTTATAAATTTTTATTGTCTTTATTTTCAAATTGTCTAATTAATAAATTTAACGATTCCTTCATTTCAGAAATATTTTGTAGAGTATTTATATTCACAATATATTACCTTCTTTTATTTCGACTAACCTCCTCATGCTACCGGAGTCATTTTTTAATTTTTACATCTTGTAAGGTATTATTTTTTTTGTAAATTCTGTTCCCTGAAAATCAAATAACCATATATCTGAATTAATCATCTTAGCACTATACTTAAATTGTTTTTCAATGGGTTTTCCCTTATGTTTTGTTTGTGAAGACTGTGATGAAAACCAACTTTCAATTAAATATTTATCAAATAAGAAAAAGATTTTATTTCTATTTGAATAAAAAAGAATATGGGTTGAATCTTCTTTTACCCTTCTTATATGAACGCCCCATATCAATTTCTCGCCTTCGATATCACTCTTCTTGCAATAGATCTTAATATCATTTACAACTAAAAAGTCTGCATTATTTTCTGTAACATGTTTAAACTCTAAACTATTAAATAGCCTGCTAACAGCCATCCTTAATTCTTCCATTCATACACTCCTTTCATGATAAGATTTCGCTTAACGTTCCTAATTTATATACCCTGCGACTGAAGAGAACAATGTTCTGAAGGGCAAGACGTAGCCAAAGCGTATATACTCTGTCTTAGGCTATGCCACAATTCTACATTATTCAACATTTTCTGTTATTACTTTATTATTTTGAAAGTATGCATGAAGAATATCTAATTTATCATTAGTTTGTGTAATGCAAAATTCATGAATTCTATTTTTAAATAAGCCTGAATACTTATTCAAGAAAATTTCTGAGCGCCCATTAATGTTTATAAATATGCCAAGTGGATATCCCAATTTCTCAAATAATTCATTAAGTTTTTTAAAATCTTCTTTTGCCCGGTCTTCATTTGTTTGCCTTTTAAATGCGAATACAACAAAATTATTCTCTGTTCTGCTACATGAATGACTGGATTCAACTGGCACATGGACTATTAAATCTGGACGTAGCTTTGTTCCATGAGGTTCTATTCTTTTTTGATATTCTTCTTCGATTATTGTGTCGTCTTGAAAAATGTTTTTTGCATCAAATATCTTATACAAAGCACATGCAAATCTTCCTTGAAAGCCTCTTTCAGTTTTAAAAAATCGAGGAGAATCCATATGTTTTAATGCTTCTATGATTACTTTAATAATTAATTCTGAATCCATTTTATTTCCTCCATAAAGTTGTTTCGTCTAATAGCTAACAATTGCATTATTGTGTTCATCCTATTAAAATGACAGAAAATTTCAGAGGCAAATATTTATTGTTAACAAATTATATTTTTATATTATCTATAATTTAAATAACTATCTATCCGGATACAATTACCCAAAGAAACGCGGGAATTTGACGGAGCACCTAACCTCTAATGAAAAGTGAGAAAAAGTTACCGAAATATTGAGCTAGTACAACCGTACCCTATTTTTTCGCTATCTTCCCATTCTCGTGACATGTACAGATAGATGATATGGAATTAAAATCTACTTGTTATGTAGTCACTTATTTCATCCAATTCTAACTCTTGAGATGTGTTCCCACTTCTAATATAAAATTTTTTACTTTTCTGGCCACTCTTGTCTGTAGTTTCTAGATATAGCGGTTTATTCCATTGCAATATATCAATTATACAAATTTCACTATCGTTGATTTTATCAAATTTTATTGATATTCCTAATGCACCAAAATTTTCACCAAATGCATGGTTAATAAGATTTCGAAGATGGACTTCAAACTTATCCTTATCTCCGTCAAGTGAAGTATAATCATAATCCAATCCAAGTATTTCTCCATGATCACCAACTCCAATGATTAATCTTCCTCCTCCTCCATTAGAAAAAGATGATATAGATTTTAATATTACATCTTCAAGCTTCTTTTCCACTCTTTCATTTTTATAGTCCCAACGTAGTGATGATTTAAACTCAAGTTCGTTACTCTCCCCTCCCACAACTAATTCTTCTAGTGAAACTCCCGCTTTAGATTCCTCAGTAATTGTTAGTTCTTCAAGAAATTTATTTAATTCACTTGCTAATAATTCTCTTCTTTTCTGAAGGAAAAGTTCAAAATTATCAAACTTCCATAAATTTTCATCTTCTGGAACAACTTGTAAGCTTAAGGCGTTTGGAAACCTTTCTTTTACTTGTTTTAAATATTCTTCTGGCAACTTATTCGTTTTACGTCTATTCCCTGCTTGAGTTAAAACAACCCTATTTGTAATTTCTTGTGCAAGAGCATACTTGTGTCTATTATTAAAATTATAACCTCTTTCTTTTAACAAAGAATAAGGAAAAATGTGATCCCACTCTAACAAATATTTTTTGCCCATATTTTGCCTAATTCCAACTCCAGTAGTAAAACAAATTGCTTTTTTGCTTTTAAAATACCACCTCATCAAGGCATAGAGAGCATGCCTTGTCCCAACACCTATAAATTCTTCTGGATTTATTTCAAGGGGTCTCTCCAACTTTATATTATTTATTAATTCATCAAAGGGATTCTCTAATTTAACTACTATTCCTAAATCCTTATCTAATTTTTGTGGCAACTGACTGATATATCTTTGTCTGATTTGAGAATAATAAAACCATTTTATTATTTTATTTATTTGTTTTTGTGAAATATTGTTCTTTCCAAGGCGGTATATAAAAACAACTATTGGTATAAGGGCATATACTGAATTAATTTCATCAGAGTGATCAACATAACCATGTGTTTTTAAAAGGTTTACAACATAATCTAGAACCTCATTACTTAATTTATCCCAGGCATCTCTAATTTTCTTATCATTGCTCCTATCATGAAGTTTGGTCATATCAGAACCATAATTATATAAAACACCTAGGAGACAATAAATGATAAAGTCTAATTTAAATACAAATCCACCTTTATTCATCTCCTCTAATTTTCTTTTAAACTCTTCTCTGGCTTCTGGCCAATAACCAGAAATTTGTGCAAGCGCCAATTCAGCATCTGTTAAATTCACCCCACTACTATTTACTATATAAAATATATCTATTGCATTTTTTAGAATTGCCTTAACAGGGATTTGTTGTTCTAAAAACTCTCTATCTAAAATCTTCTCAATTGCATCGAAATTATCAAATATTTTATCTTCCTCTTCTTCTGATAATTCATATCCCTTTTGTTTAATTTCCTTTACTGTTTTATTCTCTTTTACTTTTTTTTGAAAAATATCAGTAACATTAATCCAAAAAGGATTATTCTCCATCAATTGTTTTTTGTAGTACTGAAGTTCTAATGTACTAATGTTAACATGAAGCCCACGTGGATCTTTTACAATATCCTTTTTTTTATAATATGGAGGTATTTCTCCTCTAATTAAAAGATAAAGACTTGTGATTCTCTGCTGACCATCTAGTAAAATTTTTACACTTCCTTGTCTTGAATCATAATCCCAATTTCCTTTCAATTCTGGAGGGTTATTAGTCTCCCACGTAAGCATTGTTCCTATAGGATAATCCTTAATAAGTGAATCTACTAAATTTTTAACATTGTCCCTTTTCCAAACAAATTCTCTTTGAAAAGCAGGAATAAATAGTTGGTTTTCATCAATTTTGTCTAAAATTTGCTCTATTTTCATAATTTAACATATAAGGTTTTATTTCTTAAATATGCAGATTAAATGCATTTAAGCATAAATATAGAGTTCATCTGCCTATTCAATTTTACCTTCTCCTTTCATTTAAAATTAAAAATATCTAAGGAATTTATTGTACCGATTTTTATATCAACGCTCTTGCCAATAATTAACCTAATCTAATATTCTGTACGTACCTAATATAATAAATACAGTTAAAAAATAAATAAAGGACAGTTCTTCTTTTCATTCATATCCTAAATCTTTTATTTACCGTCAAGCCGGTCAATCTGGATAATTGCCATAATGAACTACTATCGATTCTTTTAGATATTTAAAAATCCCAGTTTTTATTTGGGAGTGCACACGGATCCATCAAGAATATCAATAAATTTTCAATAATCGTCATCTACAAATATTTTTTCTGGTGTATACCCCTTATATTTTTCTTTATTCTACTATAATGAATCAACTAAATCGCCTAGTACAGAGTTGTCTATTGCAATGGGAATCTTATTCAATTTTTATATCCCCTTATTATCTTTATTTTAAAACCTTTAAAATTATTATGATTATTGCCTATTAAAAGATCCGTGTTCAGCTACTATATCTATCTTCTCTTTTCTTTAATTCCTTTTCAACTTCTTCTTTAATGGCAACTTCGGTTAAAAGTTTATATTTTGAATCTTTTGGTCTTCTAAGGGGAACTTTGATATCAAATATATCTCCAAATAATGAATTCATTAATTCAATTCGATAATCAAATAAATAGCATTGGATAGTAAAAAGATTATCAATTATTTCATCGCATTTCTTGGTAAACTCAGAATTGCCTTTTTTGGTTAATAAATCTTTAATTGTTTCCTTAAAAAAATATTTTTGAAAATCTATAATTAATTCTTTAACATCTTCAGTTTTAAACTGAATATATTTTTTTAAGTGGTCAAATTGAATTACCGCGATTTCATTTGATTCAATAATCAAGCTAAGATCCGATACGCCTTTTAAAATATTTACAACTTGTTGACCTATTTGAAAATCAATTTCAACTTTATTGAATTTTTGTATTTCTGGATATTTTTCATGCATGAATAATTTATTTTTTATATCAATATAATAAACCGAAATATTACCAATTAAATGAGAAAAATTATAAATCTCTTTATTTATTTCTCTAAATGTAACTATTTCTAAAGATTTTTTGAACTCTTCTTTCTTGGTAGTTTGATTATCTCTTCTATTTTTTTGTAAATAATTTATTGCTATTAATAATGCTATTAACCATCCAACGATATTACCAAAAATAGCAAATCTTCCATGATAAAAATATTCTATTATCCCATAAGTTAATATAACCAATAAAGATAAGAATATAAAAACATTATCTTTAATTACTTTCATAAATCCCTCTTTTTTAATAGGAAGCTCACCGGGATCAAATCTTTATTCTTGACAATTGTTTAACAAACTGTCAAGAATAAAGATTTGATCCTATGTTTCTTCTTTTAAATAGGGCTTGTTGTTCATAATCAATAATTAATCCCTTACGAAAATAAAAAATGTTAGCAAATTATTAAGTATGAAAAACCGCCTTATCGGTAAGGCCTATATAATAAAATAATAATTAAATCCAATTAAATACTTCATAAATGGTTTTAAAATCATAACTTAAATCCATTATTTTTGCCTTTATTTTTAAATTGTCTTTATTATTTTCAGGGCATAATCTACCAAGTATATTAATAATTCTTTTCTCACCATTAATTTTTTCTTTATCAATAAAATCTTTTTCATATGCTTTTAAAATTACTAATCGCCACATAACTAAATCAGCAACATCCAGGAAAGAAACTCTTGAATTATAACGTAAATCCTTTCTATTTATATCATCTCCATGAACAATAGAATTCCTAAGATTATAAAAATCATTTGCCCACCACCCGGCTAAATTTAGTTCAATTTTTTTCTTTTCCATCCTAACCTCTTTTTTAATCTCCTCACATTCAAATAAGTCATTTAACTTATTACGAAATTCACTTTTTTTACCATATGAATCCTGTAGATTAAAAAATATTTCATAAGCGATAGTCATCATCAATAATTTTGAAAAAGGAGAAACATTTAAATTGCTTCTATGAGCATAATTAAACCATTCAAGACATTGAAGTAATCTTTTTGAGTCTTTATTTTTGAGATCATGCATAAACTTGTCAAAGATTCCAACTAATTCTTCATCAGGTTCTCCATAACTGTAACTTGTTGTCCAGGGCCTTTGAAAGCAGAGGTCTCCAATTTCCCAACCTCCATCTATCCTACCTTCAAATAGAATTGGCATTGTGTTATCCCCAGGAAAAAAATTTGAAATAAATTTGATAAAAATATCAGAATTCGGAATTGAGATTTGGTAATTTCGGTTTAGAATTTTATTTTTAATTTGAGGAATTAAAGTAGAAAAAATAAGGGAATAGATGGTCCAATTTAATATTTCTTTTTCACTAGGTTCTAAAATTTTCAAGCAATTATCATTGAAGGTACAAATTGTAATTGTATTAACTTTTTTACCTTCGTAATCAATAAATTGTCCAAAATATTTATCTAAATGAATAATAACTTCTTTATCTCTAATTTTATGATTTTTCATTAAATCGTAAGGCCAAAAAAGTATTGGCCCAATCCTGTATTCTTTAAGAAAACTGATCCAAGGTAAAAAAGTGATTTGGTATGTTTTTGTTTTCATTTGATTTTAAATTACTTCATTTTATTTAAATGAATTTCCTTATGGTATTAAATTTTATTTTCTTAATCTATTATTCTGATCAATATAAGGTTTTCTAAAAGGAGAGTTATAATGAGCGCATGAAATTAAAATATAATCACAGTATGAACAATGTCCTCTATCATGCACATTTATTACCCCCTCTACCCCATTGCCATCGTAAAAAAATTTATAGAATTATTGAGCTAGTTTAACATCCTAATGCCATTTTGCAGAGCGATGTCAATAAAAATAGGGGCCCTATTTTCTAATAAATGTTAGGTGTTATTTTTCGATTATAGACCTCCAGTAGATTCTCCTAGAAAATAAATAATATTATTTCATTAGGTCTAGAATTCGTTGAAATCCTTTAATTAAGGCTTTGGATTTATCAACTCTCATTATTTTATTTCCAAATCTTTTTTGGTCATAAATCTCGTGTTTCTTTAAGTTTGAACTCAAGATTTCTCCTATAATTAATTTATTTGTTTCAGTAATCCAGCCGTCCTTTAATATTATCTCAATATTTTTTCTCATTTTTTCTTGGTTAATTCTTATCTCTTTATAAATGTCAAAATTATCTTTAAGAAAATCAAGCATATTATACATTGAATAAAACATTTTATCCGTATCCTTAATATTTGGTAGAGTTATTATAAAAATACCATATCTTTCTACATTTGAAGGAATTTGAAAATATAATTTCGGAAGGAATAAATTAGAATTCTCTGCATATGAAACCCATCCCCAGTCCTCTTTAAAATGAGGATTAAACTGTTTGTGAAATGAATTTTTGGTTACTGCCCCATTTGAGAATATCAATACTGTAGGCTCATAACACCATTCTCTAAAAATTGAACCCAATATTGAAAATTTATTAACTGCTTCCTTAATAAAAAAATAATGTAATAAAATATTATCAGAATTTATTTTCAATACAGCCCTATCTTGATTAAACAAACTAATTGGTTTATTCTTTTGGCGACTAAAAAGTCTTCCCCCTTGTTGCCTTGTAAAATTTTTAAAATCTGATTGCATTTTTTCCAAACTATCAATATTTTTTAATCTCATATAATTGGAATTATTTTCGGGCTTAGGAAATAATTTTGTTGGATTTTTTTTAAACAAATCGATAATTTCTTCAGGACTAGCTAATCTTGATATTGAACCTTGTCGTATCCAAACATCATTTTTTCTAATACATATTTTTACCCCATAATCAATAAAGTCTCTATTTATTCTGTATACTGATTTTTTTCTATGGGGGCCTATTGTAATGATTACGAAAATGATATCTTTAAAGCTTAATGAATTATTGCTAAATCTCTTTCTTGATAGACTTAATTTGGGTATGGGATAAATAGCATTTTTGCATAAATCTTGTAAATTTTCTTCTGTTAATTTAGAATTTTTAACTGTCTGAAATTCTATTTTGTCATCTGATACTCCTATAATAATATAACTTTTTCTTTTTCTATTGTTAGACATCGCACAAACATCTTTTACTAGTTCGGCATTATCTTTAATTCCCTTTGAATGAAAAGCATTACATTTAAGTTTAAAATCAATATTTTCTTTCTCTTCCATTCTCAATAATTCTAAAAAATCTTTATCCTTCATAATTCTCCAGTAGATTTTTTCTTTAAGGAAAAATTTTGCAATTCTAATAACATAAATGTCTCATTAATTTCTCGTTTTTATAAGTAATAAAATCTGGATGTGTTGATATGCGATACTTTTTAATCCGTTATCCTCAATAAAGTTTCTTGCATTTTTATCAAGATAATAACCCAAACAAAAATCCCAGATTACTGAAAATCTAAATCGGTCTATTTTTGAATATTTGGTATCTTCGACAAAATGGCTTTACCGAATTCCGTAAAATAGTATTCAGGAGTCACCCCATATATTTTTTTCTGAATGGAAATTGGATTTGCACTTTTGATAATTCTGAGATTGAGAAGATCTCGTGCGAGTATTCTCAAGTATTCTTCACTACAATCTTTATGAGGAAGACCATACAGTCCTTTACGGTCTGAATCAAATGGACACAAGTCAAAACCCTCATCAACATACTCTCGAACGGTATCTAAAAATGAAATCGTTTCGAAGTCTAATGAACTCAAAGTATTTTTAACCATTAGATCTTTGGTTAAGTCGATTTGCTTTTCGGCATTTTTAATAAGTTTTTCAATCTTGGCTCTTGATTCTTCGATTTTCTGAGTAGAAAAGCTATTCCATCGAATATGTTGAATATCAAAAGGGCTACTTTCTGATTCTTCATCCCTCACAATAATTACTTCTTCTGGTAAGCGAGTAGCATGAGCAATGCCTAATTCATACATCACATTTGAATTTGGTCGGTCTTTTTCTTCATTTGAAATATCAAATAATAGGAACTTTGCTCTACCGATTCCATCCAGAATATCGACAGGAATTGAATTGCTAACGAGCAACTCCTTAGTGCGACACGGCTTTAAATCGCAGGAGTCAATAGCAGGTACAAAAATCTCTTTCCATCGAGATTCAAATTGAGAAGAGAAAGGCATCGCTACAAATACTTCTGGCATCCTATCAAATGATCTGAATAAGTCTATGTAAATCTTGGGATACATTCATATACTCCATCATCGCAATTTTTTATTATCGGAAATATTTCAGCTTACAGCTAATAATCGTATTATTTCGTTTATTATAAAAATAACACACTATCCACAGTATCACGAAAATTTAATATTACAGTTTAATCACTTTTAAGAGTAAAACTTATAAAAAGTGGATTGCTTGATTATCTTTACCTATTATAATTAGAAAAAGTTACCAAATTATTGAGCCAGGACAACCATCCGCTGTCATATTCTTCAGACTCGTCGCAATATTACTCCTGTTTCCACGATCTTATACTCACCCTCGCTGATAAAATTGACATGCTTCCCATCAGCAGTATAAAAACTTTTAAGACCTTCCACTCTTGCATTAGGCTCCTTAAAGCTTCCAGCATCTAAGAACTCAGTGAATTCATAGATCATAACCGTTTTACCGTCTGGACTTTGTGTCTTAAACTCATTAGTCTTTTTTTTAATTCTCATTTAAGTTTCCTCCTATTCTCTTCTAATTTTTTTTTCGAAGATTTAAAATCATCCAATAAAATATGATAGGGAGTTTAAATCTTTATTGTTGACAAATAATTTAATTAACTGTCAAGAATAAAAATTTCGCACCATTCACTATTCGACCCTTACTTATTCTTATTTTACGCGTTTAAGCAAAGGATGGATGGGTTAGGACAAATTTATGGAACCTAGAGCTTCTCATTTTATGTTAGGTGTCCATATTTGAACTCCTGAACTAAAGATTTCTGTGGCTCGTGATAACTTGTCTATTTTTTTCTGTGTAAGGCTGCTTTTTCTAGTTAAAATCCATCTTGATTTATTTTTTTCTACTGCCTTAGTACAAATTCTTAGTAACATTTGCCCAAGATTCTTTTTGTCTTTTTTCATCGGAAAAGATTCAACGATCTCTATAAATATTTTTTCTACTATATCAGGCGTAATCGTATCATCTATTAGGACCTTAAATAAAAACCTCACCACTACTGCAAATGCATCTTGAAATGAGACTCCATATTCTTCTGAAATTGTAAGAGGAAAATTTAATTTCCTAATATTTTCAGTTCTTATTACTTTTATTTTTCCATCACAAAACACAGCTTTTTCTATATCATCAGAACTTAATGATAAAAATCTAAATCGATATGAAGATAAATATGAAAAAAAATCTAAATATTCATCAAAGCTAATTTTGCCCTGTTCATTAAGGACTTTTAGCAATATTAATGATGAAAAATATTCTGGAGATTTCTTTTTTGTTTCTATTTCGTTCATTTTAAGATAAAGAAAGTCCTCAGTTAAAACAGGTACTCCTTCTTTCTGTGCCAATATACAAGCATCACATAATTCAGCAGGAATTTTTTGTTCTGAACAACAATCAGCTTTATTTGCCGAAGAAATAGTGCTAATATTTTTAGGTTTTAATTCTAGTAATTTTATACTTTCAATAAAATTAGATTGAATAAGATCTCCTTTATCTTTTTTAATTGATGAAACGGTTATTTTACCTTGAGAATACCACATATAACCAGTTTGCCCAGGGGTAAATCTGAATCTTTCAGTTACTTGAATCAATAGATTAATTACAGATTGAGATACTTTTAAATTAGATAAGCAAGGATAAACTTTTTTTAATAATCCCATTTCTGATAATACAAGAGCAGATGTCCCATCAAGGTAAAATGGTAGGTTATTATCTATAACCATTCTCGCAATAGTCTTTTGTGTTTCTAATTCTGCTCTGGTTCCTGAGCTAAAATTAATAAATCCTTTATTTTCACGAAGTATACGTCCAATTGCATTTGTAAGCCCGCCTTCGCTGACAGCAAGCATTGCTAATGGGAGCCTCTCCTTACAGTACATTTCAAAAAAAGGTTTCGCTTTTCCCTGTAAATCTTCGAGAAAAGCAAGTAGATATTTAGGATCTATAGTCTCCTCTTTTTTAGGTATCTCAATCGCTTGAACACCATCAAGAATATTATCTTGAGATAATTTTTGAAAGTTATAATCTATTTGCCATAGGATATATTTATCCATTGAAAAAATATTTTCTATTTTTTCTCTATGGATTTTAGAAGAATATTTACTTTGAAAAATTATTTCATCGCCATTTTTTTTATCGATAAAAAGTGAATAGTTGTCGTTTTCTTCTGAAATTTTAGTAGCATCTAATTCGTTGCCATTCCCGATAAAATACCATTTATCTTGGTTTTTAAATTTTACAAATATATCTTTTTTGACTTTCTCTAATGAGTTTAATTTTATTTCGATTAAATTTCTAATTTGAATAAAAACTAAAAAATATAATTTTGCGTATTCTTCAGAAGAAAGATTATTCTTTATTTTTACTCCTTCGATTACAGATTCTAATGCTTTTTGTGGGTTATTATTTTTAATATAAACCTCTGCCTCAATACCAATTTTAAATTCAAAAGTAGGATGCAATGGAAAGTATTTTTCAAGTAATTTCTTAGCTTTTTTAAAGTTCTTTTTATCAACAACCCCCCTTTCAAAACAAGCACTGATTGTTTGAGCAAGTAATATTTCTTTGTTTTTTGTATCTAAAAAATTTTCATTCAAATTTATTTCTAATAGTTTTTCTCCAATTTTTATAACCTCTGAATATTTTTCAAGATTAAGTTTTGCATGAAATAATTCTGATTTAAGAGTAAAAATCTTTTTCCTATTTTTTTCTTTTTTTAAAAGCTTTTCTAAGATTATGATTTCAAAGTCCCAGGCTTTCTTCTCTTGGGCAATTCTTAATGCGGGCATGCATTCATGATAGCTTAGATTAGATAAATCCATACTTTTTAAAATAGAAAAGGCCTCATCAAAATTCTCTTCATCATAATTTAATAAAAGCGATAATTTTTCCTTTTGAATGTTTTCATTATCATCTGGCAGGTTTTGAATTATTTTTTTTCTTAAATTTGGTAAACTCTTAAGTGAGCCTGCAATTATAACTGCAAATTGTATATCATTTTTTAAAAACTCTAAAACATTTTCATCGTTTTTGTTTTCAATATCAATTACAAAATTAAGATATTTTTGTTTATTGATTCTTTTAAAAAACCTTTTACCTTCCTCTAAAAGACTATTTCTAATATTGAATTGAAATATAATTGCTTTTGCCAATTCATCGGAAATTTCTTTTTCCGCTTCTTCAAAGTGTTTTAACAACCTTTCAAAATTCTTGTCAGATGGTAAAATAAACGGCAATGTGCTTGTAATAATCTGGTCGATTTGCTTGTTAAAATAGCAATCAAGTGTTAATTCAAGAATTTCTTGAGATACTTGAAATATTTTTTCAAAGATTGAGAAATTTTCTTGTTTAAGAAATACATTTCGCTTCATTATATTTAAGACGGCTTTGTTCCTTGCCCCGACATCTCCAAGCTCAAGAAATTTATCTTCTACTTTTTCTATTTCTTTTAATTGCTTTAGAAGGTCTTCTGATATGCTTGGGTTATCTTGTTTTGAATAAATTCTCTTTTCAAAAATTGATAATTTTGCAATATAATTACTATATCTATCAGGATTAAGATGTATAGCTTTTTCTATAAAACTGTCCGCCATTGGTTTGTTTCCGGAATCTTCAAAAAAGCGAGCATATATACGATAAAAATTAGCTTTAATTCTAGATTCATTTGGAAAGTCTTCTTCGTTTATATTTTTTGTATCAATTTCTTCTCCTAAATGGTCTTTTCTAATTAATTTTTCTAATTTTAGTAACCAATGATTTGCATCAATTTTTTCGGCTTTTTCTAAAAGTTCTTTATTTTTTTTGAAATCTTCGTTTTGAAGATAAATCTCCGCTAAATATAAAAAAGCATGGGGGTCATTTGGGAATCTTTTGGCAATATTCTCATATTTGTCTCTTGCTTCTTTCATTTTTTCTAACTTTTGTAAACACCTACATTCTATTAATTCATATTTCAAATTCAGTTGATCGTCCCCAAGGTCGAAAATGATATCCTTGATATTTTCAAGAGTCTTTAACGCATATTTTCCATTTTCTCTATCGAGTTCAACTTCAACATTTTTTAAATATTCATAAGCATTTGAAACAGCCTTAGTTGAATCAATATTAAATCCAAGACTTAAAATATCAGCCGTATTCAGTGAAAAAAATATTTCCTCTAATTCTTTTGCTTCTAAAATATGAAATTTAATCTCACTATTATCTTTTTCTAACCCTGATATTGCTTCTTCAAGTTTTTGAATTGAACCAGAATATTTATCGTTAAAAACAAAATAATATTCTTTTATTTCTGAAATTTTATCCCAATTTTTTTTAAGTTTTTCAAAATCTTTTTTAAACTTTCTTGCTGCTTCGGCTAGCTTTGTTGATGGAGCTTCTGGAGCATAAACTTGATAATATGTGCCAGAAATTTTTCTATAACCATCATTGCCACTATCCCCATCTTTACCATACGGTTTTATTTTCTGGAAATCTGAGTAAGTTTTTTCCATAATGTTTTCAAAAAAACTTTGAAATTCAGTTCCACTCTTTGAATAAATTTTAATTTTGAATTGTAATAATAAATTATTTTGATCAAGTAGGTTCATATTATTCATATTATTGCCTCATGAAATATCATAATAAAATCATTTTTGGAGTGTTGTGGACAAAAAATCACATATGTTTTAATCTCAAATTTTTTAAAATCATTTAGATCTATTTTCAAAAGAACTTTATCATTTATTTATTATTCTTTACTCAAATTATTTGATATTTCTCGCAAACTTTCGAGGCTGGATTCCAAATTTTCAATGATATCTTCAACTAGAACATCGGGATCAGGAAGATTATCTAAATCTGTTAAACTATTATCTTTCAGCCAGAAGATATCCAGACTTATCTTATCTCTTAACACTATTTCATCATAAGTAAATTTCCTAAATCGTTCCGCTTCTTTTCTCAAATGTCTATTTTCAGGATGATAGCATTCAATAAAATCTTTTAAATCCTCAAACTCCATCTTATTTTCCTTTAAAGTGAAATGTGTATTGGTACGTAAGTCATAGATCCAGACTTCTTTGGTCCAAGGATTTTTACTTGCTGGGTGATTGTCAAAGAAAATTACATTTGCTTTCACGCCCTGCTTGTAAAATATTCCAGTAGGAAGTCTTAAAATAGTATGTAAGTCAGTTGTTTCAAGCATCTTTTTTCTGACGGTCTCTCCGGCACCACCTTCAAACAACACATTATCAGAAACAACTACTGCTGCCTTGCCATCAGTTTTCAATAAAGTTCTTACATGCTGGACAAAATTCAATTGCTTATTTGAAGTGGTAGTCCAGAAATCCTGTCTGTTATAAACAAGATCTTCTTTTTCTTGTCTACCTTCTTCATTAGTAAAGGTCATACTGCTTTTTTTACCAAAAGGCGGATTGGTAAGAATATAATCGAACCGCTCTCCGGGGTCGGCAATTAAAGCGTCATTTCTGGTAATGGGTGGCTCACTATTCATATCACCAATATTATGTAGAAATAAATTCATTAAACAAAGCCGGTAGGCAGTAGAAACCAATTCCCAGCCTCTAAAAGTATTATATTTTAAAAATTCTTTTTGTTCTTGATTTAACGAATAATTTTTAGGGTTAGAAATAAAGTCATATACGGCAAGAAAAAAACCACCTGTTCCGCAGGCAGGATCAGCTATGGTTTTAAGAGGTTCTGGTTTAAGGCATTCTACCATCGCTTTGATAAGTACACGTGGTGTGAAATATTGCCCGGCACCACTTTTTGTATCTTCTGCATTCTTCTCCAGCAATCCTTCATAAATAGTACCCTTAACATCTACACCTAGCATCGCCCAGTTTTCAGAATTTATCATCTGTATAATCCGATAAAGCTTTGCCGGGTCTTGTATCTTGTTCTGCGCCTTTACAAATATCTGGCCTATCAATCCTGCTTCTTTCTCAAGCTCTTTCAGCAAATTTATATAGTGCGCCTCAAGTTCTACACCTTTTTTATCAATTAAAGTTTGCCAGTTAAATCTTTCCGATATTTTTAAATCCCGGTTATAAGGCGGTTTTGAATATTCATCTGCCATTTTTAAAAATATCAAATAGGTTAATTGTTCCAGGTAATCACCGTAAGGGACACCATCTTCACGAAGTATATGACTAAAACTCCATACTCGGGATATTATGGTATCTGTATTCATCTCTTTTTCCTTTTCTTATTTCTTGATTCAAACTTTTCATTTTTCAGTTTTATTCTTTCCATTAGTATTTCGGCAGACTCGCCTGCTTGACTGTCAATCTTTAATAAATCCTTTAAATATTTTCTCCCACTTGTTTTTTTTAATTTTTTTTCTCTATCTAAAGCTTCTTTAAATGAATCTACTATTTCATAATAAAATAATCTTATTGGTTCATGCTTTTTGGTCCATTGAGCAGCCTTACCTTTCTGGTGCAATTTCCAGCGATCTAATATTTTTTTAGTTTGCCCAATATAGACACTCCCATTGTCGCATTCTATCGCATAGACGAACCACTTACCTAGCTCTGATACAAGTAAATTCATCTCATTATTAGCTAAATATCTATTTTCCATTTTTGCTCATTTTATCTTTTTTAATTTTTATTTGTTTTAAAAGTTCACAAGCAGGCAGGTCATTCGGATCTTGTGAAACAAGTTTACCTTCAAATGCTTTTTTTAAGATGCTCTGGCGTAGATACTTAATTTTGCTTAGATTTTGCTCAACGGTTTTTTCAACTTTATCGCACACAGAAAGTCGGGATTCTATTTCTTGAATAATTTTGTTTTGTATTTCTAACTCAGGTATTGGAATTTTTAAATGAACGATATTTTTATTATTAATTTGAGGAACACTAGATCCATCGTATATAGTTCCTAAATTCAATTTTAAAAACCAATAATACAAATACTTTGAAATAATTTTATCGTTTGGAATAACCCCCATTGTATTCAAATCAAAGGAAGAATCCTGAAAAAGTATTCTTTTTTTATTTGTCAATATTGCCCCGCCCCTTTTAGGGAATATTACTGTGCCTTTAGGATATATTCTTATCTTCATTTCATTAATATTTTTTCCTGCAAGCATTATATTTGCTTTTTTCATATAAATTTCATTTCCAAATGTATTCATGTCTGAAATTTTAAAAAAAGGTATTTCCCCTACAACTTTTATATTATTAATACCTTTTGGGGTATTCCCGCTAACAATTTTAATATACTTACCAAATCTTTTAATATTTTTATTAATATGTTTTTCATGGTTTGTTAATTTCCCTTCAAACGCGGCTTTAAGAACTGCCTGACGATAGATTTTTATCTGTTCCTGTGTTTTTTTTAAATCTTCGGTTGCCTTATCTAAATCAGAAAATAGTTCTTCGATTTTTTTTACAATGCGGTTTTGTTCGTTTAGTGAAGGTAAAGGGAAATTCATTTTTCTTATAAGAGATATTTTTAATGAAGGTAAAGTAGTTGCATGGGCATATTTTTTAAAATCTATTGTTTTAAACCAATAATAAATCCATTCACTACTTATATCTTGATTAGGTATGACAATGCCAATATGGCTAACAACATACATGTTAGAACCTAAGATAGCCCTTTGATTTAATAAAAGTGACATTCCACTTTTAGTAAAAAGCACAGAACCTTTAGGGTATAATTTTAATTTGTTATTTATTTTTTTGTTAAGTTTATCTTTTGTGTTTTTTATATAAACACTATCCCCAAGTTGACCTAAATCAGCTACTCTTACAAAAGGTGTTATTCCATTTATAAAATATTGTTTTTCTTGTGGAGTAGGATTACCCGTTGTTACTTTACCTGCATTTTCTAATTCAGTAATAACCCAATGACTTGGATATTTTTTAATCATTAAGCTACCAACACCTCATTTAATTCATTAATTATCTCATCGTAATCTTCACCAAACACTTGATATAATTTACCTATTCCGCCAAGTGCATCAAAGGGAGTAAAATTAAAATTATCCTGCGTTATTTTCATAGAAGTCATGATATGGTCTTTTATCATTCTCAGCCATTCCATTTGTACTTCGGTAAATTGTATATGCCCTGCATTTTTTTTGAATACCCACTCCTTGAAATTTCGGTTAATAATTTCGGAAAACGGGGCTAATTCTTTATCTATTTTAAGTTCATACCTAATAAGCGACACAATATCAGTAAGCATTCTTTTAGTACTTATTCCTTTTACTTTATTATCGCCAAGCTGATAATAAGCTCCCCACAATTTTTCTATGGTTAAGGAGTAGGGGGGAGAATTTAAAGCTTCATAGAGTTCTTTTATCATCTGGAAAGTAATTTCTTTTATTCTTTGAGGTTGGCTATAAAATATTTTAAGAGCCATTATCTCATCTTTATTCTTTTTTATAAACTCCTGAAAAGTTTCTATGGTGTTTTGCGCCTGGTTTTGTGTTTGTTTATCCCAATCGGCATTTATAACTGTATCAATATTTATCGTATCTATTATTTGTTCATGTTTTTTCCTAACATTTTCAATGTATTCTCTAATATCTGGATTATTAAAAATATCGCAGGCTTTATCTAAAAATTCTTTCTGAGTATCATCAATCTGCTTTTTAGTTATTTCTTCTTTTTCTCCTTTATATTTTTCCCTTACCTTAGTTTTGATAAAATCCGGATCATTTGCATCAAGCAAATTTTTAATTACTTCGGTTATGGACTTACCCAATGAAATCTCCGTAAATATTTCTTTTTCCTTTTCAGAAACTGCCCGATCTATTCTGATTAATCTATTTGCGGTTGATAGTAAAATATCTTCTTCCCTGCTGCCCATGGCGATGTTCATCATCAGATCTTTTAAAGGAATTGAGGGTTTTCGTTCAAGTGGTCTACTATCCGTTTTTAATGATTTACACACACCGACTGCATCTATGATTACATAATGGGTTTTATTATCAGAAGCAGAAGGCGTCACTTTTCTTAAATCATCTTTTAGAAGAGTCCTGGTACCTCTTCCTTTCATCTGTTCAAAATAGTTCTTTGATTTTATATCGCGCATAAAAAATATGCATTCTATCGGCTTTACATCTGTGCCGGTAGCAATCATATCAACCGTAACAGCTATTCTTGGATTATAGTCATTACGGAATGAAGTAAGTAACGATTTTGGGTCTTCATCGGATTTATAGGTAATTTTCTTGCAAAATTCATTACTTTCGACAAATTCTTCTCTTATTATCTGAATAATATCGTCTGCGTGACTGTCGGATTTAGCAAAAATCAAGGTCTTGGGAACCTCTTGCCTATTGGGAAAAATTTCTTTTAAAAGTTTTTCCTTAAATGTTTTGATTATATTTCGGATTTGGCTGGGATTAACTACGCTTCTATCCAAATCATTTCCAAAATATTGAAACTCTTCGTCTAATTGTTGCCAGCGCTCTTCTCTAGTCAGCTTATTTCTGATATCAATAAATTCTTTGGCATTTATTTTACTTCCCTGCTGTGTAATCTCGGTTTCTATGAC
>Ga0315293_10001643_pt1 | contig 21703 bp, 18 predicted proteins | sample YL17G13_20_MG_FD_203071 | JGI IMG/M metagenome (GOLD analysis project Ga0315293, IMG submission 203071) | Sediment microbial communities from Yellowstone Lake, YNP, Wyoming, USA - YL17G13_20 | ecosystem: Environmental > Aquatic > Freshwater > Lake > Sediment | place: USA: Wyoming | collected... | reverse complement strand
GAACGCAAAGATGCTATCCGCACATCCCGCGAGATACAGGTTCCAGCCGACGCCGTCGCGCAGGATGGCTACCTCGCCATTGGATTTCTCAATGTCCCTCTGAACGATACCGTCGTAATCTTCCCGCTTGAGGATGGTCTCGAGGTGCTGTATAAAGCCGATACCTTCACCGCAAATTTTGTGCGGGCCAATCTCTTAATCCTGGCTCGTTTGGTTTTCCTCGCCTCCTTGGGCATACTCGCCTCGACTTTCCTGTCGTTTCCGGTGGCAATATTGCTTTGCCTGGTATTCTTTTTTACCGCCAGTTTCAGCGGTTTCGTCCTCGAATCTTTTGACTTTCTAAGCGAGGGTTTAAGCGGCGTATATTCTTATACTCTTAAACCTATTATTGGATTTTTGCCTCAGTTTGATAAGTTCAGCCCGGCCAAATTCCTGATACCCGGCCGGTTATTGAGCTGGTCAGCGATGGCTCAAGTCGCTGCTCCTATGGCTTGTATTAAAGCGCCTTTACTATTGCTTCTTGGTCTCTTAATCTTCAGCTATCGTGAAGTTGCAAAAGTCATTGTTTAATCTCGCTCAAACTGCTTTTTTTTATGCGTCTGCGTGACCTGATAATCTGGCTTGTTTGTATCACTATTTCGGCTGTCCTGCTTATTACCGCCGGTATGCGCCTCGATTATATAAATTCTCAGCGGCTAAAAATGAAGCTGATAAGCAATGAGCCGCTCCAGAATGCACCGCCTTCACTGGCATTTGCAACTGTTGCGATGGGCGCCTTCCGCGGCCTGGTCGTAGATGCACTATGGATACGCGCTGATAAACTAAAAGAGCAGGGTCAATTCTTCGACGCAAAACAGCTCGCAGAATGGATAACGACTTTGCAGCCTCGCTTCGCATCCGTCTGGGAGTTCCAGGCCTGGAATATGGCTTACAATATCTCCGTCGCCATACCGGCCACCCAGCCGGAGCAGCGCTGGCGATGGGTCAAAAACGGCTATGAGCTGCTTCGCGATCAGGGCATCCCACTCAACCCAAAAAACATCCTGCTCTATCGCGAGCTGGGCAGAATTTTCCAGCACAAAATAGGCGGCGTAACCGACGATGCACACAATTATTATAAGCTTCAACTGGCACTGGCTATGGAGACGCTGCTCGGCCCCGCTGATAACCAGTATTTTGATGTCCTTGCCCAGGCTCCCAAAGAATGGAACCAGCTTGCAGAAGACCCTAATTTTAAGCCGCTAATCGTTGCTCTCGAATCCGCTGACAAAACGTTCTCCGTCTCTAAACCTCAGGAGTTTGTAAGCAACTATTTATCACTGCGTCGAAATGCCGCCAGATTTGCTCCTGCCGCCGCTACGGTAATAGATAACTTTCGTGGCACCGAGGCTCTAAACAAATTCGATATTTTAGCCAGGGCCTACCAGTTGCGTAAAGTTTGGAAACTTGACCCCGTTTTGATGCGCCGGATAAACAAAATTTATGGTCCCGTTGACTGGACAGAACCAAACTCGAATCTGCCTTTAGATTGGCGGCATCCCGACAGCCACGCAATTTACTGGGCAGTCAAGGGCCTGCAAATGGGAGCGACAGAAGACCCAAACCAGGACGTTGACACTGCCGAAACAAACACAGACCGCATCGTAGCTCACAGTCTCCAGAATCTCTTTCGCTACGGCAAAATATTTATCTATGATGCACCTGTTGAACTGCCCTCAGACGAACCATCAAAACCACCGCAAACAAAAATAGCCAAAGAAATATTTCTCCGACCGGATTTGAGGATGTTTGTGCCATACAACAAGTCTGTGCTTGCGATTCTCGAAAAATACAACAACCCCGCAAATAAACAAACCTATGAATCCCTCCAGAACGGCCACCGCAATATGCTCAAAAATGCCGTCCTCTTGTTCTACCAGGCCGGTCACAAGCAACAAGCTCAAAAAATCTATGACGAGCTAAGACAACTCTATCCCTTCGAGGAGTTTAAGGTCCCGCTGGTAGAGTTTGCGAGGAAGCGATTTCTCGAAGAGCTTGACACCATCGGCATATTTGACGCAAAAGAGCAAATTTTGGCCCTGCTTGGGGAATGCTACTTCTTATATGCAATTCGCGATGACGATGAGTCGTTCGGCCGAGAAAAACTGGCACAGGAAATTTACGACTATTACCGCTCCAAATACTCGGATGAAACCAGGATTGACCTGCCTGATTTTAAGCTGTTAAGATACCTTGCGCTTTTCGATTTTCTTAACGACCAGCAGTATCCGCCTTACTTGAGAGCCGGCTTGCTCAACCGCATAAAAATCGAAAGGCCTGAAATTTTCGAACAATTACGTCAGCAGGAAGAGACTTTTATGAGGCAATCCCAGCAATCACAGTAACCCAATAGCAAAATTCTTTTATGCGCGACACAATATCCCAGCAGCTTACTGATTCGCAAAGAAAAGCCGTTTTTCACGTTGAAGGCCCACTGCTTGTCATTGCCGGCCCGGGCAGCGGCAAAACCCGCGTTATAACATACCGAATTGCAGCCCTTATTGATTCGGGTGTCCCTTCCTCCAACATCTGCGCAATAACCTTCACTAATAAAGCTGCTGACGAAATGCGCCAAAGAGCCATCGCCCTCGGCGTTTCTGCCGGAGCACACATCAGCACCTTTCATTCTTTGTGCGTCAGAATCCTGCGCAACTATGCTGATAGGGCGGGCATAAACCCTAACTTCAGCATTTACGATGGGTCAGACCAGGCAAGCTCCATCAAACAGGCCATCAAAGACAGCGACCTTAACACCACAGATTTCCCGCCCGCTCGAATGCTTGAGGCAATCTCCACTCTCAAAAATAAATTAGTCGATGTTGAATTTTTCCAGACTAATGCGGAAGATTTCTTCTCCAAAACACTTGCCAGAATATATGCTTCTTATCAAAGCATATTAAATGAGCACAATGCCCTGGACTTCGATGATTTATTGATGAAAGCCGCATTTCTGCTCCGTGACTTTCCCGATGTCTGCCGGCAGCTTGGAGAACGCTTTAAATTTCTGCTGATAGATGAATATCAGGATACCAACCACGCCCAGTATGTAATTGCCAAAGCCCTCGTCTCGCACCACAACAATATCTGCGCCACCGGCGACCCTGACCAGTCCATATATCGCTGGCGGGGGGCCGACATCCGCAATATTCTGGACTTTGAAAATGATTGGCCCGACGCCGCTGTCGTCAAACTCGAAGAGAATTTTCGCAGCACCCCTAATATCCTCAAGTGGGCAGACAAGCTGATTTCATTCAACCGAAAACGCAAAGAAAAAAAACTTATCCCAACAAAACAATCGGGCAATGACGTCGTAGTAAATGTCTGCGAAGACGAAACAAAGGAAGCTCAGGCTGTTGTCTATCAGATAAATCAGTTAGTCGAGCAAGGCTCTTCTCTAAAAGATATCGCCGTGTTCTATCGCGTTAATGCGATGAGTAGAATCCTCGAAGAAGCCTTTATCCGCAATCGAACGCCATACCAGGTTGTTCGCGGCGTAGAATTTTACAACAGAAAAGAAATCCGCGATATGCTGGCTTACCTCAAAGTCCTTGCCAATCCCAGTGCCGAAATTGCACTGCTTCGCATCATCAATACGCCGGCCCGCGGGATAGGAAAAACAACGATTGATAAAATCAAAACCTTTGCTTCTCAAAATCAAATCAGCCTCTTCGAGGCTATAAAAAAAGCCCAGCACATCGACTCTCTCGCCAAAGCTACCAAAGACAAGCTCGCTGCCTTTGTCAAGATGTTCGAGAAATTTAGTAAGCGCACTGCCGGCAAAGTCGCTCCTCTCACAGAATTTATCTTTACCGAATCAGGATTAGCCGAATCTCTCCAGACAGCCGGCTCACAGGGACAGGATGAATATGAAAATGTTAAGGAGCTTATAAACGCCGCCTCCTATTACGACCAGGAAACTGAACAGCCCTCACTTACGGATTATCTTCAGCAGATTTCGCTCTTTAGTGACATCGATGGCTATGACGCCTCCAGCGACCGTGTCGCCCTGATGACCCTGCACGCCGCAAAAGGCCTCGAATTTGAAAATGTCTTTATCATCGGCGTCGAAGACGGCATATTACCCCACGCAAGAAGCGGCGCTTATGAAAATGATGATGACCTCGAAGAGGAGCGCAGACTATTTTTTGTTGGAATGACTCGTGCCAAGACAGGCCTGCATATAAGCTACGCAAAATACCGGACACTCCGCGGCCAGATGCTCCATACAATACCGTCACAGTTTCTTTTTGAGCTTGGAACTGATTTCGCCGGACCTGATAATGTCATTGACTCAAATCCTTCTGTCTTTCCTGCGCAATCTGTCTCGAGCGAAGCCTGCCCTGAGCGGACTTGTCTTGAGCTTAGTCGAAAGAGTCGAAGGGTCGAGGGAACGGGAAACCATTGCCCTGCGCCGACATTTACTGTCGGACAGGTAGTGCGGCACAGGGTATTTGGCCGCGGCCAGGTCAAGGAGTTTATCGATATGGGTGAAAATAGCGTCGTTGTAGTAAAATTTAATTCTGGCCAGATAAAATCACTTATGGTAAAATACGCCGACCTTAGAATTGTATAAGTTTTATCTGTCTTCGGCTCTTTGGCAAGGAGCTGCGAACTATGGACTTTTAATTATCTCAATCGTTATTGGAATGTTCACAAAACTCTGAAAAAGGAGGTCAAAATGACAGAGCAAATCAATCGAAGAGAATTTCTGCAAGTGGCGGCTGCAGGAGGCGCCCTGTATGTCGGCGGTTCAAGTCTTCTGGCGCTCGGCGCTGAACCTGGAAAATCAAAACTCATAAGCCCCGGCTGTAGAAGAACAAAGGTCAAAGTTGCCCGACTTTATATGGCGATTCCTAACAACCCGCACTGGCCCAAACCGAGCTTAAATATAAAAGATGAGCTGAGGGTTTACGACGCCGAGTTTGCAAAAATGAAAGACGAATTGTCCGACGTGGAGTTTGCCGTCGATGAGCTAATCTCCTCGCCCGACCAGGTCGGCAAAATCAAAGATGCCCTTCAGAATGTTGATGGCATCCTCGCCATTCATCTGACCATCGGCATAGGTTCAATCCTGAATGAAATCCTCAGTGTAGGTAAGCCCACCGTTGTTTTCGCTCTTCCCTATTCCGGCCACGAATGGGCCGGCTATGGTTCTATAATGAAACAGCCTCTCGGCGCCAAAACGGAGTGCATTCTTTCCAGTGACTACAAGCAGCTTGCGTTTGCTATAAAACCTTTCCGCGCAATCCATCACCTCAAGGAAGCCAAGATTCTCGACGTTACAACGCGGGACGTTTCCAGGTATGCCGAAGCCATGAAAAATAAATTCGGCACAGAAATGAAGCAAATCACGCTTGAGCGAGTAGTCGAGCTTTACAACGCCGTCAGCGACAAAGATGCACAGGCGGAAACCGACCGCTGGGTCAAAGGCGCAGAAAAAGTTGTCGAACCCTCGATGGAAAACATATTCAAGTCCTGCAAACAAGCTCTGGCCTTTGAAAGATTGCTCGATGAAGAGGATGCAACGGTTCTGACGGTCGATTGTTACGGCACAATGTGGGACAAAACCATCAAGCTTCCCGCCTATCCGTGCGTGGGCTTTACAAGATTAAATGATATGGGCTACGGCGGCATCTGCGAGTCAGACCTCCAATCTGCAATGACGCACATAATGTTCCAGGGCCTATCAGGAAGACCCAGCTTTATCAGCGACCCAACCGTCGATGAATCTAAAAATAGCATCATTTTGGCCCACTGCCTCGGGTCAACAAAAATGGATGGCCCGGATAAACCCGCCTGCCCCTACAAGCTGCGAAACGTAATGGAACGCCAGGAAGGAGTCGTCCCACAGGCGCAAATGCGGGTCGGCCAGAAAGTTACCCAGGGCATATTGCTCGGCACAGACTTCCTGCCGTATTTCACCGGCGAAATAATCGAATCTCCTGTAGGAATCGAAGTGGATAGAGGCTGCCGGACCAAAATTAACGTCAAGGTCGATGGCGACGTTCGCAAACTCTGGAAAAACTGGGCCAATGGCCTGCACCGCCAGACCTGCTACGGAGACATCACAAAAGAGCTTGGCTTCTTCTGCAGATTCAAAGAAATCAAAATGGTCGATGAAGCCGCATAAAAAGCCGTTCAATCTAAAACCCAAAGGCACAGCCAATCCTCGGTTGTGCCTTTTTTATTTTTGCATCTTGAGTAAAAGCATATATTTCAGTAAAATGCCTCTCGCGATGGGGCACTTATACCAATTAGTCGCAAATTGTAGATTGCCCCTCGGTGTCATTCCCGCGAAAGCGGGAATCCGTTTTTTCCTGTATTCGGAAAGTTTTTATCAAGAAATTTATTCTCAAAGTGATATTATAAAGCTTTTATGAAAGGCAGACCTTATGAATCGCCGTGATTTTCTAAAAACTACCGGCACAGCCATATTGGCGCTGCGGCCGTCTCTGCTCTATGCGCAAGAGCAAAAAAACAACGAAACAAAATCTCCTGACGAGATTCTCAATCAGCTCGATGCCCGAATCGAAAAATACCGCAAAGGCAAAACCGACTTAACTCTCCTCGACCCGGATGGCAAACCGCTTAGTGCCGGAGTAGCTGTTAAAATCCAGCAGAAGCGACACAAATTTTTGTTCGGATGTAATATCTTCAAGCTCGGCCAGTGCAGAACGCCTGAAAACAATGCTGATTACGAGAAGCATTTTGCGGCGCTATTGAACTATGCGACTTTGCCTTTTTACTGGTGGAACTACGAACGCGAAAAAGGAAAACCCGATGATGCCCGCTCTTATGAAATCGTCCGCTGGTGCAGGGCCAACAATGTAACAACCAAAGGTCACCCCCTCGCCTGGAATTGGGCTGAGCAGGATTGGCTCCCCCCTGAACCGGAAGCCGCTATGCAGACCCAGTTTGACCGTATTGAGCATTGCGCCAGCCAGTTCAAGGGTGACATTGACATCTGGGATGTTGTCAATGAAGCCACCCATTACGACCGGCCGGAATGTCTGAAAAGAGCGCCTAAACTCAGCGAGGTAATCCGAAGAATGGGTATCGGAGCTTATGTCCGAGGAGCATTTAACGCGGCACGGAAGGGCAGCTCACAGGCCACGCTTATCATAAATGACTATCGAACCGACCCGGCTTTTGAAGAAAAAGTCCTTTCGCAACTGGTTGACGAGAATAAAAAACCGCTTTACGACGTCATCGGCATCCAGTCCCATATGCACGGCGGCTACTGGGGTGCTGCTCGAACCTGGGAAGTCTGTGAGTATTTTGCAAAATTCGGAAAGCCGCTGCATTTTACCGAAACAACCCTCATCTCCGGCCCACGCACCCAGCAGGGCTGGCTAACTACACCGGAAGGGGAGGAGCGTCAGGCCAAACAGGTAACTGAATTCTATAGCATACTCTTTTCACATCCCGCTGTTCAGGCTATCACCTGGTGGGACTTCACCGACCAGGGCGCCTGGCAGGGGGCGCCGGCCGGCTTTGTTCGGGCGGATATGTCCCCCAAACCTGCCTACGAACAATTACTGAAGCTCGTTAAAGGCAAATGGTGGACGAAAGTCGAAACAACCGTTGAACAGCCAGGCAAAGTGAACTTTCACGGCTTCTTCGGCCAATACGAAATCATCGTAAATGTCGCTGGCCGACAATTAACCGGCACCTTCTTGTTCGACGAAACTAAAAAAGAAACTACACAGGTTCGTTTAAGCTGATTCGAATACATTAAAGGAGTTCAAGAATGCCACGACCGCAAATCAAACTCTACTATAAAAACGTAATGGCAGAAGTTATAGGCGATGAGCACGGCATCACACCAGACCAGCTCAAAGCCCTCGCAAAAAAAATCAAGCCCATAATTGTCACGCTAAACGAAAAGATAAAGAAGGACGAGGAATATATATACAAAATTCCTTATAGAAATCTTCCTTTCGACAAAAATATTTCCGGTGATGTCAAAGACCTGGTCGATGAAGTAAAAGAGGGCTGCGAAAATCTTGTCGTCCTCGGCATCGGCGGTTCAGCACTCGGCAACATCGCCCTGCAAACCGCACTAAATCCTTATATGTTCAATCTCGATGATAAAAGAAGGCACGGCCCACGCCTCTTTGTCTTCGACAATATTGACCCAGCCCAGTTTGGCTCATTTCTGGATTGGGTTGGCAACAAGCTCGACAGGACTATTTTCAACGTCATAAGCAAGTCCGGCGAAACCGTAGAAACAGCGGCCCAGCTTCTAATTATTCAAAAGCTCCTGCTCGATAGGCTTGGCCGCAAGGGTCTGCGAAACCAAGTCATTGCAACAACAGACCCCAAAGAAGGCACTTTGCACAAGATTGCGAAAAAATTGATGATAAGAATCCTTGAGGTACCTGACGGCGTCGGCGGCAGATTTAGTGTCTTAAGTGCCGTTGGTCTATTCAGTGCCGCTATGTGCGGGGTTGATATCGATTCGCTCCTGGCAGGCGCCCGCGATATGGACAGAAGAGTTAGACGTCAAAATCTTTCTGAAAACCCTGCAGCAATCATCGCAGCAATAAACTACCATTTCTATAATCGCGGCAAAAAAATCTCCGTGATGATGCCGTATAGCTATCACCTCAAAGACCTGGCTGATTGGTATCGCCAGCTCTGGGCAGAAAGTCTCAGTAAAAAACAGGATTTAGATGACTATGAAGTCCATATTGGCCCGACTCCCATAAAGGCCCTCGGCGCCACCGACCAGCACAGTCAGATACAATTGTATCGTGAAGGTCCCAACGATAAACTGTTCACTTTTCTGCAGGTTCATAACTTCAGCAGAAACTGTCGCATTGGCCCGGCTCCTGATTGTGCTCCAGAACTGAAATATCTGGCTGGTAAAAACCTCAGAACTCTGCTAAATAGTGAAAAAAGGGCTACCGAATATGCTCTTCTTCAGAGCCGGCGTCCTTGTCTTACTATTACCTTTCCTCAGGTTAATGCTTATACCGTTGGCCAATTCATTTATCTGTATGAGGTGGCGACATCTATCGCTGGCGATCTATTCAACATCAATCCTTACGACCAGCCCGCCGTTGAGCTTGGTAAACAGGCTGCCTTCGCTCTTATGGGAAAGCCCGGCTTTTGCAAGCTCGTAAATTGTAGCTATAAAGATTTTGCAGACAAAATTTGTTCTGCAACCAAAGTTGACACTGCTTGTCTGGTCTGATATTTTTTGAAATAGAAATTTCGACGACTAAAGGATTTGTCCAATGAACTACGCGGTAATAATGGCGGGGGGGAGCGGGAAAAGATTATGGCCTCTCAGCCGAAAAAAACGCCCCAAACAAATCCTCAGGCTTCTCGATGGCGAAACACTCCTGCGCCGCTGCCTCGAGCGCCTCTTACCGATATTTGACATACGAAACATAATCGTCCTCACAAACGCTAACTACGTTGACCTTGTCCGCGAAGACCTGCCTGAATTGCCTTTTGATAATGTCATTGGTGAGCCGGTCGTGCGTGACACCGCCATCGCCATTGGCCTGGCCGCAAGCATCCTGACCAAATCCGACCCCGATGCAACTACCGCCGTTGTTACAGCAGACCAGATAATTGGACCGGCTGAGGTGCTGCAGCAGGCCATTAAGGACGCACTGACCTTTGTAAACAACAATCCTGATAATATTATTACATTCGGCATCAAGCCGACCTTTGCCAGCACCCTCCTCGGTTACATAAAATGCGCCGGCGCCCGTGCCTATCCCGGCTGCGAAAATAAAATCTTCCTTGTCACCATATTCAAGGAAAAACCGGATGAAAAAACTGCTAAAGAATATCTTGATAGCAGCCAATACCTGTGGAATTCCGGTATGTTTGTATGGAAGGCTAATACAATCTTAGCCAATCTAAATAAATACCTTCCTGAATCTATCGAACCCCTTGGCAAAATCAAAGCCGACTGGGATAGTCCCGCTCAACAGCAAACGCTTCAGGAGTGGTTTCCAAAGCTGCCCCAGATTAGTATTGACTTTGCCGTTATGAATAAAAAGAGCAGCGGCATCTACGCAATAAAATTAGACTGTCGCTGGCTCGATATGGGTTCTTTCGCCGCACTGGCTGACATTATCAATTCCGACAAAGACCAAAACATCGTCGTGGCAGGTGCAAGTGAGCTGCTTGACTGCAAAAATGACATCATAGTTACTGAGGATAAAGGGCATCTGATTGCTGCGATTGGTCTGGAAAATATGGTCGTCGCTCACAGCCCCGATGCCACACTGGTCTGTCCCATTGACCAGACGCATAAATTGAGGGAGCTGCTCGAGCTAATAAAACAGCACGCCGGCGAAAAATTCCTCTAATATCGTCTAACAAAAATAAAGAATACCATCTGTCATTCCCGCGAAAGCGGGAATCCAGAAGTTTTGAGTCAGTTAGAAATTCATTTTTTTAGACATTATAAGAAACTTGTAAGTAATTCATTGGCTGACAACAAATGCGATACTTGGCAATAGATTACGGAACTAAACGCACAGGCCTGGCAATTTGTGACGCCGCTGAAACCATCGTTTCGCCTCTTGCTGTGCTCGAAAGCCAAAAAGAACTCATAAAAAAGATTGCAGATGTGGTCAAGACCGAAGGAGTCGAAGCCATTGTCATCGGCTTACCTTTGAATATGGATGACTCCGAAGGCACACAGGCCAAACTTGTTATCAAATTCGCCGACCAATTAAAACAGCATCTCAATATTCCCATACACTTCCAGGATGAGCGCCTTAGCAGCTTCAGCGCCGAGGACAAATTGGCTTCCGCTGATTTCACAAGGGGGGAAAAAAAGAAACGCCTTGATGCCATCGCCGCCGCCGAAATCCTCGATGCCTTCCTCGAACAAAAAAAATAGTAATCTCTTTGTCCTTATCGGCACTTGAAAATGTTAAATTGGACAGCGAATTCACTACAGAAATCATTATTATCACTCAACAAACCTTCCCATCCCAATTCCCATTCCAAATTCTCGTGATGCCCCATTTTGAAAGGTCATGTTTGAATCCGCCCGAGGCGGACAAGATAGGTTTTGTTTGGTCCCCGGTTTGAGGATTCCGAGAAGCTCACCCGAAGGGGATCTCCGCCCCCTTAGGGGTAAATTCGCTTCGAGTTTGTTTGGGTTTGATTGGGTTTGTTTTTCACCGCATCTGAAAAGCCGTTTATTTTCATAATACTTTGTTAAAACAATAGTTACGTTCATTTGAGTATCCGGCAAATTGGCTTTGTTTGGGTTTGTTTTTCACCACATCTGCAAAGTCGTTTATTTTCATAATGCTTTGTTAATAAGAAGGTTGTGTTCATTTGAGTGTCCAGCAAATTGGGTTTGTTTTGGATAAATCGTTCGCTTTTGATCGATCGGAGCTTCCGCTAAAGGTGGACGACAGCGAAAAATCCTAAATCCTAAACTCTAAATCCTAAACAAATCCTAAAATCAAATCCGCCGTCGCCACGAGGCTATGGCGGGACAAGTTTTCAAATGCTATAAACAAGGTTTAGTAGATTATTTGACTGGGTCTGCTGTTCCGTTGCGTGCGGTTCTCCGCGGACCCGTTTGGGGGGGCCATCCCCAATTATCAATATTATACCAAATTCCTTCTGTATTTTCAATAAAAATTAGCCACGAATTCACACAAATAAAGACAAATTTTTCAGACGCGGATTTACACAGGATTAACACAGATTCAAAAGAGATAGTATTGGTAAGCAGAGCACGCGCTACGGAACTACAAATCAAAAAAGTCAGGCGGGAGAGAGGCCGAACTTGGTTCTCCATTTGTTGAGTTCTTCAATATTCTCAATGGGTTTGTACGGTTTGATGTGTTGCCAAAATGGCGCGCGACGTTCCGGCTGATTGAGCCAAGAGCTGTTTTTTACTATCAAATTAAGGATTTGTTCGATATCTTTTTCAGGGGGCTCATGGCCTGGTATCGCGGGCGGATAAAGTGAGGTGAAGTACTCACAGCCGAAGGAGCATGCTTCAAAGAGCCGTTTTATATCTTCAAAAACCTTGCGCAGTTCAGAAACGCTAACGCCCTCAATATGCGGAGCTTCCAAGTGGCCTTGGGTATCGAGAAAGCGATGGGCAATTACTTTATGGCGCATGCGGATGATTTTCTTGCGTATAGGGTCGAGTTGTTTGTCTAACCTGGTCTGGCTCAGTCTTTTACGGTAGGCGAATTTAAGCGAATCTGTGCGCAGGTGATTAAGCACAGTGTTCCTGAATTTTGGAAGTGTGTGTGCGTTCTTCTTTTGGTCGGAAACAAGGCTGTGCATAAGAATTACAGACATATGGACAAAGTTCCAAAAAACCATTGTCCAGAAAATATTGTTCTGAGGGGCGTATAAGTGACGTAGAGGAAACCGGGCAATTGTTTCGAGAATCTGTAGGTTGGCGTCAATACGAATTAGGCGAAACCAGATATCCTGGTGAAGCTGGGTATAGGCGGGCAGAAAGTCGGGAACGAAGACCTCTTCCGGTTTTTTCGCAATTAAGTACTGTGCTGACATTACTTGATCAGCGGTCATTTTGTTGATTCCTCAATAATGGCGATTTCTTATTCGGTGAGATAGACGAACGTTCACTTACCAGAAGAAGACGGCATAATTTTTTCCAGTAATTCCCATAAAGAATTTAGAAATGAAATCAATAAAGCAAGTATTAGAAATATTATGATCAACCATGCAGTCAAGGGATTCCGTCGAGCGCGTGACTTTAATTGTTCAACAATGTCTGGAGGAGCTACTCTTTTTTCATTCTCGATCTGTTCGTCGATTTGGCGAACAAGTTGCTCACTATAACACAAAGGCGTAAAATCTAATGCAACATGATTAGGCTCATGTGGAAAGCCATGTTTTGCTTCGATGGCACCAACATCTTCCATTAAGGGCATAATAGTGTCATATTCGGAGTCACTGATTTGTAACTCTGCTATGGCTGCATTTCTGGGAACATCGTTTTTTCCTTCCCTATACCATTTTGCTATTATTCTCAAAACATTTTGGTCCTTTTCTTTTAATATCATTATTTTGATTTCTCCACGATTTTTATTTCTTCTTCGGTCAGGCCGTAGAGTTCACAAAGAAGTTTCATTCGGAAAGAGTTTTATTCCTGAAAGTCAAATTGTTGTGTTTCTTTCTTTTTGCCTTTGGCTTTCTGTGCCCTTCGGAAGGTTACATTAACGCCGGCAATATCGGGGTAATCTATTTTATGTCCTGCAAGTAGCTCCTCGATTGTGAGGATTTGCAACTTGGGGTGAGTTCCCCAGTGTGATTTATAAAACCCTGCGCTTGCGGATTCTCTTCGCATATCCCGCGTAGGTTTCTCCATACATATAAGGACGCCGATTTGGGCGTTCTCTCGTTCCACAACTCCTCGCAGGTCGCGCACGTCCTTGACAGAAACTTTGCCGGACTTGACAGACAAAATAATCTGTTTTGTCCTGCCTTTTTTAGAATCTGCCTCATCGTGGAAGTAAAGTCGGCCATCGATGCCTCTATCTGCGCCTTTCTTTTCCTCGATTGGCCTTGCGCCGACCAACCCCAGCGCCCACCACTGGAACTGGTAGGGGTCATTTTCGGCAAGGGCCTTTGCATCGGGCAGCGAGACCGGCTCGCCTACAACATTATACTGGACCTGGCTGCCGAACATATCGTGCAGACGATGTTTCATTAACGCAACCGCCAGATGGGTGATGTCAATTCCAATCCATCGACGTTTGAGATGCTCCGCAACTACTATCGCAGTCCCACACCCACAGAATGGGTCGAGCACCAAATCGCTTTCGTTACTGCTTGCTTTAATAATTCTCTCCAGAAGCGCTTCTGGCTTTTGTGTAGGATAACCAAGACGTTCTTTCGCTTGTGAAGAGATCGGAGGGATATCTGTCCAAACATCCTGAATGCCTCCCCCTTCCATATCGTCAAGATATTGTTTAAAAGCCGGTGTACCTCCAACTTTTTTAGGCCAAACAATTCGACCAATCTCATCCAAACGATCAAGAGCTTCCTGTACTTCGTCAGTTTTCAGATTTGGTATTAGTTCACGAACATAACCTGGCACTGCCCAATGCCTGCCAATACTTGTTGGGTCTATACCTCGCCATGGACGACCTGAAGATCCTTTCCGAACGCCTGAACCGGTAAGAATCGTCAAACGGTATCTTCGCCCATCAGGATCAGTAAATTTAAAAAAGTTTGATATGTATTCTGGACTATATGGAACATGTTGCGGATTCCATTTATAGTCACCTGTTTTGGAGTAATATAGAATTTCATCATGTACGGGGCCAAATCTTATTGCTCCGCCATGGGCATGGGTACGTTTCCATATAATTTCATTCAACATATTCACCGGCCCAAAGACAGCGTCCATCAGGATTTTGAGGTAATGGCTGGCGGTCGGGTCGCAATGGAGGTAAATCGAGCCGGTGGGTTTGAGAACACGCTGTAATTCCACGAGTCGCGGAGCCATCATTGCCAGATAGGCCATCATATCATTTTCGCCGAGGAATGTTCGAAATGCCTGCATTGCCTGCGAGACGCGGGCGGGGCCGGTTTCGACAATCTCCTGATATGCGGCAGCAGAGACCTTGTCCCAGTGCCAGGTATCCTCGAATGCCTTGATTTGAGCGGCGGCCTGACTGCCGTTGCGCTCGGCGAAGAGGATGTTATAATCCTGGTCGCTTTTGAAAGGCGGGTCAAGATAGACAAGGTCAACGGATTCATCTTCGATATAGCGGCGGAGTATTTCCAAGTTATCGCCGTAATACAAAAAATTCTCTGCCATATCACACCTCTGTTTCGTTCAAAGGAGAATCGACCGTAATGTTATTGTAAGAAAGCATTATACCGCAGATTAGGACGATTACAAGGGCAATAAGAACGCCGAAGCGGGATTCGGGGTAAACCAAACCCGCCGTGAAACGGCGGGGTAAATAATGGATTCCCGCTAACGACCCTTCGACCTCGCTCAGGGCAGGCTGTGCGGGAATGACAAAAAGGAGGACCCTGCCATAAATGGCAGGGCTAAACATTAAGGATTTGGCGGACAGGACGCAGGGCGAGGTAAGAAGGACGAAGAGCGAAGGACGAAGGACGATAAATGACGGAGGACAGAAGACGGAGGACAGAAGACAGAGGACAGAAGACAGAGGACGGAGGACAGAAGACGGAGGACAGAAGACAGAGGACAGAAGACAGAGGACGGAGGACAGAGGACAGAGGGCGGAGGACAGAGGACAGAAAACAGGAGGCAGAAGACAGGAGACGGAGGACAGAAGACAGAGGACAGAAGATGGACGAAGGAAGAAGGACGAAGGGCGAAGAGCGAAGGACGAAGGACGATAAATGGCGGAGGACAGAAGACAGAAGACGGAGGACGGAAGATGGACGAAGGAAGAAGGGCGAAGAGCGAAGGACGAAGGAAGAAGGACGATAAATGACGGAGGACAGAAGACAGAGGACAGAAGACAGAGGACGGAGGACAGAAGACACCCTTCGACGCGCTGCGCTTGCTCAGGGCAGGTGGAGGACGGAAGACGGACGACGGAGGACGGAGGGCAGAGGACAGAGGACAGAGGACAGAAGACGGAGGACGGAAGACAGAGGACAGAGGACAGAAGATGGAGGACAGAAGACACCCTTCGACGCGCTGCGCTTGCTCAGGGCAGGTGGAGGACGGAAGACGGACGAAGGAAGAAGGACGAAGGGCGAGGTAAGAAGGACGAAGAGCGAAGGACGAAGGACGATAAATGACGGAGGACGGAAGATGGACGAAGGAAGAAGGGCGAAGAGCGAAGGACGAAGGAAGAAGGACGATAAATGACGGACGGAAGACGGATGACGGAAGACGGACGAAGGAAGAAGGACGAAGGGCGAGGTAAGAAGGACGAAGAGCGAAGGACGAAGGACGATAAATGACGGAGGACAGAAGACGGATGATAGACGAGCAACGCACGACACAATACGAGCTACGAATCCGCCATAGGCGGACAAGCTACGAACAACGATGCCCGAATAAACTGCGCGGGCAACCGCAAAATATTTACCTTCAGACACCAAATTCACTCCTTATTTTTATTAAACTTTGTGCAGAAAAGACTTGCATAGATAATTATATATGGTTATAATGTCGGTTTTAGATTTAATAACGCTCGCAAGTGTATGTGCCAGCGTAAGTTAGAAAGGATTTAGAAGAAAATGTTAGCAAAGCAGCAAAAAGGAAAAGTTATTCACGACTTTGAAATCCACGATGGCGATACCGGTTCACCCGAGGTCCAGATAGCTCTCTTGACCGAAAGAATCAATGGCCTCACCGAGCACTTTAAGACCCACCGCAAAGATTACTCATCCCGCCGTGGTCTATTGAAAATGGTCAGTGCCAGGGCCGCACTGCTTAAATATGTAAGCAAAAAAGACCCGAAGCGCTATCAAGAAATTATTTCCCGGCTCAACTTGCGAAAGTAGTAAAGCTTAAGGGCACAACTGCACTGCAGCACGAGCACCTTTTGCAGCGTTCACTTATGGATTTATTCGATTGTTAATGAGGTAGTATATGTTTGACGTATGTAAAGTGGAAAGAGAAATCGGAGGAAGAATCTTATCTATCGAAACAGGCAAAATCGCTAAACAAGCGCACGGTGCGGTGGTCGTTCGATACGGTGAGACTGTAGTTCTTGTTGCTGTGGTAACGGCGCCGCCAAGAGCTGAAGAGATTGATTTTTTCCCGCTGAGTGTCGAGTATCGCGAGAAGCAAAGTGCCGCAGGCAAATTCCCCGGCGGCTTCATTAAACGCGAGGGAAGACCATCCACAAAGGAAACTCTTACCGCCAGAATGATTGACCGACCCATTCGCCCGCTATTCCCGGATGGTTACTTCGAGGAGGTCCAGATTGTTGCGGACGTCTTAAGCGCCGACCGGGAAAACGACCCTGATGTGCCCGCGATAATAGGCGCAAGCGCCGCTCTTACTATAAGTAAGATTCCATTTTTAGGTCCTATCGCAGCTTGCAGGATAGGCAGAGTAAATGAGCAATTTATCATCAATCCTACTTATAAGCAGTTGGAAACAAGCGACCTGAATATGCTTGCCGGCGGCCATAAAGATGCCTTGAATATGATTGAAGTCGGCGCTAAAGAAGTATCGGAACAAATTGCTGCTGATGCTGTCTTGATAGCCCACAAAACCATTAGTCAAGTCTGCGAGATGATTGAGGAGCTCCGGGGGAAAATTGGCGCCGAAAAAGAATCTCCTATTATCGAAATTGATAACGAACTTTATTCTCAAATCTCCTCGCAGATAATGGACCGGCTCTACGATCTTAAGCAAATCCCCGGCAAGCAGCCCCGACAACTCGGGGTTGAGGAGCTATTTGAGCAATTAGTTGCCGAATACTGCACAGTCGAGGATAATCCCGGTCCCGACACATCAGACCTTGCACAGAAAGTTACGCCAAAATGTAACAAAGTAATGCTGAAGCGAATCTTTGAGAAGATAGAAAAACTGGTTGTTCGCAAACTACTGTTGGAAGGCAAACGCCTCGATGGCAGAAGCTATGTTGACGTTCGCCCAATCTCTTGTGAAGTGGGTATTTTGCCCCGAACGCACGGCTCAGCTCTATTTACCCGTGGCGAGACCCAGTCCCTTGTAACCGTTACTCTCGGCACAATCCGGGATGCACAGATTATCGATGGCTTACTGGATGAATATGCTCAAAATTTTACGCTTCACTATAACTTTCCGCCGTTCTCCGTCGGCGAGGTGCGACCTGTTCGCGGGCCAGGCCGCCGCGAAATCGGACACGGCGCCCTCGCAGAACGAGCATTAGTGCCTGTCAGGCCGCCGGAAGACCAATTTGCCTACACTATCAGAATCATCTCGGATATTACCGAATCAAATGGTTCAAGCTCAATGGCTTCGGTCTGTGGCGGGTCACTGGCGCTTATGGATGCGGGCGTCCCGATTCAAAAGGCAGTCGCAGGTATATCAATCGGTATGGTCACAGATGAGAACAGCCGGCACGAATTGCTAACCGACATCATTGGCGAAGAAGACCATTTCGGAGATATGGATTTCAAAGTCGCCGGCACTACCGATGGCATCACAGCGATACAGCTCGATATAAAAGCCCAGGGATTGCCGCACAACATTATGGTCGAGGCCCTGGAACGCGCAAAATCAGCCCGTCTCGAAATTCTCAAGAGTATGAACGCAACCATCAGCAAACCCAGGCCGCAATTAAGTGTTTATGCACCAAAGCTGGTAACAGTAGAGATTGACCCTGAGTTTATCGGCAAGGTAATTGGACCCGGCGGCAAGATGATTAAGAGCATCCAGGAGCAGACCGACACAACTATCGAGGTCGAAGAAGACGGAACAATTTACATCAGTTGTGTTGGCGGCGACGGCCACCTCAAGGCTAAGGAAATTATTGAATCAATTACACAGCCTCCAATGGTCGGACGGATATATAATCAATCGAAAGTAGTCTCTGTGAAGGACTTTGGCGCCTTTGTTGAAATCTTGCCGGGTGTCGAAGGACTATGCCATATCAGTGAGCTAAGCGATGGCTACGTTAGAAACGTTGAGGACGTCTGCAAAGTAGGGGACGAAATACCGGTCAAGCTGCTGTCAATTGATGAGCAGGGCAGATTCAAGCTCTCACGTAAAGCCGCCATCGCCGAGCTTAGCAAAACCGAACAAAAAGAAAAACCAGAAGCCACTAAGAAAAAATAACAACTTAGTTACAGATACAAATCAAAAGCCAATCACAAATGGCTTTTGTTACTTTATGGCTTTTGCCTATTTGCTTTTTGTTCCCTGTTCGCCGCGTTCTGCAACTATAAACTACGAACTAAAATGGTTTCTGAAATCCAAAAAACCACAGATGTGTATATCAAACAGCTCGAGGAATTGAGCAAGTTGACCGGCTCCCTCGCTCACGAAATCAAGAACCCACTTTCTACTATCAAGGTTAATTTGACACTCATTAGCGAGGATCTCCAGAGCGTAAATTCTACAGATGCGTGTAAAATCACAGCAGAAAAAGACGCCAGAACAATTGCAAGGGCACTGAGAAAAATTGCCGTTATCCAGAAGGAGACCGATAGGCTTGAGCAGATACTCGATAGCTTTCTGCGTTATGTCGGAAAGACCGAATTGCAGCTATCAAGTGTTGACGTCAACGAGCTTATTAGCGATATGGTCGATTTTTACCTGCCCCAGGCCCACAGCCGTTCCATAACCGTTCGACAGAGTTTATCTAAAGAGCCGCTTATTTGTAAAATCGATGCAGGTATGCTAAAACAAGCAATATTGAATCTATTTATCAATGCCCAGCAAGCTATGACCGAAGGCGGCGAGCTGATGATAAGAACCGAACGTCAGAAAAAAGATGCGGTCATCCAGATTAGCGATACCGGCACAGGCATCGCTCCGGATAAGCTGCCGCATATCTTTGATGCCTATTACTCGGCTCGACCGCACGGAATCGGATTGGGTTTAGCCACAACAAAAAAAGTTGTTTCCGCACACAATGGAACTATAACCGTTGCAAGTGAGCTGGACAAAGGCACAGCGTTCACAATAAAACTACCTCTTCAGGATAGTTGAGTGTGAATTTGAAAGAAAATGAAAATTTAATCTTGGTTGTCGATGATGAGCGTGACCACGCCGACGGCATAGTTGAAGCACTCGAGAAAGCGGACGCAAAGCCAATTGCTGTCTATACAGGCAAAGATGCCCTGGATATTATCCGCAGCCAGCCGGTCGATGTCATTGTCACCGACCTCAAGCTCGATAGCGATATCGATGGCTTGGCCATCCTCGAACAAGCCAAAACACTCAATGACAAAACAGAGGTCATTTTAGTAACCGCTTATGCAACCATCGACACCTGTAAGGAAGCATTAAAGCGGGGGGCATACGATTATCTGGTTAAACCTGTCGATGTTGACCAGCTTCGCGCGCTTGTTCAGCAAGCCTTCCGAAAGGTATCGACCGCATACTCCCGCAGCCCTCAAAAAGCCGAAAAGGCCAAAGAACATTTTGAATTTGAAGGTGTGCGCGGCAAAAACCCGGCAATCCAGAACATATTTAATGTCCTGAAACGTGTCGCCCCGACCAATATATACATTCTAATTGAGGGCGAATCCGGAACAGGCAAGGAGCTGCTGGCAAAAGCCATTCACTACAATTCGCTGCGATGGGATAAACCCTTCAGACCAATGAATTGTGCAGGACTGACCGATACTCTGCTGGAAAGCGAGTTATTCGGCCACGTAAAAGGCGCCTTCACCGGCGCAACCACCGACAGAAAAGGTCTATTTGAAATTGCCGACAAAGGAACTCTGTTTTTAGACGAAATCGGCGATATGCCTCCAAATATGCAGGCTAAATTGCTGCGTGTCATCGAAGATGGCATTGTCATACCGGTTGGCTCAAATAAACTTACAGTTGTAGATGTCCGCATAATTAGCGCTACAAACCACGACCTGCGAGAGCTTATAGAAGAAAAAAAATTCAGAGAGGATTTGTATTTTAGAATAAAAGGCGTAAATGTCTCCCTGCCGGCCCTCCGAGAGAGGACCGAAGACATACCGGAATTTATCCAATATTTTCTTAAGGAATCCGTCGCGGAAACCGGCTCAAAAGTAACCGGCATAACAGATACAGCGATGTCAATTCTCACCAATTACCAGTGGCCGGGCAACATCCGCCAGCTCCGAAATGCCATCAGAACAATGGTCGTAATGTGCGACCGCGACAGGCTCGACATTCAGGATATGCCGCCCGAAATACACAGAATAAGGCAGTTAGCCGCCGGCCCTCGCCCACAATCTTCCGCAGCAGGTTTGTCTCTTAACGAGCTTGAAAAACAGGCGATAGCCGAAACGCTCGCTAAAACAAAAGGCAACCGCCAAATCGCCGCCAAAATCCTCGGCATCGGCGAAAGGACCCTCTACCGAAAAATCAAAGAATACAATCTATAGGCGCGGTTCGTGTGTTGCGGTTCATCGCTCATGGGTTGTATTGTGGTGTGGCGGCTTGCTAACTTCATTAACGATAAGGGATTAGCTCACTAAAGTAATTTTCCCTCAAAATTCATTGCCCAATTTCCTAAAAAATTCTCTTTTTATAGGCCTTTTCCTCTTGACATTTTTCTACCAATCTGGTAAATGTATCAGTAATAACTCTGGACGAATCGCCTTTAGGATAAGAAATGCGAAAATTGGAAATTTAGTTAGGAGGTGGAATTATGAAAAAAGTAAATGTAAAAGCTATCTTGGCATTAGGTTTGGTATTAGTAATACCGTTGAGCTTACCTGCCCTTGGAGAGGACCCCGATTACGGCAATGACCCCTGTTCAGCTCACCCAATAGACCCCAATGGCACCCTTGTCTGGGGTATCCTCAGCAGCACCAGCGACCAGGACTGGTTTAGTTTTACGGCTGGTGCCAAATGCGTTTATGAAATAACTTTGAGGAATCCATCTTCGCAGATGTGCTTAGAAGTGCGTGGTCCTGCGAAGTCGGAGCAGCAGATAACATCGTTTTGCGATTCTGGTACACACACAGTAAAGGTCTTTATAGATAGTGCAGGTACCTGCTGGTTGAATGTTTTCACCTCCCCCTGGTATGGTGGTGGCTC
>Ga0315293_10001642_pt1 | contig 21708 bp, 25 predicted proteins | sample YL17G13_20_MG_FD_203071 | JGI IMG/M metagenome (GOLD analysis project Ga0315293, IMG submission 203071) | Sediment microbial communities from Yellowstone Lake, YNP, Wyoming, USA - YL17G13_20 | ecosystem: Environmental > Aquatic > Freshwater > Lake > Sediment | place: USA: Wyoming | collected... | reverse complement strand
CGCAGCCCTTTTTGCTTTAGCAATGCCTGACATGGTATCGTGGTCAGTAATTGCCAATCCGTCCACAACCTTGGCGGCCTGTTTTACCACATCTTCCGGAGAGACCACGCCATCGGAATGGTTGGTATGCACATGGATGTCAAATTTCATAGTAGGTCACTTCTTTTTTCATAGATAGTTGAACCCGCCCCTGCCATCCCCAACTGCCCTCTCCACAATAAGAGAAAGAGAGATGCGAGGGGTTCCTTTCCACTTTTTCCTCTTTATAGACCACTCTCATATTCGCAGTATTTTTAGAGCTTAGATTCATATCAATCTTTTAATAATGTTGACACAGAAATTAAAGCATGAATATTCTTTATATAATTGCTCAGGCATTCTGGCTCATCGCGCCTGCGTACGCAGCCAACGCTTTTCCACCGCTTGTCAACGGCAAGCACGCGCTGGACTTCGGCAAGAATCTGAGGAGAAATCGTATCTTTGGCGATGGTAAGACATTCGAGGGCACCTTTGGCGGCATTGCATTCGGCACGTTCATCGGAATACTCCAGATGCTGTTTCAGAACAGCTATCCAATACCGCAGGAAATCGGTCTGGTGCAGTTATCAATACCAATCATTCTTGTTCTTTCCGTGGGCGCTATTTTTGGAGACATAATAGGCGCTTTCATAAAGCGTAGGCTCGGCATGCCTCGCGGGGCGCTTGCTCCGTTGCTCGACCAGTGGGATTTTATCATAGTGTCGCTTATAGTTGTGGGCTTTTTTGTTTCACTTTCCGTAGAGGTAGTGATATTCCTGCTTATCATAACACCAGTCGTGCACTGGATAGCCAATCTAATAGGATATGCATTCAAAGTCAAGAAGACGCCGTGGTAGTTATCTTATAGGGTTCGTGTAGTATTCGTTCGGAATGTACTTGTCATTGACAGCCTTCTTGAAATACATCTTGAGATATTTTTTCAAGGAGCCCCAGAAACCCCACTGGTTTATTCTTCTGGCCGATGTGTACACGCACGTTTTTGCTGAATACTTGAAATTTCCAACCTTCTTTATGCGCGAAGATAGGTCGAAATCCTCAAACACCATCACCCTTTCATCAAATCCGTTTATTTTATCAAATGCCGATTTTCTTACAGCCATAACCACCCCGGCTGTTCTGGGTTTTTTTATTTTCACAGAAGCCTGCGATGCCCTGTTGAAAGCGTCATAGAGCAGGTGCTCTTTCCACAACGGGGAAAACGCATAAATCTTGCACGTCCAGCACACGAGCTTTTTGTCCCTTGAGAAATCCTTCTTTATGGTCTCAAGCAGGTTCGGATATGCAATCGAATCCGCGTCCATGAAGAGCAGTATATCGCCTTTTGCAACTCTGGCGCCTGCATTCCTTGCCGCCGCAATGTTCTTTCTTTTCTCGAAGACGACTTTTGCTCCGTATCTCTTGGCAATTTTTGTGGTTCTGTCCTTCGAGTAAGAGTCCGCCACTATCATCTCCAGCGGCTTCTGGTTTTTTATATGAAAAAGAGTGGCTTCTATATATTTCTCTTCGTTCAAAGTGGGTATGATTACAGATATGCGCATTCTATCACACTGTATGCCTAAGAATTAAATATCACTCCCAGTATTCTTTAAGCGTTTTTCCGGCCATGAAATACAAAAGAGCTGATTTTACATATATTCTAGTGGTTTTGAGGAACCCCCACCTCTTCAGCCTTCTTGCCGATGTCTCGACCACGATATCGTCAAAAACATCAAACTTTGACATCTTTCCTACCTTTCTTGCAAGATCGTGGTCCTCGTTCGTTAGCAACCTCTCGTCGAAGCCGCCTGCCCTGAAAAACGCATCCCGGGTGTATACAAAACAGCTACCGCTTGTTATGATGAAGCGCATCGAAATCAGGGTTTTTGCGACTGTATTTATCATTTCATATAATATCGCATTGCTTCTTTTTTCGTAGTCGTATGCAGACAACCTGCATATGCCGCCACCGATTGGTTTCTGGAATCTGTCGCAAACCGTTTGCAGGAAGTCTTCCTTGAACCTGCAGTCTGCATCCGAGAATACAAAGATGCTGCCCTTTGCCAGCCTCGCGCCCTTATTCCTCGCAGCAGCAGGACCTGCCTTTTTTTCCTGATATACCCGTTTTGTGTATTTTTTTGCTATCTTTGCTGTATCATCGCTGCCGCTGTCCACGACTATGATTTCATAATCCTTGAACGTCTGGTTTTTTATCGATTCCAGGCATCCTTCTATATACTCCTGCTCGTTCTTGCTGGGTATGATAATAGATACGACTGGCATGTTATCAGCACTATAACTATTTTTTAGCTTGTTTATAAGATTTTTGGTTTAGGTTAGAGCAGGGTCACGCTCTCTGTCTCAACAGAGGCGACATTGGGTATCTTTCTTAATTTCTCTTCAACATCGCCAGAACCAACTGAATCAGGAACAATTATCAGGACCTCGAGCGATTTTAGGCCGAAGGCTATCGGTTTTTCGACAATCTGCTTCGGCTTTACTGCTGCAGTGATGTCTTTTTTGATATTTTCGATGCTTATGTCTCTGCTCGCAGGCATCAACCGGAATGTTATCGCAACGTCGCCCATATTACCACCCACAAAACCCAGTGCTTGCCGAACCTTCGGTTCGGATTGGGCTTGTTTTTCAGTTCAGGCTCTCTCCTGATTTCCCTTTGAGTTACTTTATAACTCATTAATTATATAATGCGAACAAAGTTCGCATATTTCTTTTAGGATGCTCAAAGAACTTTCGTTCTTTGGCATGCCAGAAAGCTCTGCTTTCTGAGCATATACAAAGACCTTTTCTCTAAAGAAAAGGGATTTGTTATGGTCCCTCGAATCCGCACTTGCCGCATGTATAAATCGTGCCTTTCTTACGGCATCGCTCGCACCTTATGACAGTCGTCTCTCCGCAGGAAGGGCACTTGAATTTAGTGAAATTGTCCTCTGAAAGAAGATTCACATGGCATGATGTGCATTTCATAAAAACACCATAATTGATTTCTTTGTTCTAGTGTATAAAAATCTTTTTAAATGGGTAAGTATATACCACCTAAAAGATTCATTAAATCGCCTCATGGATACCCATGCCTTTAGGCTTGGGAAAAAAGAAGGTTTGTCATTACTCCTTTTCTTGCAGGTGTTTATTCTCTACATATCTATCGGTAGCTAACAAAGCAATGCTTACAACAGCGAAAATGACAACCCCTAAATCCGAATATTGTTTTATAATTGCCATTAGAGCCGTTATAATTGCTGCGTATAGCAATGTGTTTGTTATATGCCTTTTATATCTATATTTCATTCCAACACCTCTATTTTCGAGTCACCTTTTTCTTTCTGTATAAATAGGCTAATGCACTTGTCACCCAAGCAATTATCAATCCGACCCCGACTCCACGGATATAGCCGCTACCTATAAGATGCCCCACCGCAAAGAATACCACGCTCAGAATCAGCTCAAATACTATGAGCGTCGTATCCAACCGTCCCAAAAGTCTCGCCCTAAAGGACGAAATGCTTTTTTTCTTCATGTTTTCACTCTTTTTCTTGTAGGTGTTTATTTTCTACATATCTATCGGCAATCAGCAACGCAATGCTTACAATAGCAAAAATGATAGCTCCCCATATTGTGTATTGTTTTATAATTGCTATCAAAGCTGTTATGATTACTGCGTATAACAATGTGTTTGTTACATGTCTTTTCAATCTATATTTCATACAATCATCTTGTATTGGGTGTTTAAAATCTTTTTAAAATAACAGTTTTAAGGAGAAGGAACCCTGTTGAGATTTCTTTCGCCCATATCATAAACCCGTGCTAGGAACGATGGATTTACTTGGTTCATCAGATAATCGCGAACAGACGGGCTATTTATGAAGTGCTTGAATGCTTCATCCCCATCAACACCATCTAAAATTTCTCTGCGGAGAGCGACTCTTTCATCATGTAGTGGTGCGTATTTATCCACAACTATTGAATCATTGCCTCTTTCATGCATAACGCATCCTGCGTGATATGCATTTATTTCTCGCTCAGGAATACCCGTGAGTTCAGAAGCCTGTCTGCGTGCTTTTCTATCACCAGAGACACTGGAAATATAATAGACTCCTCCTGTGAGAGCAGTGGTGACCATAGCTCCTGCGGCACATGCAATTACTAATCCACCAAATACCTTAGTAGCTTCAGCGTCCATAATATAAGTACAAACTTAATTTATTTAAAAGCTCGCCCCGATTCTATTTAATCAAAGAGATATTCGCCCTCGTAGTTCAGCTTGGATAGAGGCTCGTACCTATTTTGAGTTGCTGATGCAACTCAAAGGGAAATGAGGCGAACGAGGAGAGAAACCGTAGGTTTCTCCTCCTGTAAAGAATAAAAGGTTGCGGACCTTTAGACCTGGGAAATCGTATATTTTTATATGGTTCAGGAATTCAAATCCCAGCGGGGGCATGGTTGGATGAATGGAGCATGAGCCTATGGAATACGACACAGCCTTGGAAAAATTCGGGGGAGCCTACCAGGACAGAAAAAAAGAATTAGGCCTGATATTCAGCATGGTCGATTTCAGGAATAAATTTGTGCTTGAGGTAGGTTCCGGCAGCGAGGACTATTTCATAAAAGAGTTGCTCAAAAAGACAGATAACATCATGGCAACCGACATATCTGAAAAAAAGCTACTCGGCCTGAAGAAACTTAATGTTCAGACAAAGGCGTGCAACGCAGAGGCGCTCCCATTCTTCAACAGGTCTTTTGACATTGTTTTTTCCCGCTGGGTCTTGCAGCATGTGGACGAGAAAAAAGCCGTGAGCGAGATGTGCCGTGTCTCAGACAAAGCCGTTGTCATCGTATTTCCGAACGAGCAGGGCGATGAGACAAAGCTGAAAGCAATAGTCGAGAAAAACAACCCAGAGAAGAGAAAGAAGCGAGTGGGAGAAATAAAGAAAACCATGGGTGATAATGGTTTTTTTGTCAAGGAAGAGAGGAGGATTCTGAACTTTAGGTTTTCCAACATCAAACAGGCAATGGAAGTGCTTTCCGCGGTGGAATTTAATAACAAGGTTTCAGGTTCCGAGAATGAGAAGATTGAAAAGTTCCTGAAAGAAAGGCAGAAAGGAATAGCAATAAGATTAACGCAGGGAGCTTCGTTCATTTCAGGAGTCAGGAAATGAAAGCTTACTATTTCGGAAACAGGTCTTCAAAATGATGGTTGAGATAATACTTTCATTGGTTGCTGCAACATGCTACGGAATCGCAGCCTCCATACAGAAATATTCTATGAAAACAATGAAGAAATTCTCAGTCAGGAAGCTGATTAAAAATAAAAACTGGCTGCTTTCTATTTTAGTGACATTCATCGGCGTAGTTGCCCAGCTTTTTGCGCTGAAAAACCTTCCGCTCTCGACGTTCCAGCCGTTTTTTGGCATCACGCTCATGATTCCAGTTGTTGTCGGCGCGCTAGTTTTTAGGGAGAAATTAAAGGTGATTGAATGGACAGCAGTGTTAATGATAGTTGCAGGAATATTACTGGTATTGGTTTACTGAACTCCATAGTAGGCGGGCTGCTCATGGGAATATCAGCCTATGCACTGAAAACAGGGCTGGCTTCGTCGTTTCTGGCACTGGACGCATCCATAATATTGCTGATACTAAACCCCCTAATCCTGCTGGCTGCCATACTGGCTTTGGCTGGATTCTTCCTGCTTCAGATGGCGATGCACAAGTGCCCGATATCCGTGGTGACGCCTGTTTCATCTGGTCTGGGAATGGTGTTACCAATAATTATCGCATACTTTCTGCTCGGAGAAGTGGTGGTCTTCGGGAAGGGCGTTGGCATAGTTCTGATACTAATCGGAATAGCTGTGCTGGGAAGAAAAGAATGATTATATTTCCATCTCAAGCAGATTATCGGGAATCTTCTTCATCTCCTCAGGATTCCGCTTGTAGAAGTCATCGCTTAGCTTTCTTCCAGTCATTTTCTCCCACTCGGGAATCGAGAGTGAAAACTTTTTTTGAATATCATCCCTATACCACTCTGGTATTACATTAAACGTACAAAATGGCAGTATTTTTCCGTCAGGAACTCCATAATGAATACAACAACGCTTTACACGCTCCACATCAAAATTGAACTTGTCCATGAAATGCATCATTCCTACGAAAAGAGATTTTTCATGGAGCGCGCCCAGAGCGCCGTAATCTCTTTTCACAAGTATGTTGAACATCATTGAAGTAAGGCTCAGCCCCTTGGGCTGTTTTTTCTTGTCAATGAATCTACCGACCGCGCGGGCAGTTTTCAGCAGGGTCCATGTCTTGTTTTTGCCGTTTTTTATGTCTTCTGCCCGGTCATCAAGATAACTCATCATGCCTTTTATATCGACAAATCTTGGCAGCGGCACCGCTCCGCCGTCTTCAATGAACAGATAGGTGGCTGCCCCACAGGCGAAATGTGAGGTCAATTCATACTTCGGCTTGTTCGTGACTGCTTCGACAAAATGCGTGAGCGCAGACACAGTCGGAACTGGATAGAAATCCTCCTTCCTCACCATCCCGTCTGTCTGGTTCTCCATCCTCTCAATAACATCAGGAATGGTGATTCTGTATTTTTTTCTTTCTGCACTGGATATTCTGCCAACGAGCGACACAGGCTGGTAATTTATCCCGCGCACCACATCTACATGCTTCATTCCGAATTCAAGGATATCGCCAACCTCGTGGTCATTGACACCGTTTATCACGGTCGGCACGAGCACGATTCCTACGCCCGCTGCTCTGCAGTTTCTTAGAATATTAGGAATCTCCCAGTGATTCTTGGGATTTGTTCGTGAGGTCACGCCGTCGAAAGAAAGATATATTGTGCTCACGCCAGCCTTGCGGATTTTCTCCGCGAACCCCGGCTCATTGGCAAGCCGTATGCCGTTTGTGTTCAATTGAATATGATCATAGCCCTCTTCTTTCGCGATTTTAATTATGTCGATTATATCATTTCGCAGTGCGGGTTCTCCGCCTGTCAGCTGCACAGCGTTCGATGGAACAGGTTTTTCCTGAGCCATGCTTCTCAGCATGGACCTAATCTGTCCAAGCGTCGGCTCATAAACATAACCCATGGCCTTTGCATAAAAAAAGCAATAAAAACACTGCAGGTCGCAGCGATTTGTGACAACAATGTTGCCAAGAGCAGTGTGCGATTTATGAATATTGCACAACCCGCAATCCTCCGGGCATGTAGGTCGCGCCTTCTTTATCTGCGGGTTTTCAATCCCCTTGCCATCATGCGCCCACTCTTCAAATCGCTTGTACATCTCGTAATCCCCGAAATATAATTCTTCTGTTTTGCCATGCTTCCTGCACATCCTTGTAATATACACCTTGTTGTTCTTTACAAAAATATCCGCTGGCAGAATCTTGTTGCACTTCGGGCACAGCGAATGTGTTTTTTTAAGTATCTTGATACCAGATTTTTTCACCATAAGAAAACCACTATTACTTAATGCGATAACCATAAAAAAGCTAGTGTGTCGTAGGTCTGCGAGGTTCTACAACATAAACCTGACCCGTCTCGCCATTCATTTCATCCATTATAACTTCTGGCTCGCCTTCCAGCACAAGGCGCAGCCTCAATTCCTTTGATACATCTGGTAGAAGTGGCGAATAAAGATTGAAAGCATACACCCTGTATAAATCTTCCAAGAGGTCCGCCTCCCCAGTTTTTATTTCTGCTGTATTTTGCACATTAATCTCCTGCGTTCCGGTGTAGCATCGGTCTGTGGTGAGCAGGATTGGATATTTATTGCCTTCCCGTTGATATCTTAGCGCAAGTTGCACCCCGTCGAACTCAGCCACAGGCGCATTATAAGGGTCTCTGACAGCAATTGTCCTGTTGTCCTCTGATAGATGCAGCGGAAGCACGAGCAAATTCAGTGCCTCGCAACCAGTAACTGTAAGTATGTCGCCAAGGCTGGCCGTTCTTATCTGCTCAGGAGTATTTCCCAGCGGGTTGATATGCAATCGATATTTGCTTCCATCTGGATCAATTCTTGCAAAAGACGCCGAAAGGTCATCCAACATCGCATTGCTTGGTTCAGCAATGTACACCTGCTTCATGGTGCTCGCTCTCCATACGCTGCTCGGGCAATCCTCTCATCCAGCTCACTGATTTCAGGCGGAGCACATCTTCCCAAAGCCTGAGCTGTTATATAGCGCCATTCCTCCATGCCTTCAAGCACATGGAGTAATCTGGCTGCTTTAAAGTCCTCTATTGGCGCGTATGCATTCAGCGGCATGCTTGCATATATGTGAAAACCATCTACAGTACGTTCACTTTTATCCGCAGGTATTTGCGATAGCTTTCCGCAGCTATGCCTTAGTCGGGGCTCTCCATTAGATTCTAAGCATTGTATCGCAAAATCCAGACCAGAATTGTAATCAACAGTGGTGAGCAGAAATGGTTTTTCATAACCTTCCTGCCTGTATCTGCGGCCAAGATTTACGCCATCAAAGGCGTCCACGTTGGTATAACATGCTCGCTCGTTTGCCAGGCTTTCTGCAGAAAGATGTAGCGGAAATATCATCAAATCCGGCTGCCCTATAGCCGCTAAGATACGCCTATAACTGGGACACAGTTCTATGATGTCAGTGCCCAGTGGGTTTATGTGTAGCTGATACCTGTCTCCGTCCTTATCTATCAGCTCGAATGCGGCAACCAAATCGTTCACCATCATGCTGTCAGGCTCGGCTATGTAGACATGCTTCATAACCAAGTATATGGCAAGAAATGCTTTAATCCCTTCCCACCAAACTATAATAATGGGGGTCAATATATCACAACTTGTTGAAGCAAATGAACTTGAAATCGAGGACTTGGCTGGCAAGAAAATCGCCATAGACGCATTCAACTGGATATACCAGTTTCTTTCTATAATAAGACAGGCAGACGGCGAGCCGCTCAAGGACAGTCACGGACATGTTACGTCGCACCTCTCGGGCTTGTTCTACCGCACCACCAAGTTGCTGGAATCGCGCATAAGGCCGATATACGTTTTTGATGGCGAACCCCCGCACTTCAAGGCAGAAGAAACTGCGAAGCGCCGCGAAATCCGGGAAGAGGCGCATCGCGAGTGGAAGGCAGCCCTGGAGCGGGGCGACATCATAGAAGCGCGCAAGCAGGCACAGCGTGCAGTCACGATAACCGAAGAAATTTTGGATGACAGCAAAGACCTGCTAGAAGCGATGGGCATTCCGGTCGTGCAAGCCCCGAGCGAGGGCGAAGCGCTCGCAGCAATGATGGTCAAAAACAAGGATGCTTTTGCAGTCGCCACGCAGGATTTTGATTCCTTGCTCTTCGGCTCACCGCGTCTGGTCAGGAATTTGTCAATCACTGGCAAGAAAAGGCGTGGCGAAGGCTACATCACTGTAAAGCCGGAGATGATAATCCTTGATGAAGTGTTGAAGAGGTTGAACATCACCCAGAACCAGCTTATTATAGTAGGAATCCTGGTTGGAACAGATTATAATCCGGGCGGCGTACCTGGTTATGGCCCGAAAAAGGCGCTCGAGCTCGTCAAGGAGAAAAAAACGCTAAATGAAGTTTTCTCTGGTTTGGAGTGGTCATTTGCTGCAGAGCCGGAGGAAATCTACGAATTCTTCAAGTCGCCGTTCCCGGCTGAATATGAAATCCGTTTTGGCGAGCTCGACGAAAAAAAGGTCAAACACATACTGTGCAACAAGCACGACTTCTCAGAGGAGCGCATCGAATCCGCGCTAAAGAAAATAGAAACAGCTGCAGGACAAAAGTCCTTGGACAAATGGTTCAGGAAATAGCGAAATCTTTAAATATTACTTAGTTTACATCCTTTATTATGAGTAATAAAAAGGATGTAGAATGTAGAGAGAAAATAGATGAATTAGCCGTTGCTCTTCAGGGATTGCAGACGGTATCCACAATATGTAAAAAGATGGGCATCAGCAGAAAAACAGCAATTAACTATGTATATGAGTTGAGAAAGGCAGGTTTTGTCAGGACAACAAGAGGGAACAAGAAACTGAGAATATATGAAATATCATCAGTTTCAAGAAGGGATTTGGGGTATCCGGGCTTCTATGACATAATTAACAAATACTCCCCCCTAAAGATAGCGAAGCCGTATGAGCACAGGGTTTACAAACCGCTTGCAATAGAAGAGGTCATCGTCCGTGCCATAAAAATGCAGGATTTCAGGACAGTCCTTGCTAGTCTCGCTTTGTTCAGGCACGTCAGTGATTGGTCCCTCCTTTACACTTATTCAAAAAAAGAAAATGTGAGAAGAAAGGTGGGTGCACTCTATGAACTTTCGAGGCAAGTTGTGAGGGTCAGAAGAATTGATAAAAGAATTGGAAAAAAACTTTTATTGGGCACGGATGACAAATTTATTATACCAGATGTTCACAGCAAGGATTTCCATGCTATAGAAAAGAAATGGAAGGTCTATATCCCTTTCAACAGAAAGGATTTGTCGAAATTGAAGGAGTAGGATACATATGATTGGACTGGATGAGCAGATAGAGTTGTTCAAGCTGGTAGGAGCCGAGCTAAGCAGGAAGATTGAATGTTTTATCATAGGTGGCTCTGCGATGATGTTCTACGGATTCAAATCAGCCACAAAAGATGTAGACTTTGTTTTTCTGGAGGAGGACGAAATTAACAGACTCAAAAAAACCTTAGAAAAAATAGGGTTTCATGAGAAAAAGATGGGGATTGAAGACAGGAAAAAAGACAGCAGCAGGAAGGGACCGGTAGTCATGGAGCGAAAAGAGGCTCGGTTCGACCTGTTTTTGGAAGACATATTCGCTTTCAGGTTATCACCCGGCATTGCGAGCAGGGTCAAGGAGGTTCATGAGTTCGGTAATCTTATAGTTAAAGTCGTGAGCCAGGAGGACATAATCCTTCTGAAGTGTGCCACCGACCGGATTGGTGACAGCGTGGATGTCAGAGATATCGCGAACAAACACACGGTCGACTGGAAGGTCATAATAGAGGAGTCGCTCTGGCAGACCAAAGAAGGCAGGAAGATATTCCCCCTGTTTCTATATGATTTTTTAGTTGATTTGAAAGAAGATTTTAAGTTGGATATACCCAAGAGCGTGTTGGTAGAGCTCAGGAGAATCAGCGAGGGTATGCTGTATGAATTGGAGAAAAAGAAAAAATCAAAACTGACAAAGAAGTAGAAAGTGCGCTGAAAAGAATGGAAACAGCCGCAGGACAAAAGTCCTTGGACAAGTGGTTAAGGAAATGAATCGCTTGCTAGGTAAGCGTGGTACCGGTATATTTATTGCTTCTGCCAGAAGAATCCGATACAGTCACGGTCGCATATCCGTAATCTGAATACTTGGTTTCATGGGTCACGCCATCGGTCCCATAGGCTATGCCATAATAATAATAAGTCCCAGCGGACTTCTCGCTCGTAGTCCACGTATATGTGCATCTTCCTGGAGCTATGCCCCAGCAGCCAAACGAGTGCCACTCGTTTCCGAAGTTTGCCCAGACGCTCTCGATTCCATCATCATCTATGCCAGTCACTGTCATTGTTATAGTATCGCCAACATTTGCTGTCGTTGGAGTGACCGAGAATTCTATACTGAGAGGCTCATCTGGTATTGCTGGCGAAGTTGCTGGTTGCGTCGAAGTCGATGATTGCGATGCTGCGGTAGATTTTGGGACGCAAATTTTATCATAAATGTCGCATTCCAAGCCCTGTAAACACTGGCAGTCTTTGTCGCATCCTGCCCCCCTACCCTGCTGCTCATAAGATTTCACGCATCTATAATTACCGTAGTAATCAGTTCCCACATCCCAGCACACAAAGCAAGTTCCGTGTTCATTGCCAGCGCAATCCAGCGACCCAAAATTCGGCATGCACTCCGCTTCTGTTCCCTGCGAGCACGTTAATGCATAAGACAGAGACACATCGTTGTCAGTTATCGTGACGTATCTCTGTATGCCAACGCAATCAGGTTTCTCGACCGTTATCAAATACGTTCCTGGGCTGAGATAATTATAAATTGCGCCAGAGCTGTCCTTCGCAACAACAAGCACGTTGTTCACATAAACAGATGCGCCAGCAGGCGTAACAATTATGCTGAGCTTATGCTTTCCTGTTCCCGGGGCAACATCCCTTATCGCAACGCCAGTAATCTTCTTGATAAATGTTATCTGGCTTGTGCCTACGCCGCTAATATCATACGTGATGTAGTATTCCGGATTCATGTTGTTTGACATTACAGACTGGCATCCAGCTTCATTCTCGGCCTCTGCCCATATCCAATAACCCGGAGACGCGCACCCATCAGCCACTTTTTTGCACGTCCATTTTATCTCTCTTCCAGCTGCATTTGCAATCCTGCATATGCGCCACTTTCCAGATGTTGTTTGTGTCGTGGTTGGTGATGTTGATTGTGTTGTGGTAGGGGCTGCTGGTTGAGTTGGTGCCTCGCTTGCCTTAGCGCATTGCGTTGTGGCGCCAGGCTTTATCCAACATATAAACACAAATTCGCTAGCATAGTAGTCCCCGGTTACAATGACATTTTTTTCAATCCCAGCATAATCTTGTTTTACTATATCATTCCAGCACGAATCAAGGTCAGCGTATCCTTTGTACGGGGTATTCGTTTGATATACATCCAACCATTGGAAGTTATCAAACTTGGTATCAGTAGCAGAACTTGTTTGTGCACACCCGGCATTTGTTTTGCGGCACTGCCAGTACACCACATTGGCATCTCCCTTGTTCTCAAACCGGCACACTTTCACTGCGGTTGTTGCAGACGATGTGGTTTGTGCAGGCGTTACTGTGGGCGGCTTTTCAGTTGTGCTGCCCTGACCAGCACCAACATAAGTGAATCTTATTATGGCTGTTCCATAACCTTCTATGTTATAGTCATTTTTCCATGTGGCGCCATCAATTTCTTGCTTCATATGCTGTATGCACGCTTCACTGCTGGAGATTCCTTCGGCGTGCCATTCTCCGCATTGCTCGGTCGTTTTTTTGCACGACCATTCGACTATCTTCGGGTTTTCCTGTATTGCCCTTCTGCATACGCCCCATTCCGCTGCTGGTTGCGTAGCAGGTTGCACCGGTGTCTTGCCTGATTCTTTCGGAGTGGTCGACTCATCGGGTTTGTTCGTTGTCGCTATTTCACCTGCTGTCCATTTTATAGAGTAATATTTTCCATCGGCGATGATTTCATTTTTAAATCCGCTGAATTCTTGTTTCATTATTGCATTGAAGCACGAATCAAGGCCATCGTATCCCTTGTGTGAGGTAGTGGGATATACTGCATCCAACCATTGAAAATTGTTGTACGTGGTATCAACAGCAGAACCCGGTTGAGTACAGTCATCTGCCACCTCTCTGCACTGCCAATACACAATACTTGGATTATCTTTTGTCTCAAAACGGCATACCTTGACAGCATATTCTTTTGCAGGAGCAGTTGTTGCCGCCCCGCCCTTAATCCACTTCACAGAATAGTATTTTCCGCCAGCAATAGGTTGTGGAGTCATTCCAGGAAAGCTCGCTTTCAGCATGTCATTATAACAAACACTATACTCCCCATTTGGGTACATCGTCATCTCCAATCCATTTGCAGTATCAGGAAGCCATTCCGCATAATTAGTAAGCCATTTAAAATTCGCATAATTGACATCACTATCGCTACAGCCTTCCGATGCTTTCCTGCACTGCCAATAAGCGATGGTTGGATTATTTTTGTCGCTAAATCCACACACAAGAACGGTATCATCCATGGGTTTTAGCTTCACAGCATGTGTATTCGGAAAATAATTAGAAATATAGGTCCATTTAGAGACATCTCCTTGTATGTCTTTTTTCAGATTTTCTGTCAGATAACTATAGCAGTTATTTATATCAGTAAAAGTAGAGATATAGTTTTCACTCCACCTGAATCTCCAGTAGCTGTTTGTGTCATCGCTGTAATCGCAGCCACTGCTTACTGGGCGGCAATCCTCATACGTTGAAGCCTCGTTTCTGTTGGCGTATTTACAGACTTTGTACTGCTCTGCGAAGCTGAGTGTGGGAGTAACGCATACGATTACGACTACAGCGATTAAAATATAAATGTATCTCACGGTTTTCCGCCCTCCAGCACATTTCTGCAGCAGTAATCATGGCATTTGCGTTGTATGGTTTCGCCTTCCATGGTCACCTTGAAATTATTGCTGCACACGCTTTCTATGTCGCACGGGTCAAATGGGTCTGGCTCGCACACCTGGAAGCTGTAGTCATTCAACTCGCAGCCACGGTTTTGCCATGCTCTGCATCCGGCAGCGAGCTTTTGCTCATCTGATAAAACAGCTGCCTGGGTCGTAGCGACATGTGGTTTGGATTGGAAGACCGTCATTATCACAATAAGGATTAACAAGACCACCCCAATGAATACATACATCCCATATCGCTTTCGCTCCTCTGTCTTGGCAGTAGCTTTGACTGGCATAAAAATAATTAGGAATAGCGACTAATAAAGATTATCATGGTCCTGTCGATTGACCGCTGCTGGGGCAACCACATGCCGTAGCGCAATCTGCAGAAGTTGAATATCCAAGTACGTTGCAAGCATATAGCAATTTAGCTCCACCACTCGCACTTTCTTTTCCAGTAGGGTCGTAACCAGACACCCTGATGCTATCCAGAATGCTCGTGTCGCAGCTGGCTGACCTTACCTTCCATGTATTGCATCCCTTTGTCAGAGCTGCCTGTGCGCCTATAGTGTTCACCTGTGGTCCAAATCCGCCAGCAAAGAATGCTGCAATCACAACCAGAACCAAAACTGCAACAGCGATTATAACTATCATTTCCACAGGCAGGGAAATACCTTTTCTCTTCATGAAATCACTTGATAAATATTGCCTTGGCCCGTATATAAAGATTGCTCTTTGTTTGGGGTTTAAAATGAACAAAAATAAAATAAAGAAATCCGAAAGTTTTTGATTAAACTTTTTTCATGGAAGAAACACGAAAGTGAAGTATGCTTTCGAAGAAAGCATCTAAGCTATTATCGTGTTTCTGACTTGACCAATAAAAAGTTTACTTCTTCCCGATTGTTATCTCCATGGTCGAGATGTTGAGCTTCTCCTTGCCCCCATCCCTGCCTTCTGTCTCGATTTCCTGAGTCCCTATCTTGATTTCCTTGACCCTTGCGTCCGGGATGAACTTGTTCTTGACGATTTCTGCAACGTCAACGCACTTGCTTATTGCGCGTCCGCGCGCCTTTATGTGCACCTCGCTCTGCCCTGCGCCTAATTGGGTTACAACAGCAAGCACGTAGGCCATGGATGGTTTTTTTCCAACAAAAACCACGTTGTCAGCTGTTTTTTCTCTCTCTGCCATTCGCTACACCTCCAGTTATTGTGATTCTGTTTTGTCGGATTGTCTTCTTCTAAATAGAAGCCGCAAAGTTTTTTAAATCTAATTGGTCATGGTGCCTTTGGCGCCGGTGGGTTGCATCCGTACGACGCGCAGCACTTTGCAGCGCAGTAGTAGTCTTGATTTTTTGGTGAGCCCGGGTCGTTATTGGCACCGGTTCTGCAGTATTCTTCATAGTATAATTTGTTGCACACGTATCTCAGGCTATCCTTCTGGTCAATGCTCCCGAACGGTATGCTGCTGCTTACTGCACCAAAATTTTCTCTTTTGCAGAGCGGGTCCCTCGCCAGATATCGCTGGCACAGTTCTGTCTGTTTTTGTATAAGGTGAGTCTGTGTCTCGACAGGCGTAAAGCTGCTTCTGAAAAAATAGAGCAGTGCAGTGAGCACAGCAGCCGCTAGCACCAGTACTATTACAGTCTCAACAGCAAGCGACATGCCCTTTCTGCTCATAACAAAACCTATGAAATTTTATTGTCCGGCTGGCTTATAAGTTTTCAGCCTACAGGAATCCAGTCTTCAATATTGAATTTCAGCGTGAATGGCTCTTTCTCAAAGATGTTGTTTTCTTCATCATGATAGTAGTAATTTCCTGATGTCGTGGTCTCTTGCAGGTTCAGGTAGTCGCAATTCTTTCTTGCCAGTGAATCCAGGCAGGCCTGCAACTCGTCGCCCGGCGGAAGAATAACATTTGCAGATGCAGTTATTTCGACACCACTGTCCAATGGCGCGTTTAGATGAGTGTAGACAATGACATCGTTGAGATACTCTTCAGGGAACAGGCAGAGCGGATCCCTCCCAGATGTGTATCTGAAAACCATCTTTCCGTCGGGAGTGATGTAATTTGGGGCGATGAAGACCATGATGCCATATTCCTCGCTGTCACCAACCGATGCTATGGCCATTCCTGAATCCCTCGAGGCATCCCTGCCCAAAGCAATCACCCTGTTCCATGATATACCAAGATAGGGAGATATGTAACCCAGATGATTGTATTGTGTGTAAAATAACGCCCCTGTCTGACCAGGTACTGTCTGAAATGCCATGGTTGATGTATGCTCAAGCACAATGTAATTTCCAAATTCCCTGTAGTTGCAGGTTGGGTCGTTCTCACCCAGGCGGCACACCTTTGCAACCCGCCCGTCTTCAATCGGGTAGATATTAGTGCCAGCCGGCGCATGTATTTTCAGCTCATAATTTTTTTCGCCGTTCGTCATTCCCCAGCATGACTTCAGCTCATTGTCCTGCAAAACGAATGTGAATTTGTTGAGCTGGCTTTGTGCAACCGGCACACCGGTCGGCCAGACCCTGATTTCCTGGTCCGGGACCTGTGGCGGCTCTATGCTGAAGCAGTCGCCGCAATTGCTGTACATGCAGTTTCTCATATATTCGAGACTCGGAAATGGCGGCGGGCTCAGCTTGCATTGAAACAGAATATAAGGTCCCTTGCCATTCACAACTTCAGTGTCGTCAGCCTTTCGACAGTAATACCTGCCTATATTCTGATTGTCGCAGGACCAGGAATTGTCGATGAAAATGCTGGCTGTTGCCTGCGGCATCTGATTATCATTCACAGCGATCCCATGTTCAGGCGTCTTTGGGCATTTCTTTAGCGTCGACGAATCGCAGTCCATGTACAAGCAAGGATTTATCGAAGTTTCGTCCTTCTTTTCAGGGCCAGTATTTATTTCAAAATGTAGATGCGGCCCCGTGGAGTAGCCGGAGTTTCCAGATTCTGCAATTTTTTGGCCCGCATTTACCTTATCTCCCCGTCCTACAACAATGCTGTTCTTTTTCAGGTGAGCATATTGTGTATAGAAATCAATGCCAAGATGCACATGTTTTATTGTGACCTGGTTTCCAAAACCATGGTTGCAATTCTGGTCCGGCGTGTCGCTGCAGCCGTTCTCCACCAATACCACCTCGCCATCAGAAGCAGCGTACACAGCAGAGCCGACTGGAACGCCAAAATCAATGCCGCCATGCCAATCTCCGCCAGCCCATGTGCCACCGCTCCGGTCTGCGTAGCAACTGGTTATTGCTCTGCCGGTAGTCGGCCAAACAAGTTCACCACCCATTTTGATAGCCGGCTTCGATTCACCCTCAGAAAATGTTATGGTCGCATTGTAATGCAAGTAAATTTTGCCATCCACATTTTTCAATTCAAGATTCTTCCATTTCCACTCAGAGAAAATACCTTGCTGCAAAGCACCGCCTTGCATCAATTGATAGCATGCATACACTCTGCTAACGTACCAGTCGGCATGATTGTATCTAAAAATAGCTTTTCTGATTTTTGTTTCATAATCACCTGAATTTGAATCAATATTCCTTTTTAGCATATTTGATGCGCCGCAGGCAGCGTCCTGAAGATTCTGCACATCATTTGTGCCGTCACCACTGCAATCGACACCATAGTCGTGCCATGTCGGGTCTGTGAACTGGAATGGCCCCTTGGCTCCCGCAGGAGATGTTGCCCACGGCCCGTTCGAATCAGGCCATGCCGCAGCAAGGTCAATCGCAGCATTGCCCACATCTCCTGTCCTGAAAGCAGAGTGCTCTCCACACTTGAATATTGCAGCTATCAGCGCTGGCGGCGCGCCATAGCGGCTGCTTGCATCAATGAAAATAGAATTATACGGTTCTGAAACATAGCCGGCTTTCAATCCAGATAGCGTTGTCTGTGGCTGGCCGCTGAGCTTGCTAATCAGCTTGTTCCAGTCAAAATTCGGGCCAGGATCAGATTTCGCAGAAAAACCACATGACGATGCTATAGCAGCTGGTTGAACTTGTTCATGCCCAACAATGCCAGGAACATCTATGCTGCATCCAGGATAGGTTGCAATATCTATCGGATGCAGTGGATTCGCTTCCTTTATTTTCGGATACCTGCTCATTATATTATAAATCAAATTCGACAAGCTGTTGTACATCTCATCCGTATAATCATCAGGGTGTCCAGAGCCCTCAAGTTCAATGCCAATGCTCCTGCTGTTGTAGTAAGTTGCATGCCATGCTATGTCCTGTTCTCTGACCATCTCTGTGATTTCGCCCTTTTTGCTGATTACATAGTGCGCACTCACATGCACACCATTTCTCCCATTCGGGTTTTTGAACACACCCTTGCAACTCTCGTAACTCCCTCCACAGTAATGTATCACAATTGCATCTATGTCATTTGTGCCTCGTGATGCCGTCAGATAATTGCTCCCGCTTGCAGCATCCCATTTTACGGGGAGCATGGACCATGTTCCCAACCACTCGTTTACTCCATTAAACTTCGCTTCGAACAATCCCTTTATACGGTTTTCATAGCTCTGTCTCGTCCCACCCGAGTACAAATGTCTGCCATTGTCAACCTCAGTTCTGAACTGCGTCGCGATGCCGACAGTCATCCAGCCAGCTTTAATCATCTTCTGAAAATCCGTGTAGATATCATTGTGCTCTACAGTTTGCGTGGAGATTTCGGTGTCCACACTCTTAACTTCAATTTTTGGCGCAACATCCGAAATCACTCGGTCATAAGCAGGCCAGAAGAATCCATATATTTTTTTATCATCGGTGAATGGATTTATTTTTATCTCGCGAGATTTTATTGATAAACTATCCGTCGTGCCGGGTATTTCCAGATATTCATACATCTTGCCTACTCCGGGATACATGAAGTAGTTCTTGAAGTTTATGTTCTGCGGCAGGCAGATGTACGGATTACCGTTGTTGCATCTCTCGCCATTCATGTTTTCTGAAGGCAGAACAACTGGGCTGTCCTGGTCTGGATTATCATTTGGATTATCTGTTTTGTACCAATATGTCGTCTCTTCTGGTTTTTGAAGCGGCATGGCTGATGTGTCACCGCAGCAGCACTGGCCCTTCCCAGGATAGGTTTTTGCACACCACTCATTGCCGCCGCTGTCAGGTACAGGCGTGGCACCACCACACCCCTTGTTTGCATCTTTTTTGGAGACCGCGCACGCAGAATTTCTGTACACCAAGCCATTCGTGTGACCATTTGGGTTTTTACACTGGGCCTCGCACGTGATCTCAAATGTTATTGTCGGGTCCAAACCTGATTCGCCTGCCTTGAAGAGCACCTGTGCGGTCGAGATAAGCCACGTTGTCGTAAGCGAGCGGTTCAGCAGGTAGAACGTGTTTTTCATTTCAAATATCTCAATCTCACGAAAAGACAGCTCGTCCTGCTTTATTTTCGTCGAGAGAACCATGCCAACGAACAGCACTCCTATGGAGACTACTGCAAGTATCGCGAACAACTGAGGCAGTTCAATACCCTTCCTTCCCATGAACTTTTTCACATCATCCACCTTCCGTAACAATATGAATGTAGCCCAAAATGCCGTCGGGATGGTTCCCGTCTTTTTTATAAAGCAATGGCACAACAGCATCGTTCGATATTTCTGGGTTCGAAACCACATCGCTTGAGCTTTTTGGATTTAATTTCTCGGCTTTCTCGCCCGCATCCACGTAAGAGTTACCAGTATCTTTTATCACAATGCGATAGGTTTCTTTTTTGTCGAAACCCAAGCGTTCCATGAATCTTACTATGTCATCTTCTATGCCAGATGACTTCGAATTTTCCACGCCTCCGGAGACCACGATTTCTACGGCATGCTCAAAGAATGGCCTGTCGGTTGTGTAGTGAGAGAAGAGCTCGCCTACAATATACGGCCTGTTTATGAACCTTTCCACAGCGATTTCTATATGCATCCTGCCGGTAAGACTTCCCAAGAAATATATAGCAACCATCGTGAGCACAACCAGTGCTATTACCAAGAATAGCACAAAAGTGCCCCATATCGACAGTATCTGTCCTTTGTTTTTCATGTCATCATTCCACGGTCTTTTTCGCTTTTATGAAAGGCTCGCGCAGCAGCGTGCTATCCGCGTTGTCACTTTCGACGGTGTAGCCAGAATCTGTCAGCTCCTTCCTGTGATTTCTTAATTCAGTGCGGCATTCACCTAGCGAGTTGGTGGCAGATTCCAGGGTCTCACCATAGTCGCAGGCATGATTCTTGCAAGTCAGTGTGATAAATTCAGTTGACTTTCCATCTATCGGCGGCGCAGTCACTGATAATTTGCATACATTCCATTTGCTTGGCTTGCTCTCTTCTTCTTTTGTTTTTTCTGAAACAGGCCCGCCGCCAAGGCAGAGAATAACCTTATCAACAGAATCGCTGGGGGTGGCGATTTTGTCATCGAAGTTGGTGCAATCCACGCTCGCAATGTCGTAGTCAGGGCTGGCCTTTATCGGTATCGCTTTCAGGATTCTGACCCCGCCGGATTCGCTGCTTGGGGTATAAGATTTATCAAATGTATCCAGCGGGATTCCTGGTAGATACCTGCATTCTACGTCATTGTTCTGGCTTCGGTCATTGGTGAATATGCTGAACAAACAGATGTAATCCGTGTTTTTCGGAGACCTCCTTATTGGGATTCCGCATGCCCCAGCTGGCACCAATTTCAAGCATGGTATCTGTGTTTTTTGAACCGCTTTCAGGCTCCATGCATCTTCTATCAGGCAGGTTATTTCCGAGAGCCAGGTGTGGCTGACTTTAAGCTTCATCTTTCCAACACGAATATCGTAGCCTCTTCCATCCGCTTTCGGGTATGCTATTTCAACAGGAGTCTCGACAGCGGCGCTTTCAAGAATGGGGTTTCTGGTGCCTGAAAATCCAAATTTCCATGTGTTGCCATCCTCGGTGTTTTCTATTTCTATTCCGTAGCCGTATTTGCAGTGCCTGGTATATGGCTCCTCGCCGCCAACCACCATGCCTGCATTATCCAGCGCCTTGTGCTCATTACTGGCGTATTTATTCAGTTCATCAGCATTGAACACCGCCCTATTGACTGTAAGCGGCGATGAGAAGATATTTTCCTCCATCTGGGTCGCGAACCTGTCCAGATGCCTGGTCTCAATCGTCATCCTGAAAGACATGAACATCTGCGCTGCTATGAATATGAACACGAAGAACAGTATCAGCCAGAGCACATACATGAATAATCTTATCGGCGACATAGCAATCACAGTTTCTCCAATATCTCAAACGCTTTCTTCATCTCTTTGAAATTTTCGTTCTTCATGTCAGCCTTGAACATGCCGTATATTCCAATCTCCTTTTTGACTATAATGTTTTTCCTGTAAAGCTCGCGCAGTGCGCTGCTCACAGCTGTAGTCGATAGCCTGGTCACCCTTGCTATTTCGCGCAGATGAAATTCCTTCTCAGGGTGCTCAAAAAATATCTTGAACACCCTGTAAACGT
>Ga0315293_10001640_pt1 | contig 21714 bp, 21 predicted proteins | sample YL17G13_20_MG_FD_203071 | JGI IMG/M metagenome (GOLD analysis project Ga0315293, IMG submission 203071) | Sediment microbial communities from Yellowstone Lake, YNP, Wyoming, USA - YL17G13_20 | ecosystem: Environmental > Aquatic > Freshwater > Lake > Sediment | place: USA: Wyoming | collected... | reverse complement strand
ACCAACGGACAAGAGACAACTAGCCGTAGCTATGTCAAGTATAGCACCCCGTGCAACCTGTTTCATCCGGGGGAGTATGCGCATGAGGCATGGCCTCAGGGCGGAGCGGCGCTCTCTCCGTTGAGGCTGTGGGGCCCAAGAATCTCATCCGTATCTACGTAAGTCAAGCGGCCACCCACTCGTACTCGTGATGGAGGCCACCAAGCACGGGTCGGGCAACGATGCGGCCGGAATCGAGCCGGACGACAGGGCGGCCGTCGGGGGAGTCCAGCGCGAGCGCGCGATGGGGGCGCGCCGCATTGTAATGCGCAACGTACTCCGCCAGCAGCGCCCGCAGGTGCTTCTCGTTGATGACTATCAGATGGTCGAGACACTCGCGCCGCAGCGTCCCGACGAGGCGCTCGGCGATCGCGTTCGCCTTCGGCGCCTGCACCGGCGTCAGGATGGTCTGGATGCCGATGCTGGCGGCGCGTGGGATGAACGCGCCGCCGTAGCTACGGTCACGGTCCCGGAGGAGGTAGCGCGGCTGCTCACCCCACGGCGTCGCCGCGATCAGCTGGCGCCAGACCCACTCGGCCGTCGGATGTGCGGTGACGTTCAGATGGACGATCCGCCGCCGGTCATGCCTAATGAAGAAGAAGACGTACAGGGTATGGAAGGTAATCGTCGGTGCGGTGAGGAAGTCGGCGGCCCAGATGTGCGGTGCATGATTGCGGAGGAAGGTGCGCCAGGACTGTGACGGCGGCCGCCGCAGGGCGGAGCGGCGGTAGCAGCGGACAGATTCGGCGCTGACCTCGAAGCCCAGCTTTCGGAGCTCACCTTGAATGCGCACGCTCCCCCAGCGAGGGTTATCCCGTGCGAGGCGCTGAATGAGCAGTCGGAGCTCAGGGGAGAGGCGTGGGCGACCCGGCCCGCGGCGTCGGCTCTTCCAGGCCCAGTAGTGTCGCCAGCCGGTGCGGTGCCAGCGGACCACGGTGTCCGGCTGGACGATCACGAGCGCCGATCGCCAGCGAGGCCAGGCACGCGAGAGCCACGACCAGAACAGGCGATCCGCCCTCGTGAGGCGCGGTCGGCGGGATGAGCGCGTGAGCACCACGAGTTGCTGGCGCAGGGCGAGGTTCTCCAGGGCAACGTCGCACCGGGAGCGTAGGGCACTGCGCAGGAAGCGGCAGGCGAGCCAAAGGTAGATGAACAAGGCGCGGCCTCCTTCAGGACGGATGCAGCAAGGCTCGCGCGGACGCCGTCTTGGGTCAATCAGTCAGATACGGATGAGATTCTTGGCCCCCACAGGATCCGTATCTGCGCAGGTCAAGCGCCGGCCCACTCGTACTCGTGGAGGAGACCACCGAGAACCGGTGGGCCGATGTTCCCTCAGGGCTTGACCCGCTGCCTATCACGCAGAGGGTCAGGACTAGGTGAGCACCGATGCGTCGCGAGCGGCCGCTCTATAGGCGTGCTTCGGGCTACTGGCCGTTGGCGTAGACGGGCTCTCCATCCTTGCAGGCGACCACCTTGCCCGGCGTTGATTCGTAGCTGACGGGTTCGCCGAACCGCACCCACTTGCCGTTCTCGACGCGCTCGAGCCACATGGTCTCGGTCGGTCGATGATCGGTTGGGCTGAGGTTTGCTGGCGCCAGAGCGAGCATACCGCAGAAGTCGCGGATCTCCTCCGCCCCTTTGACGACGCTCTCGCGCGTGAGGTTGGGGCCGGCATTCTTCAGCGCCTGCACCGTCAGTTCGGCAGCACCCATGCCGTACTCGGTCAGACTGCTCGGCTCGACGTTGGGCGCGAACTGTTTCATGATTTCCATGTGCCGCTGAACGCCCGGGTCGTCCGTCTCGGAGATCATCCTGCCGGTGGTGACGCTGACGATGCCCTCGGCGTTTTGGGCGCCTGCCAGGTTTATCGTTATCTCAACGGCGGACACAGCGCAGGCGATAAAGGGCACATCCCAACCGAGGACCTCTCGCGAGACCTTGATGGCGTTAGCGGCCGAGCCCGGGTTAGCCATTAGGGCAACAACGTCGGGACTGTCGTTTTTCAGCCGCTGCATCTGCGCGGTCAGGTCGAACTGGCCGAAGTCGTACGCCTGCTTGGAGACGATCTTGATATCGCTGTCCTTGAGCAGCTCGGTCACCATCTCCATCTCGGACGTGAGGCCTTCGTCGCTCTGGTAGAGGATTCCCATCTTCTTCCCGTTGTAGTTCGCCATCAGGTAGTCCGTCATCATTCGCGATTCCGTCATGTAGTCAAGCGTCATGGCGAAGCGAGTCTTCACCAGCGGATCGGTGAACCTCGCGATTCCGCTTCCCAGAAAAAGGTCGGGCACGCCCCTTTCTTCCAGGTAGCTAATGACCGCGGCGTGGGTCGGGTCACCGAGGCCGCCGGCCAGCGCGAAAACGCCGTCCTGCTCGACGAGCTTTCGAACCACCTCGACCGCGTCTGGCGGGCTGTAGTGGTCATCCCCAACGATGAACCTTATCTTTCGACCGTAGATGCCTCCCTCGGAGTTTACGTACTCGAAGTAGGCGCGCATGCCATCGGCGACGACGCCGTAGGTCGCCGCCGGCGAGTTGCTCAACGGGAAGTGGGCGCCCAGGACAATCTCGGTGTCCGTCACGCCGGGCACCTTCTCCGCGCTCGTGCCGCTGTCTCTCGGCGTTGCCCCCTCTTTCTCTTTCCCGCCGGCGCAACTCAGGAGCAACGGGCCGACGACAAGCGTACACGCGACAAGAATGACCGATGGCACCGCGCCGCGTCGAATCAGTGCGAAGATTCTGCTCTCTCCTTCGCCTGGCCGTTCTTTTGCCGGGAGTGTATTCCTGACGATGACCGGAGGTCAATGCTCTTTCGGGTGGGAACGACCACATCAGTCCCACGATTCGGATCATTCTTTTGCCCCAGTTGAAATCTGCGCGAGGGCTGTGGGGTGCCAGTATTCCATCCGTATCTGGGAGAGCAGCGAGTGGCAAACTAGGACCGCCTAATGCCGGCGGAGTAGCGCAAACCCTCTGCCTAGAAAGCAAATGGTGGGACGGCTGGTGGTCGCGGATCCGCTGTTTGTGCCGCTCACTACGGGCGGTGCCGACCCAAGGTCCGAGTCCTACAGATACGGATGGAGTTTTGGCACCTCACACCTCGTCCCGAAGGCGACGGACTCGGGGCGAGAGCGACGCGGACGGCGACCAGATTGCGGTGGATTCGTGTGAACCAGTTGCCATCGTCAGCGCCTCGAGGGCTAGAGGCTGACCTCGCCCTCGACCGGCCGGCCGGCGTCGACGTCGTCGAGGAACTCCAGGACTGCCTTGTTGAACGCCTCCGGTCGCCAGTTGGCCGTGCCATGTGGCGAGTCCTTGATCAGCACGAATCGGCAGCCGTGGATGCGCTCTTGCATGGCGCGACTCGCCGCAAGGAGGTCGTCGCGGTCACCAACGATAATGAGCGTCGGCACGCTGATCTCGCCGAGGCGATCCTCTACGTCCGGCCGCGTCATGATAGTGTGCCATGCGCCCCTCAAGCCAAGGGCGGTATGTTGCCGCATGCTGCGGACGTAGGACCTCACGCCTTCGGGCGCCTTGCGGATCTGAGGAAGTACTTGCAGGGGCAAGTAGCGGGCGACGGCGAAGCCAAGGGGAACAACGTCGCGCAGGATCAACCCGCGTATGGCGGCGGCAATGTGTCCCTCGGTTTCGCCACCCTGCAAGCTTTCCATGCGGCGGTTGCTCGCCGCTGTGTCGCAGAGTAGCAGGGCTTTGAGCCGCTGCGGGTACGTCAAGGCGAACTGGAGCGCTATCATGCCGCCCATCGATAGGCCGCCGACGTAGGCTGAGTCTATGCCCAGATTATCCATCAACTGGCGCTGGTCCTCGACGTAATCGTCGACATTGTAGGAAGACCAGTCGCGTGGGGCCTCGGTGCGGCCGTGCCCGCGGCTGTCGTAGACGACCACCCGGTATTTGTCCGAGAAAGGTCCGATCTGCTCCGACCACATATCGAGCGTGGCGCCGTAGCCGTGCGCCAGTACCAGTGGCGTGCCATCCCCGTGGACTTCGTAGTGAAGGCGAATACCGTTGACAAGAACGTCTGACATATCTCCTCCGGGAAGCCGAAACTGGTCACCTTTCAAGCGAATCGAGTCTATTCCGGCCTTCGCGACGCGTCAAGCTCTGCGAAATCTCAAATCGAGGTGCGATGAAGCGTGAGAAGCGGGGTGTAGGGCCCAAGAATTCGATCCGTATGACTGTGATCCGTGCCGATGGACTTTCTGGGCCCGCCAAGCGAGGCTCGCGCGGACGCCGTCTCTGTTCATCCAGTCACATTCGGATGAGGTTCTTGGTCCCCACAGGGTCAAAAATGGGTGTCTATGGGGCAGCAATGAATCTGGAGCGGGGGACGGGATTCGAACCCGCGACATCCTGCTTGGAAGGAACGGAGCATGCGACTCAAGTGCAGCCGATAAACCTAGACTGACGTCGGATCTGCCGCCGATCTCCCGTTCAGCATGTCGCCCGGGCTCCACCTCGCATGAGCCCGCGCCGCTTTCTCGGAATTATACGTTGCTGAGTAGCGTCGCACCATCGCCGGCGTGCTGTGACCCAGCAGGTACTGAACGTCCAGTTCCCGAGCATCATTCTCGATCGCCCAGGTCGCGAAGGTGTGCCGGAAGCGATGGGCATGGGTCTTGGGCACCCCTGACACCCGCCCCAAGTGCTGCATCCGAACCCTAATCAGGTTCCTCGTCAGGGGTTGGCCCGCTTTGCTCGACCGGAACAGCTGGCCTTTCTCACTGCCACGGTGATGTTCCACATAGTCCCACACCGCCTCCTTCGCCCGCTCCCCGAAGCGCACTACCCGCTGCTTATTCCCTTTCCCACAGCGCACCCGAATCCGCTGCTCCTCGAAGTCCACGTCCTCTAGTTCCAGTTGAACCAGCTCGTTCAGGCGCAGGCCGCAATCCAGGAGCAAGAGGACTATCGCCCTGTCCCGTGCCCCCAGCTCACTTTGCTCGTCGCAGACGGAGAGTATCCTTCTCACCTCCTCCGCGGTGTAGGGCTGCACTATCTTCTGGGGCAGGCGGACGTTCTTGATGCGGGCAAACGGGCTCTCCTCGATGTAGCCCATCCGCTCCAGCCAAGCGAAGAAAGACCGGACCTCCCGAAACCGCCTGTGGCGTGTCTCCAGGCTTACGCCCGTCGCCGCGACGCGACCCAGGTAGGCATAGATGTGCGCAGGCGCGATTGCTGGCACATGGGCTGGGATGCGCTCCTCTGCAGCGATCCGCTGAAACAAGCCCAGGGTCTCGGCATAGGCAATCACTGTAAAGGGAGACTTCCCCTCGACGTCGCAGCGCAACAGGTAGAGCTTGACGAGGGTACTCAGGTCGGTCTCCTGCCTTACCTTCGTCGCGACTACCATCCCGCCATCTCCAAGTATGTACGTATGTCATACATCACTCGTGGAGCCCACGAAGTCAAGTTTGGAGGCCGGTTTCAGCCTGATTTCCGGACCAGCGCCGCTGCGCGACCAGATCGGCCGCTATTGCGGCCGCGTATGCCTGCTCGCGGTCCGAATAGGGCCCCCTCCACCAGCGCCTGGTCGGCAGCTGCACCTGCACCCAGAACGCTTCTTTCTCCTCTTCTTCCACGACGCAGGCGTAGGTCAGGTCCCAGGCTTCCTCGCAGTCCACGGTTTGCACGCTCCTTGGTCAGCTCGACTCGCATGACAGTGTTCGGATGGTTTGCCTGAATCTGACGCCATTCTGACGCTAAGATTGCCTCTTTTAAGAGGAACCGCTGCATATGCAGCGGTTTTGAGGGGGTGGGGACAGGAACGCCCAAGAGAGGAAGGGTCGGCGGCCCAATCCGCCGACCCTCGCCTGGGAGCCGGGGGAACTATTCGGGACCTGTCGGTTGAGGCTCCACTACCTTCCAGAACCGCCAGCCGTTCACCGAATTGCCGCTGATGGCCTTCGCGGCGGCGCTCAGCGATGCGTACCGGGCACCCTGGAACTCCAGCACGCGGGCACCTTCGCCGCCTTCGGCCGTAACTACTTCGGCGATGAACTCCTGCCCTCGGTAGCGCCCGGAGAGCCGGGTTCCCGCTGGCGGCAACTCCCGGGTCGGCCGCACATGGCTGGCTTTCTGGTCCTGATGCTTGCTCACGTCTCTTCACCTCCTTTCCTTGTCGAGTGGCACGCATCTATGCCTCTGCGCGCCAGAGAAGTCAAGTGGAAGAGCCGGCATCATTCGAATCTGCGCCGTTCTGCGACGGACCGGAGCAGGTTGCGCCCCGTGTGCAGATCGGGCAAAGTGCGTTATTGCGTGAGCAAGCCGCGGTTAGGCCATCCATGAGCGACACCCGGGACAATTCGCAGGGACCGTCTGTGAACAGCGCCAGCGCCGTTCGCATCAGTGTGGCTTCACCAGAGCAGATCCGCTCCTGGTCATGCGGCGAAGTCACGGAAGCTAAGGATCTGGACCGTGCCACCCTGAAGCCCTACGTCGGTGGCCTCTTCTGCGAGAGGATATTCGGTCCGGTCAAGGATTTCACATGCTCCTGCGGGAAATTTAGTGGGAAAGACGCAAAGGAGAAGTACAAAGGAGTCATCTGTGACAAGTGCGGGGTGAAAGTGACGCATAGCGGTGTGCGGCGCGAGCGCATGGGCCACATCGAACTGGCTTGCCCCGTGAGCCATGCCTGGTTTGTCGAGGGGACGCCGAGCCCTCTGGCCCTTCTCCTGGGTATATCTCGTGCCCAGCTGAGAAACCTGGTCTATTTCAAGGCACTAGCGGTCACCGGTACTTCGAAAGAACCATTTCGGCTCGCTCTGAAGCAACTACGGGATAAAGAGAGGGAGGAGGTGGCGAGGGCCGGCAGCCGGTCTTCTCCCGAGAGAGCAGCCGAGAAGCGTGACAAAGTCCACAAGCGATTCAGCAGAGAGGCCGACTGGCTTACGGCGCTAGAGGATCCCGCTCGCTCGGGCAAACTGGTCGTCTTCACTACCAAGACGGACCGAGTCTTCTCCGAGAAGTACGCCGACGCTCTTGATGTGGGCACGGGAGCCGAGGCCCTGCTCAAGGTGCTGGTACGCCTAGACTTGAACGTGTTGCATGACCTCCTAAGCGGCCAGCTCAATGGGCCGCAACACAAACAGGCGTTGAAGCGTCTTCGCGTAGTCAGACCTCTCCAAAGAAGTCACAACAGGCCAGAATGGATGATCCTCACCGTGCTACCGGTTCTGCCACCCGGCCTGCGGCCGCTGATTCGTCGAAATGACGGCGGCTTCGCGACCAGCGATCTGAACGAGCATTATCTCCGGATCATCAGGCGTAACAATCAGTTGAAACGACTCCTGGAGCAGGAAGCGCCTCAGGCCGAGATTCTCGAAGGGAAGCAAATGCTTCAGGAGGCGGTGGACGGCCTCATCGGGCGGACTTGAGAACAGACTGCGAAACCGGAGCGGCTAGCACCCTCTAGTCGGACAGCTTTGCTTCGCGCGTCCCCTTCAGGATTCGCCGCAGGTGGGCACGGCGGCTCCGGATCGCCTCTGGGGAGAGAGACGGAAACCCCTGTCCCCGGAGATGGCTCCGGAGAGCCTTCCCCTTGAGCCCCAAAACCTCGCGACCTTTTAGGATCGCCACGTTGAGTGGACTGTTGCTCTTGCCCAGAAGTCGAGTCCAGGTAGCTTCATCGATCTGATCGAACTCCCCTTCGCCTATGGACCAACCCTCGCTAGGTTGCTCTGCCTCCGCCCACTTCTCAACGTCCCCGACCACTGTAGATCCCCTCTGCTTCCTCTCCCATTTCAGCCAGTCAGCGAGTCTGCGGTAGAGCTGACCGTTCACCCCGTTGGTGCCAAACAGGTATCCGACGAGGAACGTTTTCTCGTGTGGCCAGAAGCTGCCCAACCTGATAGGCTTCCCCGTTTCGAGCCGCTCCAGTGTGGCGCAGCGGTCGCGAAGAACAAGTCGCTCAGCCTCCCGTTGCGGCTCGCCGCCCCCTCCCGCCACGTACTCCTCCAGCTTCTCCTGCAGCCTCTGTACGCGTTGATACTCGATCGGCCTCTGGTCAGGCGGCACCTCTGACGACCAGCCTTCGGGTCGCTGGATGTCTTTCGCCAGTTCGTCCAGGGTTCTCCCGGCGATCAGGGCCCTGGAGAACTGCCTGGCGACAACCTGAACGTCCTCCAGCTCAATGCTGGGGAGGGCATTCTTCGCGTAGCCGACGAAGGCCCGATAGGCAGTCTTGTCTATCTTCCTAGCAAAGCACTTGTCGAGCAGATAGTCCTGCGCCCCTCTTGCCCACGGGCTCTCATGGCGGCCGCTCTTGTCCGGCAAGGCCATAGTCCCCACACCCGGCAGCATGGGACGGTTGGCTAAGTCGGGCCGCCAACCGATCGCATAGATCGACAGCATGTTGAGGCACAAGAGGTAGGCGCGGGACTTGGGTTCAAGCTTATGTTCTTTGGCGGCGGCTATCACGAACTTCAGACTGGGCGGCAGCTTGTCGGGATAGCGACTCTCGTCGGGAAAGTCTCGGAAAAGCTTCTCAGTGAGCAACTCGCTGGCCCAGAAGTCGAAGAAGGCCGGCTGGTCCTCCTCTGGTAGCAAACTGGCCAGCCCACGCAGGTTGGGCCACGGGCCTTCAGCCCTCAACCCCCCTTTCGGTTCCGGGTCCGGGCCGAAACGCCGTTCCAGCCGTCTTTGAAGCTCCGGGTGAACGCCCACGACTGACCTCTTCAAAAGCTGCAGGCCACCACCGCAGCCCATCTCACGCTCTTCCATATTAGTTGTCGGAGGGGGATACGCGGACAGCAGACCCTCCTTCCGAACCAGAGGGGATAGCCCCCCAGAAAGAGTGACGCGATAACCGCTGGACGTGGCAGCCAGGTTGCTGCAGGAGCACCACAAGTACCTGACCCGGTTGACGCCTTGTTGGCGTCGACGCCGGGCGCGAGCGCGACGGAGGAGAGAGCACAGCCAGCTAGCTGGCAAGGAGGAAACGGAAGTGAAAACGGAACAGAGAGCCGGATCCCGGCTGAAGATAGAGTACGTCCCGCTGGAAGACCTGCGGGGCGCGGAGTACAACCCGCGCACGATCAGTGAGAAGGATCTGGCAGACCTGGAGCGAAGCCTCGAGCACTTCGGCGTCGTCGACCCGATAGTCGTCAGGCTGGCCGATAACGTCGTAATCGGCGGCCATCAACGGCTGGCGGCGGCGCGAAAGCTGGGGCTCAGCCATATGCCGGCCGTCTTCCTCGACCTATCGGAAGCGGACGCCCGGCTCCTCAACCTCGCCCTGAACAAGATCGGCGGCGACTGGGACGAGCGCAAACTGGCGCTCGTCCTGGAGGAGCTCGGCGCTCTGCCCGAATTTGACCTCTCCCTTGCCGGCTTCGACGACGAGGAGATCAAGACTCACCTCGCGGCGCTGGAAGCGGCAGCCTACCGCGACAAGGAAGAGGACTTCGACCTGGAAGGCGCCATTGAAGAGGCGCGCGCCGCCTCCCGCGTCAAACGCGGCGAGGTTTGGCGTCTCGGGCGTCACCGTCTGATGTGCGGCGACGCCACCTCGGCCGGGGACGTTGCGAAGCTGGTCGGAGGCGACGCCGTCGACCTTGTGGTGACGGACCCGCCCTACAACGTCGGCTACGAGCCGGAGGGTGCCCCCTCGGGGCGCACCGCCGGCCGCAACCGAAAGAAGCGGCCCGGTCAGACGCTGGGGCCGATCGAGAATGACCGCCTGACGCCCGAGCAGTACCAGGCGTTCCTGGACTCCGCCTTCGCTAACCTGGCGAGCTCTCTGTCCGGGGGCGGCGCCGTCTACGTCTTCGGCGGCACTGGCACCTTCCTCCCGTACGAACACGCGTTCCAAACAGCGGGGCTGCATCTCAGCTCCGTCATCGTCTGGGACAAGGGCTCACTCGTCCTCACGCGCAAGGATTATCACAGCCAGTACGAGCTCATCTTCTATGGCTGGCTAGCCGGAAAGCCACACTCCTTTTACGGCGGTCGCAGTCAGACGGACATCTGGTCTGCCTCCCGTGACCGCGGGAGAGACTACCAGCACCCCACCCAGAAGCCGGTGGAGCTGGTGGCGCGGGCCATCGAGAACAGCTCCCGTCCCGGGCAAACGGTGCTGGACCCGTTCGTCGGTTCCGGCACCGCCTTCATCGCTGCCGAGCGCAGCGGTCGCCGTTGCCTGGCCATGGAGATCGACTCTCGCTTCTGTGAGGTCGCTATCCGTCGCTGGGAAGCCTTCAGCGGTAAGAAGGCCCGGAAGGTCAGCTGATGACGCGGCGCAGTAGCCGCGTTGAGGCCTCGAAGGCGGAAGACCAGGCGCTACGCCTGGCAGCACGAGGCCTCAACGACCGTGAGATAGGCTTCGCTCTCGGGCTTTCCGAGAGCGAGGCCCGGCGCAAGCGCCAGCTGGGGCTGGAGCGGCGGCGCCTGGAGAAGCAGGGTGAGGATCAGTGGGAGGTGGTCGACCTGGAGCTGGCGGAGGCGCTGCGCACCGCCTACCACGACCACGATGAGGCGCCTCCCGGATCCCCTGTCCGCGTCGGCTGTCTGAAGGTGATCAGCGAGCTGATCGTCCGTCGCGCCCGCCTGCGCGGTGTGGAGGTCGAGCGGACCTCGTCACCCGCTCCCGGCTCCGCGAACGCGGCAACAGGGAGTTCTGGCAGCCCGGACTGGCCGCAGTTCAAGGCTGACGTACGGGAAGCCGAAGAGAGGATCCGCGCTTCGGCGCGGTCCGTGATCGAGATGGAACGGGCAGCCGGTCGTGAGAACGCACACCCGCCGGAAGAACAGGAAACACCTTTGGAGGAGGAAGAGACATGAGTCAATCGGGTATCGAACCCCTGAGTGAGGAGGAACTGGCCATCGTCCGGCGGGCACAGCTGGACTTCGGCTACTTTCTGGAGGAGGTGTTCGCCAAGTCCTTTGCCGGCCGGCGCTTCCGGATGGCCGACGGGCGCTGGCAGCCCTTCACGCTGGGCGATGTCCACCGGCGCTGGGCGACTCTCGCCCAGACCTACAACCGCTTCTGCGTGGTAGCGCCACGCATGCACCTGAAGAGCACCATCCTGAACCATGCCCTTGTCTTCTGGCATCTGTTCAAGGGATGGGGTGACGTGGACGCCCTGGTTTTCAGCTATAAGGACCAGCTGGCGCGGGAGCACCTGGCGATCACCAAACGGCTGATCAAGGCCAATCCCTACTGTCGCCTCTGGCGGGACCGCAAGTCCCAGTCCGACTCCGTCATCTCCTTCGAGGTGAGCTTCGGGCAGGGGGTGAGCTGGCTGGGGGAGGCGGATGGGACGGGGATCCTCTCCGCCAGCAGGGGACGCCACCCGAAACTGGTAGTCTGCGACGATGTCCTTTCAGACTTTGCCAATCCCCTGGGGACAGCACAGCTGACGCGGATCGAGAACGTCTTCCGGCAGGTGGTGATGTCGCTGCCCGACCCCCATGCCCCGCTGGTGGTCGTCGGCACACCCCAGTCCTACGAGGACATCCTGTTCAAGCTGCGGGAGGACCCGAGCTTCTACTGGCTGCGCCTCCCGGCCGTCCTGGACGAGAGGCGGCAGACGACGCTCTGGCCGGAGAAGTTCGACGGCTCGCAATTGAGGCGGGTGCGGGCGGCAATCAAGGAACGAGCGTTTCAGGTGGAGTACCTGCTCGTGCCGGTCGCGGTCGCCAACGCTTTCCTGCCACGGGAGGCGCTGGAGACCTGTGTCGACGTCGAGGCCCCTTTCTGGTCGCTGGAGGAGCCGTTTGAGAACCCGGAGCACTATCCGGTATACGGCGGCATGGACGTGGGCAAAGATGTGCATCCCAGCCACGTCAGCGTCTTCGTCCAGGTGCCCGATGGGACGTTGCTCCAGGTCTTTCAGATGTTTCTGGATCACCTGGACTACCGCGCCCAGGTGAAGATCATCAACAGGGTGATCGAGCACTTCGACATCAGCCGCTTCTACTACGACAGCACGCGCGCGGAGCTGGATGACCGGGGCCTCTCCTCAAGAGCGGCCGGGCATCGGTTCACGAAGAGACTGAAAGCCAACATAGCCCTGCTGCTGGAGCGACGCGTGTATGCCTCGGATGAGGAGCCGGGGATCATCCTGCTCAAGGACGACCGGATGCTGAAGCAGCTCTGCGCTGTCACCAAGGACCTGGAGTCGGTAGAGGTCGACGGCGGTCACGGCGACGCCTTCTGGAGCACGGCGCTGGCCGTGAAGGCCGCCGAAGACGGTCCGGCGATGACGGTGCTGGGCGACTGGAATGATATGTTTGGCGGGCGCCGAACGAGAGTGGACATACAGGAGGTTTGAGATGGACTTCAAGGACAGGATTGGACCGACGGACTGGGCCTCTCCCCTCCCCTTCATGCAGATGGAGGAGGAAGAGTACCGGGAACTGCTCCGAGAACACGGCTTCAGCGAGCACTACATCGAGAACGAGCTCAGAGAGCTTCGAGAGGCGCGTCGCCGGCACCAATTGCCGGGTCCGCCCGAACCCGCAAAGAAGGACGACGCCGGCGGTCCTTTTGACCGGCTGGCAAAACGGCGGAAAAAAGGAGGAAACCAGACGAAGGCGAACGCTTAGCTGATGCGCACGCTCACGGGAAGTCAGCGGCCGAGGACAGCCCAGACGATCAGGTCCCGGGGGTGCCCGGATAGCCGCCAATCGACTGGGGAGGATTTCGAAATCGGACGGTTTGGTGCCCCCAAAGGTCGTTATTTCGAAAACCGCCGGGCTCCATCTCCGAAGCGCCTCGCTCGTTCCCCTTCGCCTACTCTGCTAATGGTGACAAGGCGTCGCGAACCGTATAATGGTGGTGAGTCTGGATAGCCGATTGTGAAGAGAATCCTGGTTGTGGATGACGAGCCCACGCTCGTGGCGACGGTCAAGTACAACCTCGAGCGAGAAGGCTACAGCGTCACCACTGCCGTCAACGGCGAAGCCGCTCTCGCTCGCGCCCACGAAGACCACCCTGACCTCATTGTCCTCGACGTGATGCTGCCGGTCATCGACGGCTTCGAAGTGTGCCGCCTGCTGCGACGGGACATGTCGATCCCCATCCTCATGCTCACCGCCAAGACCGAGGAGGTCGATAGAGTCGTCGGCCTGGAGATCGGCGCCGACGACTACGTAACGAAGCCGTTCAGCATGCGCGAGCTCATGGCCCGGGTGAAAGCTCTCCTGCGCCGCTCCGAAGCCGAGCCCGAAGAGCAGAGGGAGACGCTCTCCTGCGGCGACGTACAGATCGATCTGCGAAGGCGCGAAGCATCCCGGTGCGGCGAGGCGCTGTCGTTGAAGCCGAAGGAGCTTGAGCTCCTCACGTTCTTCCTGCGAAACCGCGGCCGGGCCTTCACCCGCGAGCAGTTGCTCGACCAGGTCTGGGGATACGACTTCGTCGGCGGGACGCGCACTGTGGACGTCCACGTGAACTGGCTGCGACAGAAGATAGAGGTCGAGCCGGCGAAGCCCACCCGACTCGTCACCGTCCGTGGGACCGGCTACCGCTTCGATGGCTAACATGCTGGGTAGCATCCGACTTCGCATCGCCTCTTACGTCCTCCTGATTATTGCCGCTTTCGCCGCGCTCGGCTTCTTCGTCATTCGCGAGGTGGATGCCGACATGCGCTCGAATACCGAATCGTACCTCGCGACGGAAGCCCAGATCGTCGCCAACTCCGCGCGCCCCCTCCTCGAAGCGAATGCTCCCCAATCGAGCTTCGATGCGCTGGCCAAGCAAGTCGGCGCCGGCGTCGACACGCGCGTCACCATTATCGCCCCCGACGGCACCGTCCTGGGCGACTCTGAGGCCGACCCCGCGACGATGGAGAACCACGCCGGCCGGCCCGAAGTGCAGGCGGCGCTGCAGTCGGGCTCGGGCAAAGACGCGCGCAGCAGCAGCACACTGGGCGTCAATTTCAGCTATGTAGCCCAAAGGGTGGATGTGAAGGGCGAGCCGGCGGCCGTGGTGCGGGTCGCCAGACCACTCTCGGCTATTGACGCCACGCTATCCAGCATCACGCGCTCGCTGCTCATCGCAATCGTCCTGACAGCCGGAATCGCCGCGCTGCTGAGCATCATCATCGGCAGCACCATCATCCATCCGTTGGCTGCCCTCGCGAATGCAGCCCGCGGCCTCGCCAAAGGCGACCTCACGCGTCGCGTGAAGCCGCGTCCCGCCGGAGAGATCGGCGAAGTGGCGGACGCCTTCAACCAGATGGCCCAGAACGTCGAGAATCTTGTCGACGCCGTCTCCGAGGAGCGCAGCCGCCTTACAGCCGTCCTCGATAGCGGCAGCGACGCCGTCCTGGCCATCGACGCCGAAGGGCGTATCGCTTTCGCCAGCCGAGCGGCTGAACCACTGCTTGGGCGTCGCCCGGCAGATGTCATCGGCAACTCGTTTGTTTGGACAATGCCGGAAGAACAGGTTGTCCAGGCCCTGCGCGATGCTCGCCAGACGGGCGAGAGTCAGAGTCTCATCATCGAAAGGCCGAAGGGACGCTTCCTCCAAGTCTCGGCGGCCCCGATAGCCGATGGCGGTGATTGGGTCGCGCTTGTAGTGTTCCACGACGTCACGGAGGCGAAGCGCGTCGAGGACACGCGCCGCGACTTCATAGCCAACGTCTCGCACGAACTGCGGACACCGCTTGCGTCGATTAAGTCCGTCGTCGAGACGCTACAGTCGGGCGCCCTGGACGACCGAGCCGCAGCGCAGGACTTCCTCGCGCGCGCGGACGCGGAGGTTGACCGGCTGGTCCAGATGGTGACGGAGCTACTGGAGCTGTCGCGGCTGGAATCGAGGCAGTCGCCGCTGGCTGGGGAGCCGGTTGACGTCGGGCAGATGCTGGAGCAGGCTGTGGAACGAATGCGCCCTCAGGCCGGGAGGAAAGGCCTCAAGCTCAGCCTGGAGATCGCCCCGGGGCTGCCCTCAATTGTCGGGGACGCGCAACGGCTGGAGCAGGCGACCGTCAACCTGTTAGACAACGCTATAAAGTTCACGCCCGAAGGTGGCTCGGTAGAGGTGTCCGCGCGGGCTGCCGACGGTGCTGTGCGAGTCGAAGTTGAGGACACCGGCGTGGGCATTTCCGCGGAGAAGCTGCCGCGCATCTTCGAGCGTTTCTACAAGGTCGACCGCGCCCGCGGCGACCGTGGCACCGGCCTGGGCCTTGCCGTCGTCAAGCACACTGTCGAAGCCCACGGCGGCACGATCAGTGCGCGCAGCCGCGAGGGTCATGGCTCGACGTTCACCTTCACGCTTCCTGTCAGCGATCGCTCTCAGCTCTCATAACGCTCCCAAAACGTTTACATCCCGTTTACCGGCGTTGAAGCCACGTTAATTCGCCATCGCTATTCTGAAATCGAGATGATCGATCAGCAGGTAGCATGGGGAATGTCGGACGGTGTTCCCAGGCCGGGAGCCTCGAAGCAGCCGGGCTCTGCCGGTAAGACGCCGCGGCGATGGGCCGGCCGCATCGCTCGGTTCGCGAGAGAACGACGAGACCGCTGGCTGCCGGTCGCGGTGGCCGCGCTCCGAGATTCAGGCCTCATGGGCCCCCGGAAGGAAAAGAAAGATTGACGACAGCAACGATCTCGGCGCCGACATGGGCGGGGAGCGGTTCGAAAGAGGAATTGGAGATGGCCTGGCGGCTGGCGCGGGAACACCTGCTGCTCGCCGGCAGTCGCGCCGTCTTCGAATTGCTGTCCAATTTGGGCGCCGCTGGAAGCCCCGCTGACGTCCGCGTCCGCCTGCGCGCGGCGGCCCTGGTGCGAGAGGGCGTTCGGCTTCCTAGCCAGCGCCAGTCGACATTCTTGACAGAGGATTTTACTCCCTTGAACGACGATGGCTGGGGACAGCCGGCCTAACGAAGAAGCATAGTAGGAGGAATGAGTTTCTGATGGATGTACACAAGGCGAAAGAGGGGCGGAGATGGTCGTGGAGGCACCTCGCTTTCGGCGCGGCGCTGGTTGCCGGTGTCGCGGCCATTCTGGCCTCCGCATGCGGCGGAAGCAGCGCTTCCAGTTCGACTCCAACCGCCTCGGGTCAGTCGCCGACAAATCAGGCGACGAAGACCGCCTCGCAGAGTCCCTGCCCACCGAGCGGCGCCGCGACCAGCCTGACGGGCGCCGGCGCCAGCTTCCCGTACCCGCTCTACTCTAAGTGGACGTCACAGTTCGATAAGCAGTGCGGCGTCCAGATCAACTACCAGTCGGTCGGCTCGGGTGCCGGCATCTCCCAGATTACGGCGAAAACGGTCGACTTCGGTGCCTCAGACGGCATCATGACCGACGAGCAGGTCGCCGCCGCCGAAGCTGCGGGAGGGCCGATTCTGCACATCCCGATGACCAGTGGCGCAGTTGCGGTCATCGTCAACCTATCAGGTATCGACCAGGGCGAACTCAAGCTCACGCCGGACGTGCTGGCAAACATCTACCTGAAGAACATCAAGAAGTGGAACGACCCGGCGATCACTGAGTTGAACCCTGGTCTGAGCCTGCCGGATAGCGACATCGCGGTCGTGCACCGCTCGGACGGCTCCGGCACAACCTTCATCTTCACCAACTACCTGAGTAAGGTCAGCCAGGAATGGAAAGACAAGGTCGGCAACGCGACCACCGTGCAGTGGCCCGGCGACATCGGCGGCGAGAAGAACGACGGTGTCGCGCAGCAGGTCAAGCAGACGCCGGGGGCAATCGGCTACGTCGAGCTGGCGTACGCCATCCAGAACGACCTTACCTGGGCGTCGCTGCAGAACAAGTCCGGTGAGTATGTCGAACCCAGCCTGGAGGCGACGACGGCTGCTTCGACGGGCGTGACCATCCCCGACGACACGAAGCTGATGCTCACGGACTCGAGTAACCCGAAAGCCTACCCGATAGTCGGCTTCACCTGGATACTCGCCTACGTCAACCAGCCCGACCAGGCAAAGGGCGAATCGCTGGTCTACTACCTGTGGTGGTCCATCCACGACGGGCAGCAGTATTCGTCTGACCTGCTCTATGCGCCGCTCTCGCCAGACGTCGTGAAGAAGGCGGAGGCGGAGATCAAGTCCATCAGCTATCAGGGGCAGCCCCTGCTCCAACTCCCGTAGAACCGAAGGACGGGGCGAAGTATGCAAGCAACCGCCAGCGAATCGCCTCAGACGCCGGGAATCGTCCGCCTGCTGCGACGGGCGCGTCCCGGCGATGTCCTGTTCAGGGTCGTCGTCGCTATCTTTGGAGCGTCGGTGCTCGTCTTGGCGGCGCTCATGCTGTGGCAGCTTGGGTTCGAGTCGCGAGACTCCATCAGCGCCTTTGGCTGGGGCTTCCTGACCGGCACGAAGTGGGACCCGGTGAGCCGCACATTCGGCGCAGCGCCGGCAATCTACGGGACGCTCGTAAGCTCCATCATCGCTGTGGTGCTTGCGGTACCCGTCAGCCTGGGAGCGGCGATCTACCTCTCTGAGATGGCGCCCCCGTGGTTGCGACACCCGGCCTCGTTCCTCGTCGAAAGCCTGGCCGCCATCCCCAGCGTCGTCTTCGGACTGTGGGGGATCTATGTGCTCGTGCCGTGGATCCGCAGCCCTGTGGAGAGAGTCCTCGGCGACCGCCTTGGGTTCCTACCGCTGTTTACGGGGCCGCCCTTCGGCGTCGGCATGCTGGCGGCGGGCGTGATCCTGGCGATCATGATCCTGCCGATCATCACCGCAATTGCGCGCGACTCCCTGCTGGCGGTGCCTTCGTCTCAGCGTGAGGCGATGCTGGCGCTGGGAGCGACGAAGTGGGAGATGATCAGCCGCGCCGTGCTTCAGTACTGCCGTTCCGGGCTGGTGGGAGCGGTCCTCCTCGGCCTGGGACGCGCCCTCGGCGAGACGATGGCGGTAACGATGGTCATCGGCAAGACGTATGACATCAACACCTCGCTATTCGCGCCCGCGAGCACGGCGGCGAGCCAGATCGCCAGCGAGTTCAGCGAGGCCAGCTTTAGCCTGTACACGTCGGCGCTCATGGAGCTGGCGCTGATACTCCTGGGCATCACTCTTCTCGTGAACGTCGTTGCCAGGCTGCTGGTCTGGCGAATAGCGCGGTCACCGGAGGCGATCAGGGAATGAGCGCGATAACGCACGCGAGACGAAAGTGGACGAACACGGTCATGCTTGGCCTCTGCACGGCTGCCGCATTTGCGGCGATCGGCGTTTTGGCGCTCATCCTGGGCTACGTCTTGTTCAACGGCATCAGCTACATCAACTTCGATTTCTTCACTCAATTGCCGAGACCTGCCGGCGAGTCGGGCGGCGGCGTCTCCAACGCTATTGTGGGCTCGCTCCTGACAGTCGGCATAGCCGCCGCCATGGGCATCCCGCTCGGCATCGGCGCCGGTGTGTTTGTGGCGGAGATGGCGGGACCGCGGCTCGGGGCAGTCATTCGCTTCACGGCCGACGTCCTGACGGGCGTGCCGTCGATTGTCGTCGGCATCGTCGTCTACTCGTGGGTCGTGCTGAGGATGGGTCACTTCTCGGCCCTGGCGGCAGGCATCGCCCTGGCGATCATCATGCTGCCGATCATGGCTCGCTCCAGCGAGGAGATGCTGAAGCTCGTCCCGCAGTCGCAGCGGGAGGCGGCCCTGGCGCTGGGCGTCACACGCTGGCGAACTATACTGAGCATCGTGATCCCGGCGGCCCGACGTGGCCTGATCACCGGTGGCCTCCTCGCCGTCGCGAGAGCTGCCGGCGAGACCGCCCCATTGCTCTTCACCGCTCTCGGGAATCAGTTTTGGTCTTTGAGCATCGCCGGCAAGCCAATCGACGCGCTGCCCCTGAGGATCTACCAGTACGGCACGGGGCCCTATAACCAACAGCATCAACAGGCGTGGGCAGCCGCCTTCGTGCTCGTGACGGTTGTGTTCTGTATCAGCCTGGTGTCGCGCCTGCTGCTGTCAAGGAAAGGATGAGGAAATGGCCATGATGACCGACTTCCAGTTCAAGCCGCCGGCAATGGCGCCCGATGAGCGTGCGGACCCCGGGCGCGGCATCACGTGCCCGGTCTCGGAGGCTGAGGCCTGGGAGGAAGGCATGGTGATCAGACACCTCAGCGCCTGGTACGGCTCGTTTCAGGCGATACGGGACGTGAACCTGCTAGTCGGGCCGAAGCGAGTGACGGCCGTGATCGGTCCATCCGGTTGCGGCAAGTCGACGCTTATCCGCTGCCTCAACAGGATGCACGAGGTCGCCCCGAAGGCTCGTGTCGCCGGGCAGGTCTATCTGCGGTCCGACGACATCTACGGAAGCGGCGCCGACCCCGTGCTGGTGCGGCGTCGCGTCGGCATGGTCTTCCAGAAGCCGAATCCCTTTCCGACGATGTCCGTCTTCGATAACGTCGCGGCCGGCCTGCGGCTGAACAGCCTCTTCTCTCGACGCAGCCATCTCGCGGACATCGTCGAGCAGGGGCTGCGGCGAGCGGCGCTCTGGGACGAGGTGAAGGACAAGCTGAACCGTCCGGCCACCGAGCTTTCAGGTGGCCAGCAGCAGCGACTGTGCATCGCGCGCGCGCTGGCCATCGAGCCGGAGGTGATTCTGATGGACGAGCCGTGCAGCGCACTCGACCCAGTGGCGACGCTGAAGATCGAGGACTTGATGCGCGACCTGTCGGCCACGTATGCAATCGTCATCGTCACGCACAACATGCAGCAGGCCGCCCGCGTGGCCGACTGCACGGCGGTGATGATGATGGCGGAAGACCGTGCCGGGGAGATGATAGAGTTCGGGGCGACGAGCGAAGTCTTCACCAATCCTAAGGACAAGCGGACCGAGGACTACATAACCGGCCGGTTCGGCTAGAGGAGTCGACAGATGACGACGCGAGTACTTTTCCTCTGCACCCATAACGCGGCCCGCAGCCAGATGGCGGAGGGGCTGCTACGCCGCATGGCGGGCAACCGATTCGAAGTCGAGAGCGCGGGCACGGCGCCGACGGAGGTCCATCCGCTGGCTGTCGCCGTCATGCGCGAGATCGGTATCGACGTCAGCGGTCAGCGGGCAAAGGATGTGAGCGAGATAGAGGGGAATCCGGATATCGTGATCACGCTCTGCGACGAGGCAAAAGAAGCATGCCCGGTCTTCCCCGGCGCTCCTCGCTTCCTGCACTGGAGCCTGCCCGACCCTGCGGCGGCGCGCGGCGATGAGGCCGCCGCGATGGCCGTGTTCCGACCGGTGCGCGATACGCTGGCGGGCTTGATCCGTAAGTTCATCGAAGGAGTGGAACAATGACCCGCACCGTTCTCGAACGCCAGCTATCCGGCATACAGGAAGAGATGCTGGTGATGGCCGACATGGTGGACAGCGCCATCCAGCGTTCCATCACAGCCCTCAAGGACCGTGACCTCGACCTCGCCAGGCAGATCATCGCCGACGACATAAAGATCAACCGCAAGCGCTATGACACGGAAGAGCGATGTCTGGAGCTCATCGCGACACAGCAACCGCTGGCCGGCGACCTGCGGACTATCGTGGCCGTTCTGCACATGATCGTCGATCTCGAGCGCATGGGTGACCACGCTGAAGGGATCGCGAAGATCGTCGTGATGCTTGCCGACGAGCCCCCGCTGAAGCCGTACGTAGACCTCCCGCGGATGGCCGACATCGCATGCGAGATGTTGAGGGAAGCCCTAGAGGCGTTCAAGCGCCGCGATGCCGATTTAGCACGTTCGACCATGAACCGCGACGATGAGGTCGATGCGCTGTACGACCAGGTCTATCGTGAGCTTCTGACGTACATGCTCAGCGACCCGAGAACGATAGAGAGGGCGACGCGTCTCCTTTGGGTAGCGCACAACCTCGAGCGAATCGCCGACCGCGTCACCAACGTCTGCGAACGCGTCGCCTACCTGGTGACGGGTAGGATGGAAGAGCTGAACGTCTCAAGGTACTAATGGGATGCTGTCTGCCCCTCGCAACGATGAGCGGACACAGGGTACGGGCGCCAGCAGAGGCTGGTGCCCCCAAAGGTCGCTATTTCGAAATCGCTCGGACCGCTTTCTGGGTGATGCCGCCAGCAAGATAGTAAGCCGTGCTCGTTGCTCTGTGCCGGTAGTACGCTAGTAGGCGCTGGCTGAGCCTTGAAATCAATCGGTTGATGCGCTAGCATAACTAGGGCGATGAGGCTCGCCCGGTGGCCGTACGCATGACGGCCAGCAAACCGCAAGGTTGCTGATAGCCTCTGTCAGAGATGGCAGAGGCTTTTTGTTTGGGCGCGACATGAAGAGAAATGAAGGCGACGGACCTGACTACCTGAACGAGGCTTCGAAGACAACCGTTGAGGTTTCGGTGCTTGCCGAGCAAATTGCCAAAGCGAGGGGCTTGGCCCAAGAGAACGGCTGGGACGAAGAAGAAGGCTATCGCATCATCTTCCTCAACGGCCTTCATTTCCTGTTGGGCGACAGGAGCCTGCAAGCCTTCGACGGAGACCACGACTCCCTCGGCCGTGAGGTCGAGCGTGTCACGCGCGAGCTCATGGAATACCAGAGCATGTATGCGGCGATGAAGTACAAAGCTTTCACTCTGAGTGAGGAGAAATATGTCCTGGAGGGCAACGTGTCCGGCCTCGAAGCGTCGGACAGGTTCTCAATCGCGCGACTGAGGATGTTTCGCCGGGACGAGGAGGCGTTGCGAGCTCGGCTCGTGGAGTTGGAAGAGGAGAACGCCCGCCTCAGACAGGACT
>Ga0315293_10001639_pt1 | contig 21722 bp, 17 predicted proteins | sample YL17G13_20_MG_FD_203071 | JGI IMG/M metagenome (GOLD analysis project Ga0315293, IMG submission 203071) | Sediment microbial communities from Yellowstone Lake, YNP, Wyoming, USA - YL17G13_20 | ecosystem: Environmental > Aquatic > Freshwater > Lake > Sediment | place: USA: Wyoming | collected... | reverse complement strand
CTGCTCTTCGGTAAGGGACTGGGGTTGTTTTTCTCCTTCTTTCCTGAAACGAATCCAGCAAATCTCAGGGTTGTTTACATCCACAACGGTACCCTGGCTGCTTAATGGAGGCAGAGTCGTTTCGCCGAACTGTTTTAGCCGAAAGTGGCGGCGAAGCAGCGTTTCGGCCTTGGCACGGCCGGCATCGAGAGAGGCCTGTCTTGTGAGCTGGCCCATCCAGACGTATGGAATCGAAAGAGCCAGCAGCAGTATCAGGCCGACCGCCATAATAAATGCAGCTCTGCATTTTTCCGCCAGCGACATCGGCGATAAATGCAGAAATACCAAAATACGGTGCCAGACTCTGTTTATATATTTCCGCATGAAACCCTTTATCTATCTATTATTCTTAGTCTATATGCAGCATTGTTTCTATAAATCGGGTTTATGTCAAGAGTGTAATTGATAGCGGCAAGTATGGGGGTGCACCTGCCATTTGTAGAGCGGGGTCTTTTATGGTGAGCGAGCCTGTCCTGAGTGCAATCGAAGGAGTCGAACCATTGCCCCGCCGCCAATTCCGCTTAAAACAAAACAAAAAATTAAAACTTTTACTAAATTTTTATTGTATATGTCCCATAATTGTATTATAATACTATTTGAAACTATCAGCGGCGGATGAATACCCCGCAAAACTCGGGGGCCGCATGAAGAATATAGACAAAAGGAGATTCCGGATAATATAATTGACAAGTAAATATTGATTTTTCGCTGAGCTTAAAGCGTTTTCCTCAATCGCCAGTTTTGAAACCAGAAAATGCGGTAGTGTCAGCGCCCGAAAGGGCGCTGCGCTCGTGTTTCTGGTGGCTCTGGCGAGCTGAGGATGCACGATGTTGCAGTGCCCGAATAAAAAAATGCGCACTTCTGCATCGTGAAGAGAGAAATCGAAAGAGAGGTGCGACATGTAAATATAGAAAGAGAATTTTTGGCGGACAAATAACTTCGTAAACGATTTTTTGTAGAGAGGAAAAACAATGAAAAAGTTTTTAACAATTTTAATTTTGGGGGTTTTATTATCCTGCGGAGAATTAGCACAGGCAGATGATATTACATTTACCAGCAGCGGCACCATAGATAGACCGCAGGTTTGGGGTCATGTGAATGTCCAAAATAACGGTACAGTGGTAAACATGTTCGGTGGACAGGTAGGAAACCTGAATATGTATAATGCGAGTACTTTCAATATGTCTGGAGGACAAATTGAAGGTTTTATCCACACATCGAATTCAAGTACTTTTAATCTTTCAGGTGGTACAATAGAAACAACGGGTTTTGAATTTGATGGCAACGTAAATATTTCTGGTGGCAACATGACAGGTGCGGGGAAATTTGCGAATTTCCCTGCTGGTGGCTGTGTCGTTAATATAACTGGCGGAAATCTAAATTTTTATAGCCTCATGCCCTATGGAGAATTGAATATTTATGGTGGTTTATTAAATATCGGTAATTTTGGTTGGGGCGGTGGAACTACTGATATATTTGGATATGGATTTAATTACGACCCTGTCGGACAAGTTTTAACAGGCTATTTGTCAGACCACAACCAATTCACCATAAACCAATTAAGCAGTTTTGAGTATCAGCATATTAATCTTATTCCTGAGCCTGCATCACTGTGTTTCTTGGCTCTTGGCGGGTTGTTCCTGCGCCGAAATTGTAAAAAATAGTTCTTTCAAAAGTTAATTACAGAAATAGTCTGCGCATAAAATGTGCGCATAGATAAAGGGGAAAATGCATGAAGCCTAAATGGATGTTAATTGTGACAATAATACTTTTTGTATGTAGTTTATGCAGTGCGGAGATATGCGGCAGATTAGCGCAGGTTTCCGCCGGTGAAGTCCATTCGCTTGCGCTTACAACGGATGGTTCGCTGCTGGCTTGTGGTTCCAATGCAGATTGGGTTCTTGGCATCGGGTCGAACACTTCGTCATTTTATACCCTCCAGGATGTAAATGGCATAAACGGAACAGGAAAGCTTGAAAATATCGCAGTTTTCGATGCCGGATGGTATCATAGTTTAGCCGCAGATGTAAATGGTGTTTTAACATCATGGGGTACTGACAACCTCGGGCAACTTGGGAACGGTGGTACAGGCCAACACGATTCGAATATTCCCCAAAAGGTGAAGGGTCTGAACGATCAAGGGTATCTTAGCGACACATATCGCATCGTGGCGGTATCGGCAGGCCGAAGCGGTACCCATTCGCTTGTAGTAGATTCAAATGGTTATGTTTACAGTTTTGGTAATAATGGGTCTGGTCAGTGTGGTATTGGCAATATAGACCCTAATTATACTCTCCAATATCCGAATCATGTTGTGGGTGAATCGGGAAGCGGATTGCTCGGCGGACTTTCCTGCAAAATTATCGCCGTCGAGGCAGGAGTATATCATTCACTTGCCTTAAGCGATTCAAATTCTGGCGGTTATGTCTATGAATGGGGCAATGGCGTATCGACTCCTTATAAGGTGCTTGGTGTTGGTGGTACCGGCCACCTCAATAATATCGTCGGCATTTCAAGTTGCAGCCATAGTGTCGCAGTTGACAGCAATGGCTTTGTATACGAATGGACAACCGGATATCCTGAAAAAATTCCCGAGCCAAATGGATATGGCGCTTTATCAAATATCAAAATGGTGGCTGCGGGTAATGGCTACGACTCAATGGCCTTGGACAACGACTGTCGTGTTTGGATATGGAGTTTCGGTGGAAATCCGTCACTTGTAGCCGATGGCGACATGCAGACGCAATCAGGTTATCTCGAAAATATCACAACAATTGCGTTTGGTTTTTGGGACCATAAACTTGCGGTAGACAATCAGGGCTACGGATGGGCATGGGGAGCTGAAAACGGTAGCGGCGAGCAAGGTGTCGGCGATAGTGATTCTCACCCCGAACCGACAAAAATGGCCTATTCTCTCCCAGACCCTAACGTCTGGAACATCAACAGCGGCAAACATTACACGACCATTCAATCCGCCATCAACGATGCCAACAACAACGATGTGCTCGTGGCTTTTCCGGCTCTCTACAAAGAGAACGTAGACTTCAACAGCCTCAACAGCAAGGTTCTCACCCTCCAAAGCTTCGACTCCAATGACCATTCTATAGTTGCCCAGACGGTAATAAATGCCAGCAACCATACAGTCACGTTTACCAGCAATAACTCGACACTCAATGGATTTACAGTAACCGGCGGCAGCTATGGCGTCTATTGTACCGGCAACAGTTGTGGTCCGACCATCGCAAACTGTATAATTCGCAATAACACCTCCGTAGGTGTGGGTTGTATGACATCCGCCGCCCCGATAATCACCAACTGCACTATTAAAGACAATTCGTACCAGGGTATACGATGTGACAATGCCGGGCAGGTCAAAATTCTGAACAACTGGATTGTCAATAACTACAACTTCGGCATCACTGTCGAAAATATCAATAATCAGCTCACTATCAGAAATAATACCATAAGCAGAAATAATTATTATGGTATTTACCGCTATGGTGGAAACAAAGATCCCAATATTTCAAACTGTATAATCTGGAACAATGGTGACAATTTGTCTGGTACGTTTAATGATGTCAACTACTGCTGCATTGACGGCACCAGTGTTTATCCGGGCAACGGTAATATAAAGAGCGACCCCTGCTTCGTTGACGTTAATGCCGGAAATTACCACATCAAGGCCGTTTCTTTGTGCCGAAACGCCGGCGACCCAACCAAAACTTATACCGGGGAATACGACATTGACAGCCAGCCTCGCCGAAACGGCACCGCACGAGTCGATATTGGCGCAGATGAATACTACGGCTCAGCGGATCTCAATGGCGATGGTCAGGTGAATTTCCTCGATTATGCGATTTTTGCCGATGCCTGGCGCACCTATCCACCTAATTGGAACCCACTCTGCGATTTTATTGACGATAACGATGTCAATTCTCTCGACCTTTCCTGGTTTGTAAAATACTGGCCCTTCCCGCCGCAAACAGAGCCGGAAGCGCCAGCGCCCAATCCTTCTCCGTCACCACCCCCCCCACCGCCGCCAGCAGTAGTATATCTGGCTTACGATGGCAGCATGACCCCCGACCCGAATACTGAAGTTACCGTGTATGTTTACTCCGATATAACTTTGTCCAGCATAGACATGGTCGTAACCGTTACCGGTGATGCAACTATCACCACGGCCATGGGCAGCTACGATTGCAACCAGTACGGCTGGGACAGTGAATGGGGTTGGGATCCATACATTGACCCCAGCGGCTGGGTAGAATTTGGCGGTGTTTCGTGGGCAGGCGAGGCAACCGGTACTGTCGGCTATTTCAAATTTATCTACAACAGCGGCGAGGTTGCTGTTTCCATTACTGCCGATAGTGGTGTTTATGATACCAATTCCGAGCTGGCAGCATTCTCGACCGACCCATTAATTTTTGGCGGCGAAAGTATGCAAAGCAGCCAGCAGCAATCTATGATGCAGAGTAGTTCAGAAGAAAGTGCAGCTATGGATTCTACGCCAGTAGATGTCAACGATTTGGCCGACTGGCTGGAAGAACTCTGGCTTGAAGACGCTGAAATAAGAGCCACTAACACCCCGGAAGAGTGGCAGCAGTTCATCGACAACCTCCGTTCCGGCCAGTTCCAGTAAATTTCCTATTATGAAAGGGCGGATTTCTCCCCGCCCTTTTACTTTTTACTTCTCCTGTGTGCCTTATGACTTATGCTCTTGTGCACTTTTGCCTCTTACCGCCTCTTTACCGTTTCACCGTTAAACCGTTTTCCCGTCCAACAACGAGATACGAGCGACCAGCGACGAGATACGAATTTGGGCCAAACGCGCAGGTACTCTCAACCAAAATCCGAAAATTCTAAAAAAATTTCTATATTCTCTAACTCTTTATTTTACCATTACTTATGACTCTTCTTCGTGTTCTTCGTGCCTTCGTGGTGCGCTTTTTTTGAACCAAACGCGCAGCTTCGCCCCTTTATAGAGAGACGCTGTTTTTCTGCGCCTCGCCTGCCCCGAGCTTGCTTGTGGTGAGCTTGTCGAACCAGTCGAGGGGTGCTCTTTGGACAATTGAATGTGTCTATGCGGTATCTGTCTGCGCCGGCTTGTTTTTACAATTTTAATTTTTTCACTGAAATTTTGAACTTTTAACCTTAAACTTTTAATTTTAAGTGTTGATATGAAAAGAACTTATGAAAAAAATTTGGCCTCACGGCTGATGTCTTTGGACATACTTTGGAGTACTTTGGACATACTTTGGAGTACCTTTGGAGTGCTTTGGAGTGCGTTTGGATGTCTTTGGATGACCTTGGATGACCTTGGATGACATTGGAGTTCCACCTACAAACAGCAGGTGCACCCCAGGAATGGAATTATGGGGACAAAATAAACCCCCGACAAATGTGAAGAACGCACGACCTGATTTTTAACGGTCGATATCTTTGTTTGCCTGTTGAATGTTCAGCTTCTCAATGAGGCGATTAAGTAAGCGGCGTTCAATACCGAGAATCCTTGCGGCAGCGAACTTACGGCCCCTGGTGAATTCGAGGGTCTGGACAATGACCTTGCGCTTCACTTCATCAAGCGTGGGCAACTGGTGCGGAGGATAAGGCGTGGAATCAGCAACTATAATTTCAAACGGCAGCACGGCAGGCTGGATTTCCCGGCCCATCGTTAAAACATAGGAACGTTCGACTGCGTTTGCAAGCTCACGAATATTGCCGGGCCAGGAATAGCCCAGAAGAAGTTTCTTTACATCTTCGCTTAAAACCTTGGGCTGTTCACTATAAAACACCGCATGACTTGCAAGGAAATATTCAGCCAAAGGCAGAATGTCTTCTTTGCGCTGACGAAGCGGCGGGATTTCCAGATTGACCACGTTCAGGCGATAATACAAATCAGCGCGGAAATCTCCTTTTTTAACCATTTCCTGCAGATTACGGTTTGTCGCGCAAAGAATGCGCACGTTAATCGAATAGGATTTTGTCGAGCCGAGAGGGGTTACCATTTCATCCTGAAGTACTCGAAGCAGTTTGGCCTGAAGTTCAAGCGGTATCTCGCTTATTTCGTCAAGAAAGATGGTGCCGCCGTCCGCTGCTCTGAAAAAACCGAGGGTATTATCAACCGCACCTGTAAATGCGCCCTTGGTGTGGCCAAACAACTGACTTTCAAATAATTGACCGGTCAGGGTAGTACAGTCAACAGGGATAAAAACTTTGTCAGCTCGGTCGCCGGCACTATGAAGCTGCCTGGCAACCATTTCCTTTCCAACGCCGGTTTCGCCTGCGATTATCACACAGCACTTTCTTGCGGCAATGGCTTTTATCATCTCGCGAATCGAATTAAACGCAGGCGACCTGCCGATAAAATCCCCGCCGGCAATTGGAAATCTATCTTTACCAGGCGTAAAATCTCTTGTCCGCCCGTTTTCCCGATGCTCTGCAAAATCAGACTCCACCCTTGGAGCAAACTCTCTACTCTCATCTCTCATCTTTCATCATCACCCTTGTATAAAATTACCTCGGTACGTCTATATGTTTATACGTACAGCATCCATACTAAGTTCATAACGCACCCGTAGTACCAAATGTGTGGAGCCCCTCCTTAGACTACCCAGCATGTGTACAACACAAACAATCTCTGTCTAAACTTCTTATTGCATACCAGTTTAGCCTATTTGAACAGCAAAGTCAACAAATATTATCGGACGCTTTCTAAGGATTTTCCGTATTTTTTTAAAAAAAATATAACTGTACAAAATCCGCATTACCCTTCGGAAAAGGACATTATTAAAGGCAAAAAACTGTCTCACAAGCTGTTATATAACCCGTAAGCCCTTAATACAAAAGGGATTAGGTGCTTTTTGCAGTTTTTATTCTTCCACCGTAATACTACGGGTGTAACCCGTAGATGAAGTCATCCGCCGAAGGCGGACAGGCGAAAGCCTGAAACCATAATGCTATGGGTGAAACCCATAGTGGTTTACTCATAGTTACTATCCTTTTTAGAAGTATTTTTTCATATAAGTATTTTAAGCGGCGTTACAGCTCAAAAGGCGAAACATATTCTCCCTTTTCCTTCTGCAGTTGTTTTAGCCGACTTCGCTGCTGTTCTAAGACATCGAATACAACAGAAGGAGCACCGGGAACATTTTCATGATGAAATTTTTCAACCCTGTCTATTTTGGCCAGATTTTCCGGAACGCGGATGGTAAATTGGCTGATGTAGTCTTCTTTTGTGTATTCTTTATTGAGCACCTGCTTGAAAAGCTGCACTAAGTCCTCATATTTAGGAATCCTGCCAGTTGGCGCAGAAACTGCATCCACATCATTGTGGACACGAAGTTCCATCCATTTGACCCAAACGTGCTTGTCACGAACGGCATTTACAAATCGTCCCTCGTTATCTCTAAGAAAATAGTTAACCCCGAAGATTAAAGGTACTTTCTTCATACCTTTGATAAAATCCAGATTGTTCTGGATATATTTGCACAGAGGAATGGCAACAAAATCCTGAATGCTCATCAGATTTATTTCTGGTAAGCCTTCTTTGCCTACAATTGCAAATGTTGTCTCTGTCTCCAGAGAAGCACCATAAGCTACTATACCATGGTTCCAGTCGAAGGACTGCTGGACAGGGACATAACTCCTGGCATCTCGCCCACCATACATAATTCCGCTGAGTACGACACCTTCTGGATTGTCTATTTCAGAGTCGCAGTTGGCCAGCACCTTCAACGCGACCATATAACGGGCGTTCTTGTGCGCAAGTAGTATCTCGTTGCCTTTATCATCGCGTTTGCCATTGAACCACTCACCTGAGAAGTTGATACCCTTGTCAGGCGTTTCGACTCCCATGCCCAGCCAATAAGGTTTGCTGTTATTTACTAGCACATTGGAGAATACCACCTCCCCCGGCTTGTTCAGTACATTCCAGATGACCGGATCATCTTTGGCATTGACATTTTGGATAATACCGAAAATACCCGCTTCGGCATTGACCGCCTTGAACTGGCCGTCGATTTTGCGAAAGTAAGCAATGTCATCACCGAGAATTGTTTCACCAGGAAGCATTGCCGTTGAGGTTTTGCCGCAGGCACTTGGGAATGCACCTGCAAAATAGGTTTTGCGACGATTGGGGCCGAAAATACCTGCCAGGAACATATGCTCGGCAAGCCAGCCCTCACGGTCAGCCTGGCGAATCGTCAGCCTCAAAGCAAGCTTCTTAAGACCTACGGTATTTCCAGCATATTGCGTATTGACACTGTAAACCATATCCTGTGTGTAATCTATGTATATGCGTTTATTATCTACATTGGTGCTAACCATATTTTCGTTCATCCGTCCTGCTGAATGCAGAAAGCGGAAACAGTTAGCTTCCTTTCCCATGCATCTGAATTGCTCATAAGCGGTCCGATAGAGCAAGTCCTCGCTGTGTGCTACATACCAGGAATCCGTAGCCTGAACACATGGGATACTGAAGACTGACCCGGCTGGCCCTAATGACAGGAACCGAATAATCATTGTCCTGCCCTTCATTGAGTCTTTTAGCAACCCCCTCACTTCTGCCAGTCCCTCCTCACGTCCAATTTGATTAAGAGCATTACTCAGTGAATCGGTCTTTGGCACCAGATATTTGGTAACTTCACGATCACGTCCCTGATCACTCATTCCATCGAAGTGAATCGTATGCCCCTTCATCTTCAACGGCTTTTCTTCGCCTAATTTTATCGCCAGATTTCTGATGTTGGCCATATCATCTGGTGCATCTGTGCAGACAAAAACCGAGCCTGGATTCGTAAGCTCAATTGCATTTGCCACAAACTCGTGCAGCTTCGGATTCTCCAAAGCCATTAATCTGGTGTAGTGTTCTTTTGCCAATTTGTCTTTCAATAGTTTTCTTGCGTCAGACATCTGTGTTCGTAACCTCCTTTTCAATCGTTCAATAAACCCGTATTAACATCCTGAAAACAGCATTACAAGGTATTTAGCCGAAAAATAGGCTCAAAAAACCAGCGGATTTTAGCCGCAAACAGTCCTCACCGTCAAATTGTTTTTTAAAAAATTTATAACCAGCCGGTTACGGGCGGGAAAGGCAAAAAATCGTTAGGGATTACAGAACTGGCCGAAAAGACCGAGTTAGAGAGGGTTTTGTCGGCTGGTAAAGTATTAAAACAAATTTTGACTAAGACCTTACCCAACTGACAGTTTTTACGGTTTTTAGTCACATCGGAGAGTTGTATATTGACATGAGGGGTTAGAAGTGATTACATTAAAAGAAGTTACGAATGAGGCGCCCGTAGCTCAATTGGATAGAGTGACGGACTTCGAATCCGTAGGTTACAGGTTCGATCCCTGTCGGGCGCATATTTTCATTATAAGCTCAATTTTATTTCAGTATTTTTTTCTTATGGTGGAATATTTGATATACTAAGCAAATAGAAAGGCACTTTTCAAAGTTAATAAGTTAATAGGGGGCGAATGGTTTCGACCGGATAGTGGCGAGCCAGATTGCATGTCCAGGACGTCGGTTGGCCTGGCTAATCATCCGACAACAAATTTTAAGCAACAACTATCAGTTGCAAATGGCTGCCTAATTAGGCAACCCGTCCTGCCCGATTTTGCCTGCGGGTTTGGTAAGGGCGTCAATTAGCAGGCTGGCTGAGCCGGTTGTTCGGGCCGGTTTGGTGAGACTATTTCCGAAATAGCTGATTTACGAGCCTGTCGTTTGGCGCATAATGAGGCGAAACAAATAAAAAAACGGCTAAACATGTAGTAATCTGTCTTAAAGCATCTCGGGACGGGGGTTCGAATCCCCCCGCCTCCATTCGACTCGCTTCGCTCGCTCATGGCGGGCCATTCTTTTGACTTTACAGTAATGAAAGAAATTATTAAAGATGAAAGTAGCGAGTCGAATGCCCTGAGCAAAGTCGAAGGGCATAAATAATCATGTGGTATGTTTATATTCTTCAATGTTCGGATAAGAGTTATTATGTAGGACACGCTAACGACCTAAGTGAGCGTGTTAATAGACACAATACCGGCAGAGCAGCACGATGGACAGCATTCAGATTACCAGTTAAATTGATTTATAATGAAGCATTTGCAACAGAGGAAAAGGCAGTAAATCGCGAACGACAAATTAAGAAATGGTCGCGAGCTAAGAAACAAGCCTTGTTTACAGCCGACAAGACTACCCTAAAAGAACTTAGTCGATGTAAAACAAAATAGCTTTTGCGAAGTATCTCAAATCAGGTTCCGGACATGCTTTTGCCAAGCGGTACTTCTGGTAGATCCAATGATAAACCAGCGATACATAGTTGGAACCGCCAATTATACTGGGAGTTAACAGCAAAAATTTCTTGCAATTTACACAGTTATCGAGTATAATACGCCTCAAAATAGGGGTATATTGATAACATATAACAAATCATATGACGAATCTTGTCTTGACAACACAAATTTACAGCATAAAAATCCAACTATGACCAGCCTTTTTCCAACAGAGAACTCATATTTGAACTATCAGCCGAAACCGGCTCCTCATTTCAACCCTGGTACAATTGTACTAACAAAAGGCAGTTGTCAAACCAAACAACAGGGTGATTTTGTACAAGCTATTTGTGATATACACCCCTGTGCCCGGATTATTGAAAGATTTGATATCTCTCACAACCGCTTTGAGTTTAGCAGTTCAGACCAGTTGAAGCTGCATTACAAAGGTAAAAACACGTTGGTATTTGGAGTGCATAAAAGCGCCCTTAGATTCAGCGAAGAAGATGGCAACACCTGCCCAAACTACTGGCATTTTTCTCCATACGGGTTTTGTCCTTACGATTGCCAGTATTGCTATCTGGCAGGTACGCCCGGCGTAAAATTCTCACCTACGGTGAAAATATTTGTGAATATCGATGAAATTCTTGACCAGATTGCCAGTTCTGTTTCTAAGTTATCCGAACCAACGGCTTTCTATTTGGGCAAACTTCAGGACGGATTGGCACTTGACCGGCTTACCGGCTATTCTCGCATAATGATTCCTTTTTTCGCCCAACAGAAATACGCCAGATTAATTTTATTAACCAAAAGTGCAGAGGTAGATAATCTTCTCGACCTCGACCATCAAAACCACACCATTCTTTCGTGGAGCTTAAATCCAACCGCAATTTCCGATCGGTTTGAATCAAATGTCCCCACACCTGACGAAAGAATCGCTGCAATGCAAAAATGTGCGGATGCCGGCTATCCCCTGCGAACTGTTGTTATGCCGATTATCCCTATTGAAGGTTGGCAGAATATATACACCAGCTTTCTGGAAGATATCTTGAAATTGGTGCCGCTTGAGCGTATTACGCTCGGGCAGATTTGCAGCTATTCTGGAGCCTTGCAACTTACCGAACAAAAATTAGGCAAAGACAACCCTATTTCAAGAATGCTCGAAAAAGGCAAATCTCAAGACGGACGAATCCGCTTCCCCTTAAAGTTAAGGATTGAAGTCTACAGGTATCTTATTAACAGGATAAGGAAATTACAACCTCAGCTGCAAATCGGCTTATGTATGGAAGAAATTGATGTCTTCAAAGCGTTGAATATGGAAAACTCTATCGGTTGTTGTAACTGTGTACTCTGATGCTTATTTGTCATTTTTAAGGATAACGGTGACTATCAAAATTACACAAAATATTGGAGCAGTAAATGAGCGAATCTGATAACGAAAGAACGATCAATATTTTTACATTAGGCTATGCCGGCAAAAATGCCGAGGAGTTTTTTACAATACTCAAGCAGGCTGGTATAAGGAAAGTTATAGATGTGCGTTTGTATAACACGTCCCAGTTGGCTGGCTTTACCAAAAGGCAGGATATCGAATATTTCCTGCAGGCTATCGTCGGTGCCGACTATGTTCATTTGCCGATTATGGCACCGACTAAGCAACTGCTTAACGACTATAAAAAGGGGCTGATTAGCTGGCAGGAATATGAAACACAGTTTAAGGCGATCATCACTCACCGCCAAATCCAAAGGCATATCATCCCGCAAGATGTGGATATGAGTTGTTTTCTATGCAGCGAAGCTAAAGCGGATAACTGCCACCGCAGACTCGTTGCTGAATATCTGGCCAAACTTTGGCAAAACGTTTTAATTCACCATCTATAATCAAGCGACAGCGTTTACCTCAAGTCACAAATTCAACTCTAATAACATTAAAATCAGGAGGGAATATGAGAATTATCTGTCTTGCAAATTCGTATAAACATAATGGTCGCTGTATCGCCGGCATAAATGAGGTTGGTCGGTGGGTGCGCCCCGTCTCATCCAATCAGAAACGAGCTATAGATAAGGAGACCAGAATAATTGATGGAAATGAGCCTCAGATTCTGGATGTGCTGGAAATCCCGCTTTATGCTCATGGGCCTGTCGATGGCTGTCAGCCGGAGAACAAACTGTTGAAAGCCGGACAATGGAAAAAGATTGGTCAGGTAAGGACAAAGGATTTGTTAAAGTATTGTGAAGACGACTCTGTAGTGCTTTACAACAATCTTGATCATGTTCGAGCCAGCTGTTTCAGGATGATACCAAGTTATTGTTGGAAATCCTTGCAACTTGTCCACAATGAGAATGTGGTTTTTGAGCAGGACGAAAATAATAAAGCCAAGTGGCGGGCTAATTTTGTCAATAGTAAAGGAAATGCTTTAAGTTTAAGGGTTGCCGATCCTGCTATTTGTGAACGTTTAGAACAGGGCGAAGATATCAGTAAAGATTGTTTGTTGACGGTCAGTATGGCACCAGGGTGGAGTCCTGATAAACAAACGCCTAAAAGATGCTACAAGTTTGTTGCTGGTGTGGTTGAATTACCAAAATCTGAGCTGGTTGCATAGTATTCCACCTTTCCGGCCTTGTTTTTGGAGTGCTTTTATCAATACTTTAATAGACTGTTTTATATGCACCGGCAGTTTTGGATAGAGACGACTAATCTCCGCAATGTCAGGCGAGAGCATTGAGTTATCCTCAAGCGGGTCTTTCTAAGACTTGGTACTGAAGAGCTCTGGATTTTGGTGCACATCTTTAGCACACTTTTTGTGCAAAAGTCTGGTTTCTTCTTGTTCCGGACATGCTTTTGCCAAGCGGTACTTCTGGTAGATCCGATGATAAACCAGCGATACATAGTTGGAACTGTACTGGTTCAAAGGGGTAATCTTGTGAAGAATGGCTTGCATTATCGGGTCAGGGGGAATATAATACCTAAACTCAAGTGAATTTTATGTAAATGACGAAGGTAATATATAATGGCAAAGCAAACAGGTAACGGTAGAACAAAGGCGATTTGCAGCTTCTGCGGCAGGAGCGGCGGCGGGGTTGATACCTTCATAGAAGGGCCAGGCAAGGTTTTCATCTGCCCGGAATGTGTGGATTTGTGCCATAATATCGTACAGCAAAATACCAAACGGCTCAGTAAGCCGATGGCGGGGCTAAAGGAACTGCCCAGGCCGCGAGAAATAAAGGAATATCTCGACCAGTATGTAATCGGTCAGGAGCATGCCAAGAAGTATTTATCGGTTGCTGTTCATAATCACTACAAACGGCTTGTGCATACCGACAGCAACGACGGCGAAGTGGAAATCGACAAATCGAATGTTCTTTTAATCGGGCCGACAGGGTCGGGCAAGACGCTTCTTGCCAAGACGCTTGCGAGGATGCTGAAAGTGCCGTTTGCGATATGCGATGCAACGACAGTTACGGAAGCGGGCTATGTGGGCGAGGATGTCGAGAACTTTCTGTTGCGGCTATTGCAGAATGCGGATTACGATTTGGAATCGGCACAGCGCGGGATAGTGTATGTCGATGAAATCGACAAGATCGGCAGGAGCAGTCAGAACGTCTCAATTACCCGTGATGTTTCGGGCGAGGGCGTTCAGCAGGCGTTGTTGAAGATGCTGGAAGGAACGACGGCTAATATACCTCCGCAGGGCGGCAGGAAGCACCCGGAGCAATCGTATATTCAGCTGGACACAACGCAGATACTTTTCATTTGCGGCGGGACATTTGTAGGGCTTGATAATATTATAAAGAAGCGGCTGGGGAAAAAGATGATAGGCTTTGGCTCGGAGCTGTCGAGCAAAAGCGATAAGGGAGACGAATACAGCGATGTTATCAACCAGGTGATACCTGAGGACGTAATCGAATACGGAATGATACCGGAATTCGTGGGACGTCTGCCGGTAATTACGACACTTACGGCACTGGATGAGGAAGCGTTAATAGACATATTGACAAAGCCGAAAAATGCACTTGTTCGGCAGTACCAGAAATTCTTTGAGATGGAAGATGCTGAACTTGTATTTACCGATGACGCAAAAAAGGCATTGGCTCAAAAGGCATTGAAACGTGACACCGGCGCAAGGGCGCTGCGAGCAATTGCCGAGGAGTTGATGGTCGATTTGATGTACCAATTGCCCGAAGAGTCAAAGCCGGCAAGGTATGTGATTACGCGCGATATAGTCGAGGGCAAGGCGGCTTTATTCACTGCAAAACAGCCGGCAAAAAAAGAGTCGGCGTAAGAATAGATTGAAATTTCGGCATTTGGCGGTCGAGTTTATTGGGTGTCTGCGAGTTTATCTCTTATGGCGGCCAGGCGAATATCGGGGACGGTGCTTTGGGCGATAGCGGCCAGGGCGTACTGTGCATTGTCGAAGCAGACGTCCTTATCGATACGCAAGGTGACGACCTTCTTTTCGCGGGGCAAATTTTTCGACTGGGCATCTATCAATTCAGTAAGCTTTTTGGTTATATCCTGGTTATTTGAGGCGGAGATTTTTTCGGCTCCGACAGCATAGTCGATTTTGTCATCGCCTGATTTCATAACCGTGACCGTAACAGCGTCTGTATTATCCTGCGGCTGGTTTTGAGCAAAATTGCAGTTGTCCGGGACGTTTACGGGGAAATTTTCGGTATCCACAAACTGGCAGACAAGCGAAAAAAATATAATAAGCTGGAATAAAATATCAATTACAGGTATTACATTCAGCGACTTTTGACGGCTTTGGTATGGTTTGCTGAATTTAAAAGGCATATAAATCCTCTATATTTTTATATCACAATTCCAAAGATGAGCCGGTGAAGTTCTCTGTCTGTTTTTTCGACGCGATATTGACAATCGATTGTCTGGGTCTGGGTTGGCGGACTTTGTTTTCCAATATGAAAATATCAGCTATCTGGGCAAGGAGTTTTTCAGTTTCCGTGACGGCGTTGCCGGCGAGAGTTTCGATTCGGTTTTGAAAGGCGCCATGGATGGTTAAAGCAGGTATCGCAATCAAAAGTCCCCAGAAGGTCGTTACGAGAGCGATGGAGATACCGCCGGCGAGTTGAGCGGAGTGGGGCTGTCCGCCGGCGAGAGCGAGTGCGTTAAACATTTTTATTATGCCGAGGACAGTTCCGAACAGGCCGACCATTGGGGCGACGTTACCGATTAAATTCATCCATTCAATTTTGCGAAATAGTGTCAGCGTCTGTTCCTGGATGGATTCAGCAACAAGACTTTTCATCCGAAACCAGTCGCCTACCCCTAAGGGGCCTGCTCCCTGGGAAGCGGCCTTTATGACGGCGGTAGTGACGAAGTCTTTGCTGTCGTCGAGTCGTTGGGGCAATTGTTCGGGGCCGAAATCCTGCCAAATTTCGATAATTTTTCGTGCGGCATCCGGAGGCAGGAGTACTTTTCTGCGGATGGTCAGGGCGTACTCGGCGGCAAGATAAACGGTAACAAGGGACATCGGCAGGAGTACGAACCAGACGATAACGCCGCCGGAGGTGACGAACTGATAAAATAATGTCTGAGTTTTTCCATTGGTGGAGCTGGAATGAATCATAACAAATAAGCCGACCAATAAAACAGTCAGCGATATCGCGAGGAAAGCAATTTTCAACAGTAAATTTTTGTTCATCGTTGTAACCAGTGTTCTGTATATAGTTCTTTACTTGTCTCCATTATTCCAATTGTAGCCATCTGAAACAAGAACAAAATCGCCGCCGGTCTGCTTTGCTATTGTTTCGAGCAACTGCCGGTCGCCGGTCTGCGGCCAGAATCCTATGGTATTTACCTTAACAGGGGCGGCGGTTTCTTTGAGGGCGTCGGCCAGTTTTTGGGAAAACAACTGTGCATCTTCAGGGGTCAATTCGAAACCATCAGTGAGAAAATAGACGACCGAGGGTGCGCCTGTATGCGAGTCGCGAATCTGCACGACTTTTTCCATAGCTGCCATAGCGTTGGTCGTTCCTGCCGGCTGGACAGAATCGATAAAGCCAAATGCTTCGGATTTATTTTGTTTTGTTGCCCGGAGGAGTTTGCCGTCGCCGAATTCAATGAGGCGGTTTCCGCTGAAAAAGATGATGTAAAAGTACTGGTCTGGCTGGAGGGCTGAAATCGAATCTTTTAGTTTTTGCTGAACACGGTTGAATATTCCCTGCATGCTTCCCGAGCAATCAACCACATAGCATATTTTTCGTTCGCCGGTTGAGCTTGCAAAAAATTCGGTGTCTTTGGCCTGGCTTTGCCCGGCCGTTAATGAAAAGGGGTTTTGCGCAACGGAAGGTCTTGCAAAATCAGCGATATTTTGCGAGGCCTGTTTTGAGGCGGCGAAAACGCGGTTTGACGGCGATATTTTGTCTATAATATTTTCTGCGGGCCGGTGTTGGGGAGAGCTTGCCGGTTTTTGTTCAGAGGATGTAATTTTGGGTTTTGGTATTACGGGTTCGGCTTCGATAAATTCCTTTATGCTGCTGACTTTTGCGGATGGTATGGGCAACTGGCGGTTATCATCAACAGCCGGCTGTGCAAACTTAACGAAGGCAAAGACGGAAAATACTGCAGCATGCACGCCTATTGAGACCATCCATGCCCAGAATGTTATACTGCCTTTGCGGGCGGCATTGGCCGTTTTGGGGTTGTTGGGCACTTTCAAAAAAATACTCCGTTATTTTTAGTCGACAATTTTAACCTGCGAGAAGCCTGGCATCATCAGGTTATAGACCAGTATTGCATCGCCGTTATGCAGACGAACACATCCTCTCGAGGCGGCAGCACCTATCTCGTGCGGGTCTTTTGTGCCGTGGATTGCAAAGCCAGTTCTGCCTTTAGCTTCGCCTTCAATTCCATCGAGTCCTATCCATCTCGAACCGAGTGGGTAATCGGGGTCTTCGGCATGATATACTTTTCCGGTATCCGGGTCGGTCCAGGTGGGGGATATAAGTTTGCCGTCGGATTTTACAAGCCAAAGTCCTGTTGGGGTCTCTTTTCCGGCCTTGCCAAGTCCCACTTTAAAAGTTCGCACGAACATATTCTGCTGGAGGTACAAATCCATCGTGAAAGTCGAGCGGTAAATCCTTGCATGGAATGGGCCTTTAATGACCTTAATCATTTCTCCGGCCTGTAATGCCTCTGGGCGTGCTATGCTGTTAATCTGCATAATAATTTCATAAGGGACTTTAAATTCGGCGCTGATAGTGGCAAGTGAATCGCCTGGCTTAACCTTATAACTGGCGCAAAAAGTATCCTGCGGAAAAATAGTCCTGCTGAACAGCCACTTTTCTGAAAGCTGTGCAAGCTGGTCTTTTACAGCCGTCCGTTGCTGGGAGTTCATCGGCATCAGTAATATCTCGTTCAACTTGTCGCGCGCTTCTATAACTTTCGACGGCTGTATGTTGATTAAAGCTGTCGCCTCATCAATAAGCTTGGCCGTTTGTGCGTTTGGTTCAGCAATGTCTTTTGCCATTCCCGGCAGGCTTGCTTCGGTTACAGCGGGCTTTGCGGCGGGTAAGGGCGAGGCAGGCGGAGTTTCCTTTTTTGGAGCTGCGGCGGGCGGCTTTTCTACAGGTGTTTGAACGGCGGTTTTGGATGGTGTCACCTCACCTGTATTGGGGGCATGATGTTTTATCCGGTATACATAATACGAGATACCGACAATCAGTAATGCTAAAATGGGGTAAATCCACAGGCCTTTGCTTTTTGGCCTGCCATAAGCACTTCCATTATACATCGCCATTTTATTCTCCTTTTTCCCGACGGCTCAAATCAGGATTAAAATAAATCACCTTGTTATCCGTAACTAAAAGATCGACCTGCTTATCATGGTCGCCTGCCGGTATTGAATCAAGTACCTGCTCGGCGAATACAAAGGCGCATTTGACAGCCCTGAGTTTTTCATTGGCGAAAAATCTGTCGTAGTAAGAACCGCCCCGCCCAAGTCGATTTCCTTTTTTGTCCACCCCAAGTGCCGGCGTAATGACCAAATCAATATCTTCAAAAGGCATAGGCGTACCGGTTGTGGGGTTTCTCAGGCCTGCAACATCGGTTGAAAAGCCTGTTTCGAGAGAATTTATCAGCACCGGTATCATGTGTCTCTGCTGCCAGGAAATTTTCGGCACCACAACTATTTTTCCGAGCTGCCAGGCACAAAGTATGGCATCGGAGGTGTCGGTCTCGTGCGGGAGGGACAAATACATCATAATTACCGAGGCATTTTGAAATTGCGGCGTCGAAATCAGGTTTCGACAGGCTTTTTTGCTTTTTTCGGCACGCTGGTTTTCCGGTATCTCGAGCAGACGCTTTTGCAGCTTCGCTCGGAGCTGGTCTTTATCAATTTTTATTGTCTTGTCGTTCGTAGCCGGCACTCCTTCATTTTATTGGACGTTCCTATTCGATTTTACGCCATTATTTCCTATTTTGTATCAAGGTTTGGAGCTTTTGTAAATATTGCTTAATATTTTTTTCGTAGCCGCTGTCTTTTGGGTCATAATATTTTTTGCGAATCTGGCCTGGCAGATATTCCTGCGGAACGAAACCACCTTCGAAATCGTGCGGATATTTATAATCCGCTCCAAAGCCCGCTTTTTTGGCCGCCTGGTAGTGGCTATCTTTCAGGTGCTTAGGCACAGGTATTGTCGGCTGAGTTTTTACGTCGGCAACCGCTTTCCAGACAGCCGAAGACGAGGCATTTGATTTTGGCGCACAGGCGACATACAAAGCGGCCTGCGCCAAAGGCAATTGCGCTTCCGGAAAGCCCACAAACTCCGATATTTGAACGGCAGAGGCCGACAGTATTGTTGCCATAGGGTCTGCGTTACCGACATCCTCGGCGGCACAAACGGCTATTCGCCTGGCAATAAAACGGGGGTCTTCACCGCCCGCAATCAATCGGGCAAGCCAGTAAACGGTCGCATCCGGGTCGCTGCCCCGCATACTTTTCTGGAACGCACTTGCCAAATCATAATGCGTATCGCCGGTTCCATCGTAATAAATCGTCTTTTGCTGGATTGATTCTTTAGCGGTATCGAGGCCGAATTTAATTTTCTTTTGTTCTTTAACGGCCTGGGACAATACGCCCACTTCCAGTGCCGTTAATGCCCTTCTCGCATCGCCATCGCTCATTACCGCCAGGAATTGTAATGCCTTATCGTCAGTGTCGATATCGAATTTTCCCAGTCCCCGCTCTTTATCACTTATAGCCGCCTTCAATAACTGCAAAATGTCATCTTGGCCGAGGGGCTCAAAATTAAATACGGTGCTGCGTGAAATCAGCGGCGAATTGATTGCGAAAAATGGATTCTCTGTCGTAGCGCCTATGAGGATTAAAACGCCTTCTTCGACGTCATCGAGCAGGACATCCTGCTGGGCACGGTTGAAACGATGTATTTCATTGATGAAAAGTACGGTGCGTTCGCCGGCGGCTGCGAGCCGGTCCCTGGCGGAAGCGATTATCTGCCTGATATCGTTGACAGTGGCGGCTGGGGCACTTAGATAGTGGAACTTTGCCTTGGTGTAATTGGCAATTACCATTGCCAGCGAGGTCTTGCCGACGCCCGGCGGGCCGTAAAAAATCAAGCTGCTGAGCTTGTCGGCTTCGAGCATTCTTTTGAGCAGTTTGCCTGGCCCGAGAAAATGTTTCTGCCCGATGAATTCATCGATGGTTCTGGGCCTCATCCGCACAGCCAGCGGCGCCGCTGACTGCATGTTAGTTTTTTCCGACCGGCTGAATAATGTTTTATTACCTTGTTCCTCGTGCATCGGTTATATTATAGCGTCAGGTGTAAAAAATCGCAAATTTTAATCTGAAGCGTAACGCATGAGGTTAAGAGCACCCCGCTGAAGGCGGGCTGGAGTTTATCGCTTTATCCTGCCAGGGTAGGTTTTAAAAATGAGGCGACAAAGTTGCCGCCCCGAGCCTGTATAGTTTACTGGTGTCGTGCCCAGTAAAAAAGAGTTTTGGTAACAGGTGGGTGTAATTAAGGGATGTAAATAATAAGATCTAATATATCCAGTAATAATATAACTGCCCCTAATGGTGTCCCCAGATTTGGCGCAGCTCTCACCCCCGCCTTTACAGGCGGGGAACTCCCGCGAAATTAGATTCGTCAACAACACGAAATGGAATAAGACTCTCTTTCATGTCTTCTAAATTTGTCGTAATTCGTAGTTTCCGTCCATTTAAGTCTTTTGTTACCTCTAAAACGGTTAATTCAATTCTGTATCCGTTTTGTCCCAAAGAAACCGTTTTTGTCTGGACAGAAGGTGAAGGCGAAACAACATCTTTCAGTTCAAATACCTTGGTTTTAGACGGGATGATAACCACATATGTATTGCCTTTCATATTCTGACTATTATCCGTATTCAAAACAATCTCTTCCGGATAAACAACCAGTTCCCCCCAGACATCGGCCATTACAGGAACCTCAATAGTTGAATAATTAATGTTGTCTGTAAAAACATGGATATTTCCATTTATCAGCCCTTCAGGGAGCGGAGGTTTTGTGTTGATCCAAATGCGATATGACTTTCCTTTTTCAATTACCTCTAATTTTGGAACAAAATAAGCGGTGTCAGACTGTACTTTTTGGATAGTAAAGGTAATATTAGGGTTTTCGGCTCGCAGGCTGATTATTTTGGTGACATTGGCATCGTCTCTAATCCCTCTAAAAGAAACGGTGGCAGGTGTGATCAAAATATCTTCAATTGCCGTTCCCTCAAGGGAAAGTGACAACTGTGGCTGGACAGGATCATCCGATTTTACCAACACAGATTTACTAATGTGTCCTCGGAAACCATGAAGGGAAAGTTGCACAAAAATAATAGTCTCTTCATTCGGTTGGATTATATTCTTCGAAAGTTTACCAACCGTGCATTGGCAAGATGACTTTACTTGGTGGATTCTTAAGGGCACATTACCCTTGTTTTTCAGTACAAAGACGTGCTCAATAACCTCTGTATTAACGGCTTCACCAAAGTTATAAACTGTATTCTCACACATTAACCTTGGAACTTCTACTGCAAGATTGTCTTTCCTGCATCCTCCAATGGCCAGTAACCCTGGGAGCAAACACAATATGACTACTTTTAGAAACACAGAACTTTCCCATTCTTTTGTTTTCTCTAATATTTCTCTACATATTTTCGGCCCATACTGATTATTTCTTTTGCTTCGTCAGTTGAGGCAAGACGTTTCGTAAACAAACCAGTTTCACGTTTTTGGGTAAGCCACTGTAGATATTTAGCATCTTGCAAAGCTTCAAGATATTTAGCGATTGCTAAGGCCGAATATTCCAGTGTAGACTCACCATATGCCGGTTCAGGCAGGGTGGCATCGTATCGTGCCTGGGCATCAATTGACTTTATTATTAGAGCAATAGCTTCCTCTTGTTGC